>VOFK01002518.1_pt1 | contig 15250 bp, 27 predicted proteins | sample 5384121 | NCBI WGS metagenome assembly VOFK01 (sample SAMN12384730, study PRJNA508395) | human gut metagenome | isolation source: healthy gut J | host: Homo sapiens
TATTACGTATTGCTCAATCTCTGGAACAGGAACAGGGCAAAAGGTCAAGAGGGAAAACAAGACCAACATGTCCGCGGCGGAACAGCTGACTGCCATCATGCCCAAAACGGCACAGCTGCAGGAGGAGTGCGATAAATACTACGCAAAGGCGCTGGAAGCACTGGCGGAGTGCGGCTGGCGCAAGGTGGATCTTGACCACCTGACCAAGGAGGAAGAGCATTTCTGGAAAAAATACTTCCAGTCCGAGCTATTCCCCATCCTCAGCCCGCAGATCGTGGATAACCGCCACCCGTTCCCGTTTCTGCGCAACCAGGAGATCTATCTGGGCGTACTGCTCAGGGAAAACACCCGGCAGGGCAGAGCCTTGGCATCGTGCCCATCTCCAGCCAGATGGAACGAATGCACGTTGTAAAAAAAAGACGGCGAAACGCAGTTTGCACTTACCGAAGAGCTGGTGCTGCACTTTGCGGCCAGCATCTTTGGCAAAAAGAGACGATTCAGGGAAAAGTGTCTTTTCCGCGTCACCCGCAACGCCGACATCGACGTGAAAGAGGGGATGATGGACCATGACATCGACTACCGCGAGATCATGGCCGACCTGCTCAAGCGCCGCCGCAAGCTGGCGGCTGTCCGTCTGCAGGTCACTCCCGCCCCCGCACCGGAGGTAGAACGCCTGCTGTGCAACCGTCTGCTGCTCACCCATAAACGGGTGTTCGAGCAGAAAAAGCCCGCTGGATCTGAGCTTCTTCTTCAAGCTTTCCGGCCGCATGGAGGCGCGAGGGTCACCCGGCACTGTTTTACACCCCCGCGCGCCCCATGCTGCCGCCGCCAGACTATGATCTGACCGAGGAAGTGCAGAAGCACGATGTCCTGCTGAGTTACCCGTATCAGTCCATCCGTCCTTTCATCGAGATGCTGAAAAAGGCCGCGCGGGACCCGGAGGTCATCTCCATCAAGATGACCCTTTACCGGATGGCCCGCGAGTCCCAGATCGTACAGGCCCTGATGGAAGCCGCCGAGAACGGCAAAGGAAGTCGTGGCGCTGGTGGAGCTGCGCGCCCGCTTTGACGAACAGAACAATATCGACTGGTCGAAGCAGCTGGAAGAGGCAGGATGTACGGTCATTTATGGCTTTGACGACTATAAAGTCCACTCCAAGCTGACTCTTATCACCCGCAAAAAGAGCAAAGACGGCTACTCCTACATCACCCAGATCGGCACCGGCAATTACAACGAGAAGACCAGTGAGCTTTACACGGACTATTCCTTCATTACGGCAGACCATGGCATTGGCGAGGAAGCTTCCAATGTGTTCCGCAACCTTGCCGTGCAGAAGCTCACTGAGGAAAGCGACAAGATGCTGGTGGCTCCGCTGCGCTTCAAGAGCGTGCTGCTGGACGAGATGGATCACGTCATCGCTGCCGCCCGCATGGGCCGCCCGGCGTCCATGATCCTCAAGAACAACTCCATCAGCGACCGCGATATCATCCTCAAGCTGCAGGAAGCCAGCTGCGCCGGGGTGCGCATCGACATGATCGTGCGCGGCATTTGCTGTGTGCGCGCAGGCGTGCCCGGTAAGACCGAGAACCTGCACATCCGCAGCCTGTGGGTCGCTATCTGGAGCATGGCCGCATTTACAGCTTCTTTGAGGGGTGCATACCCGCATCTATATTGCATCCGGCGATTTCCTCACCCGCAACACCGAGTGCCGCGTGGAAGTTGGCGTCCGGGTGGAGGATCCCGCTCTGGTGCAAAAAGCTCACCGACATTCTTCAGCTGCAGCTGCGGGATAATGTCAATGCCCGCGATGGATGCGCCGGACGGCAGCTACCAGAAGGTAAAAGCCCGCTGAGGGCGAAGCACGTTGGTGAACGGCCAGATGGGCATGTATGAGCTGTTGAAAAAATGACTGGATGCAGCCGGAGCCTTGGAGGCTTTCTGCCGCTGCGCAGGAAAAACAGCCTGAACCTTCTGCCGAAGCAGCAAAAGCCAGAACAGGTGCGAAAACGGAAGCGGCTCCCGCTGCAAAACAGGCAGAAGTTTCTCACCCGGAATCTGCTGGCGGCACCGGAAACGGCGACGCTTTGACCAGCTGGAACAGATGGTCAATCGCTGCGTACAGAGCCGCAGCCTGCCCCCTGCAGCCAGGCCGATAAAGCCGGTGGTGGTGGAGACACCCGCCCCCCAGAAGCCGCCTGAAACGGATTTTGGATTTTTTCAAGTTACGCAGATAATATTTGCAAGACCCGACAGAGCAAACCCACTGCCGGGTCTTTGCGTGTTTGCCTGCATAAATAAAAAGCAAACGGAATAGGAGGCAGAAGGTGCGGGCAAAAAGCGATGGGGACGAGAAAAACGGCAGGGAGCAGCCCAGACGGAGGGTGATTTTTTAGCTGGCAGTTTTAGCCGGACTGCTGGTGTGCTTGGTGCTTCCGGTGCGGGCGCAGAAAAAAAAAGGGGAAGCTCTGTTTCCCGCTGGACACCACACAGTACCGTGTTTCGGACGGATACGGCTGGCGGCAGGATCCTTTTACCGGGGAAAGGACGTTCCATAAGGGCATTGATCTTGCCTGTGCAGAGGGAACAGAAGTGCTTGCTGCGGAAGGCGGTGCGGTGGTGCAGGCATACCGCAGCACAAGCTATGGCACCTGTCTGCGTGTTCTTCATACAGATGGCAGCGAGTCACTTTACGCCCATTTGCAGTACGCCTATGTCCGCCCGGGCGAGGTGGTGGCAGGGCAGCTGCTGGGCGCAACAGGGGGCGGGCGGGCGCGCTACGGGAGCGCACCTGCATTTTGAACTGTACCGGCAGGGAACAGCTGTGACCCGGCGGATGCGCTGGGCCTTTCCTCATGAAGCCTGCATGATTCCCGGCAGCGGTGGGGCCGCTGGTGTTCCGCGACCCGCTGCTTTTGTGTAGCGCACTGTATTTCTACTCTACTTTGATGCAAGCGGTTTTTCTGCGGCTGGGGCTGCTGGCGGCGTTCCTGCACGAAGTGCGGGCACATTCTGGTGTATTTGTGTTTCTGCGCCGCTTTCCGGTCATTGAGGTGACCATGACTGGCTTTTGTATGCGGATGGACGCTCCGGCCCGGGGCCTTTCACCGGGGCGGCTCTTCTGGCTGGCTGCTGCAGGCCGGCGGTCAATTTCATGCTGGCAGGCATCTGGGCGCTGCGGCTGGAACAGGAACTGACCATCCGCGGCAGTGCTTTCTGGGCGGCAAATCTCTGACCGGGGGATTCAATCTGCTGCCCGTTCCACCGCTGGATGGGGCGCAGCTAGCATCCGGTGCCTGTGCGAAATGCGGCGTGCAGGCAAAAAGTTTAACCCGCGGGAAATGATTGAAAAAACAGCTCATTTCAGGTACAATAAAATGACGTGTAAAAAAATGGACTGTTTATTGGAGGACCCGATGTTTGATCCCAAACTGAAAGAAGCGCTGGGACGGGTACAGAAGCCTGGTCGTTATACCGGCGGAGAACCCGGCAGTGGTATATAAAGACAAAGAAAAGGTGGATGGCCGGTTTGCATTCTGCTTCCCGGACACCTACGAGGTAGGAATGTCCTTTCTGGGCGAGAAGATCCTGTACGAGCTGCTCAACAGCCACGAAAACTGGTGGTGTGAGCGCGCCTTTCATGCCATGGCTGGACATGAAGGCAGAGATGGAACGCCTGGCCTGCCGCTCTACACCATGGAGAGCAAGGGACCCGCTCACCGCCTTTGATGCAGTGGGCTTTACCCTGCAGTACGAGCTGTCCTATACCAACATTCTGGCCATGCTGGATCTGGCAGGCATCCCGTTCTATTCCAAAGACCGTGACGAACGCTGGCCGCTGATCGTGGCGGGCGGCCCCTGCGCCTGCAACGCGGAACCCATTGCGGACTTCTTTGATGTCATCCAGCTGGGTGAGGGCGAAAACCAGCTGCCCGGCATCTGCGCCGAGATCGAAAAGGCCAAAAGGAGGGCGGCGTTTCCAAAAAGGGAACTGCTGCTGCGCATTGCAAAGATCCCGGGCGTGTACATCCCGGCTTTCTACGATGTGCACGTACCACAAGGATGGCAGAGTGAAGGCCATCAACCCCCAATGAGCCGGGCATCCCCGCACGCATCACCAAAGCGATCATCAAGGATCTGAACCAGTTTGCCCCGCCCACAAACTTTGTGGTGCCCATGGTGGGCGCCATTCAGGACCGCGCCAGCATCGAGGTGCTGCGCGGCTGTGTGCGCGGCTGCCGGTTTCTGTCAGGCGGGGTTTCTGTACCGCCCCATGCGCCAGCGCGACGCGGCAACCTGCTGAACAAGGCCGCACAGGATCTCTGTGCCAACACCGGCTACGAGGAGCTGAGCCTTTCCAGCCTTTCCACCTCTGACCACGGTCAGCTGGAACAGCTGCTGGATGATCTGAATGAGTGGGCACCCAAAGAGCACGTCAGTCTGTCGCTGCCCTCTCTGCGGATGGACAACTTTTCTCCCAGAGCCTGGTGGAAAAACCACCAAGGTCCGCAAGAGCGGACTGACCTTTGCTGCAGAAGCCGGTACCCAGCGCCTGCGCAATGTCATCAACAAAAACGTCACTTGGGACGAGATCGAAAAAACCTGCACCATTGCGTTCAATGAAGGCTACACCTCGGTCAAGCTGTACTTCATGACCGGCCTGCCCACCGAAACGCTGGAGGACATCAAAGGCATCGCCGAGACCGCTCAGAAAGTGGTAGACCTCTACTATTCGCTACGAACCACGCCAAGGGACGCGGCGTGCAGGTGACCATCAGCTGCGCCTGCTTTGTGCCCAAGCCCCACACCCCCTTCCAGTTCGTGCCCATGGATACCGCCGAGACCCTGCAGGCCAAGCAGAAGCACCTGCTAGAAAGCGTGCACAGCCGCAAGATCAAGGTGAACTACCACGACAGCACCACCAGCTTCTCTAGAGGGTGTGTTCGCCAAGGGTGACCGCCGCCTTGCCCCGGTCATTGTGGAAGGCTTATAAGCGCGGCTGCTACTTCGACGGCTGGGAGGAGTGCTTCAAGTACGATACCTGGCTGCAGACCTTTGCAGACCTGGGCATCGACCCGGCTTTTACTGTCAGCGCGCTATTGGCTGGACGAAGTGACCCCGTGGAGTCATATGGACTACGGCATTACCCATGAATTCCTAGTACGGGAGTACAAAAAGCCCTCGCGGCTCAGACTACTAAACCCTGCAACCATGCCTGCAGCGCCTGCGGTGCCAACCATCTGTTAGGAGGTCCCTGCTTTGATTACAGTAAGAATCTCGTTTAAAAAAAGAATGAGGCCTCCTATATCTCGCTGCTGGATATGCAGCGGGTGATGCAGCGGGTGCTCAAGCGCAGCGGCCTGCCGGTATGGCATACGCTGGGCTTTAATCCCCACATCTATATGACTTTCGCCTGTCCGCTTTCGCTGGGGCAGGAGAGCGAGTGCGAGTGTGTGGACGTCAAGACCGAAGCGGAAGCCCCGGATTTTTTGCCAGTGGGGACCGGCCTCAATGCCATCATGCCCGCAGGCATCGTGATCACGCCGTTGGCCCGGTGCAGATGAAGGCGGACCTCATTGCCTTTACGCATGCTATCGCATCACCTACCCGGCGGCAGCGGCTGCGGCGCTGGATCAGTACAACGCGCTGGAAAGCGCCCCGGTGGAAAAGCACGGCAAAAAAGGCAACAAGATCATTGAGCTGAAGGAACATCTGCCCAGGTGGAGTACACCACGGAGGGGGACAGCCTGCACATGGATCTGTGCATGCCCGCTGCGCAGGAGCTGAACCTGAACCCCTCGCTGCTCACCGGCTTTCTGGAAGAAAAAATTCGGCCTGCCTGCCGTCAGCGCCAACATCCTGCGCACCAAGTTTTTGACGGCAGACCGGCAGCTGTTTGTCTGATCGGAGCGTGAATGTCCGTCTGTCTGTTGGGCAAAACAGAAAAATTTTTGCATTTATTTTGGTCAGCTAAAACGCTTGCATTTACGCCGGTTTTTGTGATATCCTATTTAGGCGTTAGTGTACGCTGGCACCACAGCGGGGTTAATGACAATTTATCATTAAACGGGCGGTCCTCTGACGGCGTGCCGTGTATGAACGTCTAAAAACAAATGGAGGATTCAAAAATGGACGCACTGAAGATTATTTCTGAAGGCAGCATCAAGGCTGAAAAGCCTCAGTTCAACGTTGGCGATACGGTTCGCGTGGATGTTCGCATCAAGGAAGGCGAGCGCGAGCGTATCCAGGCCTTTGAGGGCACTGTAATTGCCAAGAAGCACGGTGGTATTGCAGAGACCTTTACCGTTCGCCGCGTTTCCTACGGTGTTGGCGTTGAGCGTGTCTTCCCCATCAACAGCCCCCTTCGTTGAGAAGGTCACCGTTGTCCGCAAGGGCAAGGTCCGCCGCGCCAAGCTGTTCTATCTGCGTGGTCGTACCGGCAAGGCTGCTAAGGTCAAGAGCGATATTTGATCATCCCCGATTTGAAACCGGGAGAAAAGGGACAACTTGTTGTCCATTTTTTATATTTCAAAATTTCGGAAAAAATGCGGCTTTTTGCAGGCACCGTTAAAATCCTGTCGGCTGCGGGCAAATCGAGTCAGCAGTGTAAAACCAAAACAGCACCGGATATGGAAAAACAGGAACGGCAAAGCCCGTGCGTGGGCAGAACCTGCTGGAATGGTACGAGGCATTGATCTCCGGCAGCGCTGGTGCTGGTGCTGATCTTTTTCGTTTTTCTTCCGTATCATTCAGGTGGACGGCGGTCGATGGTGCCTACACTGCTGGAAAACGGTGATAAGCTTATCGTGTGGGGGCAGGCTATGACCGCAGCGTGGTGATGTGGTCATCGTGGACAGCTACACCGTCTACGGTAAGCCGCTGGTCAAGCGGGTCATCGGCAAAGGCGGCGATACGGTCTCCATCGATTATGACGACCGGCACCGTGGCGGTGAACGGCGAGGTGCTTGCAGGAGGATTACATCGCAGAGCCAACCTATCTTGGCTACGATGTAGAGTTCCCGTATCGCTGTGCCTGAGGGCACGGTGTTCGTGATGGGTGATAACCGCAACCAGTCGCTGGACAGCCGCTCCACCTATGTGGGCTGCATCGACGAACGGGACATACTGGGCAAGGGTGCTGCTCTGCTTTATGCCCATTACGGATTTTTGGAGTAGTAAAATGAACGAAATGGACACCCGGTTTGCAAACCAGTACAATATTCAGTGGTTCCCGGGCCACATGACCAAGACGCTGCGCATGATGGAGCAGGAGATCCAGCACGTTGACGCAAGCCTTGTACTGCTGGACGCCCGCATCCCGCTGTCCAGCCTCAACCCGGAGATCGAGCGCATCACGGCCCGCAAGCCCAAGCTCTATGTGTTGAATAAAGCGGACCTCGCAGACCCCGCCGTAACGGAAGAGTGGATCAAGTATTTCCGTGCGGCAGATGCCGGCTGCGTTGCCATCAGCGCCAAGCAGAAGGGCGGTGCCAAAGGCGGTGCAGGTGGCCATTGAAAAGGAGCTTTCCTCTCTGCTGGAGCGCCGCCAGAACCGTGGTATGGGTGGTGCCAAAAACTCAGGTAATGCTCTGCGGCATCCCCAACGTGGGAAAATCCACCTTTATCAACACCTTTGCAGGCTCTGCCCGCGCCAAGGCGGCAGACCGCCCCGGCGTGACCAAGGGCAAGCAGTGGGTCAGCACCGAAAAGTTTGACCTGCTGGATATGCCCGGCGTGCTGTGGAAGAAGTTCGACTCCAAGACCATTGCGTCTAATCTGGCCTTTATCGGCTCCATCAAGGATGATATTCTGGATGTGGAAGAGCTGGCCATGAATCTGCTGGATGAGGTGCGCCGCAATTACCCCGATCTTGTGGCCCAGCGCTACAAGCTGGATGCCGAAACGCTGGCTCTGCCGCCCTACGAGCTGATGGAAGCCATCGGCCGCAAGCGCGGGCTGCTGGTGCGCGGCGGCGAGGTGAATACCGAGCGCTGCGCCATCATGCTGGTGGACGAGTTCCGCGCCTGCAAGTGGGGGGCCGCATCTCTCTGGAGCGTCCGCCGCAGCGGGATGATCTGGCCGATCTTTGCCGGGGAGGACGAGGAATGAAACGCCGCTCGGACGAGGAGATCTCCGCCCGCTGTACGCCTACGATGCCGACTGTCCGCAGCCAGTACGGCTGTTTTGCCGGGCGTGGACGAAGCCGGGCGCGGCCCGCTGTGCGGCCCGTCTGCGTGGCGGCGTGCATCCTGACCCGGAGCATCCGGTCTACGGCATCAACGACTCCAAAAAGCTGACCGAGAAAAAAGCGGGAAGCCCTGTTTGATGAGATCGTTGAAAAGGCGCTGGCCTACAAAATCGTCTTTGTGGGGCCGGAGATCATCGACCGGGACAACATCCTCAACGCCACCATGGGCGGGATGAAGCAGGCCGTGGAAGGGCTGGACATCGTGCCGAACCTCGTGCTGGTGGATGGGAAACCGCACCCCGGCAGGGTTTGCTGAGATCCCGGCACAGCCGGTGGTGAAGGGCGACGCTACCAGCGCCAGCATCGGCGCAGCGTCCAATCCTTGCCAAAGTCAGCCGAGACCGCTATATGCTGGAACTGGACAGACAGTACCCGCAGTATCAGCTGGCAAAGCACAAGGGGCTACCCCACAAAGCTGCACTACGAGCTGATCGCGCAGTACGGCATTCAGCCGTTCTACCGCCGCAGCTTCCTCAAAAAGCAGGGCTACTGGCCGGAGAGGGCAAATGAACCGCGCTGAGACGGGGCACAGGGGAGAAGCCGCTGCTGCCCGCTGGTATCAGAAGCAGGGGCCGCAAGCTGCTGGTGCATAACTTCCATACCCGCATGGGGAGAGATAGACCTTGTCCTGCGGGAACCGGACGGAACACTGGTGTTCTGCGAGGTAAAGACCCGCAGCCCGGATGCCCAACGGCCCGCTGCCGCCGTAGATCCGGCCAAGCAGCACCGGCTGATCTGCGCCGCACAGTATTATCTGCAGCAGAACCGGCCTGAGCGATGCACCGGTGCGATTTGACGTGGCAGAAGTAGTTCCCTCTTGACAGCGGGCGCTGGATGGTACATATTATAAAGGGTGCCTTTTTGCGAGACCTAAGGCAGAAACCGTGGCACCGGTGGGAAAAAGTATGCGGGCAAAGCGGGGTTTTGCCGCTGCCGTAAAACCGGGCCACGTGCCCGGCGTTCCGTGGCGAAAAAGGAGCGATCAACAATGCAGTTTTTTAGTACCAGAGACCAAAACCGCAAAGTGACTTCCTCGGAAGCGATCGCACAGGGGCCTGTCCAACGAGGGCGGTCTGTTTGTACCGGAAAGCTTTCCGCAGGTGGATGTAGAAGGCACTGTGCGAGCTGGACTACCCCCGAAATGGCAGCGGCCATCAGTGGGGCAGTACCTGACCGATTATTCCCAGGCCTTCCTGACCGAGGCGCCCGCAAGCACCTACGGGGAGGCTTTTTGGCGGCAAGGCAGGCTATCTTGCCCCGGTGGAAGGGGGACACCTATGCCCTAGAGCTGTGGCACGGCCCGACCTGTGCGTTCAAGGATTACGCCCTCCAACTCATGCCGAAGCTTTTGGTGGAGGCAAAAAAGAATCTGAACCGCACCGAGAAGACCCTGATCCTCGTGGCGACCAGCGGCGACACTGGAAAGGCTGCGCTGGACGGCTACCATGATATCCCCGGTGTGGAGATTGCCGTGTTCTACCCCACCGGCGGCACCAGCGAGATCCAGCGTTTGCAGATGGCAACGCAGGAGGGCGCCAACGTGGCCGTCTACGCCGTGCGTGGCAACTTTGACGATGCCCAGACCGGCGTGAAGCGGGTCTTCGGCGATGGGGCCATCGCGGCAGAGCTGGCAAAGCGGAAATATCCGCCTGTCCAGTGCCAATTCGATCAACTGGGGCCGCCTGCTGCCGCAGATCGTCTATTACTTCGCGGCTTATGCACAGCTGCTCAAGGCCGGAAAGATCGCCTTCTGACGACAAGGGTGGACTTCTGTGTGCCCACTGGCAACTTCGGCGACATTCTGGCAGGCTACTATGCCAAGCGCATGGGTCTGCCCGTGGGGGCAAGCTGGTCTGCGCCTCCAATGAGAACAACGTCCTCACCGATTTCCTCACCACCGGCACCTACACCGCAAAGCGGGAGTTCTTCAAGACCACTTCGCCCAGCATGGACATTCTGGTCTCGTCCAATCTGGAGCGTCTGCTTTACCATGTCACCGGCAGCGATACCGAGGTGGCCGCGCTGATGAAGAGTCTGGCTGAGACCGGCAGCTACACCACGGTGCGTCCGGAGACGCTGTCTGCCATTCAGGAGAGCTTTCTCCTGCGGCTGGAGCAGCGAGGAAGAAGTGGCAGGGGAGATCCGTGCCCCGCTACGAAAGGACGGCTACCTGTGTGATACCCACACCGCCGTTGCGTTCCATGTGGCAGCGCAGAAAAAGCGGCGAGGGCGTGCCCATGGTGGTGCTGTCCACCGCGTCTCCCTTCAAGTTCCCGCGCAGTGTGCTGGAAGCACTGGGCAAACCGCCCCGGAAAACGATTTTGAAGCCATGCAGGCGCTGGAAGAAGCTACCGAGCATACCGCTCCCGCAAGTCTTGCCGCTACTGCGGCAGAAGGCCGAGCGGTTTAGCACCGTGATCGATCCTGCTCAGATCGCCGAGGTGGCGCTGGGCTATCAGGCATAAGGCTTCTGATGGACGACAGAACAGGAGTAAATAAAATGGCACTTTTTGTGCTTGGCGATACCCACCTTTCTCTGGGCGCTTCCAAGCCCGATGGATATTTTTCCCGGCTGGGAATGATTATGTGGACGGCTGGAGAAAAAACTGGCGCAAGCTCATCAAACCCAGCAGGATACCATCGTGTTGGCGGGCGATATCAGCTGGGCCATGCGCCTGACCGATACCCGTAAGGATTTTGAATTTCTGCAGAACCTGTCCGGGTCAGAAGCTCATCATGAAGGGCAACCACGATTACTGGTGGTCTACCGTGAACAAGATGAATGCTTACTTAAAAGCAGAAGGCTTTGATACCCTGCACATTCTGCACAACAACTCCTACACCGTGGAAGGGTACGCCATCTGTGCGGTACGCGGGGCTGGCTGTTTGATGAGGCGAGGCCCACGACGAAAAGGTGATGAACCGCGAGATCGGGCGTCTGAAAATGAGCTTGGATGCCGCAGAAGCCGGGCCTTGAAAAGCTCGTGTTCCTGCACTATCCGCCGGTGTATACCGGCACCAGTGCCCGGAGATCGTGGCCACCCTGAAGGAGTTCGGCATCAAGCGCTGCTTCTACGGTCATCTGCACGGCAACGCCATCCGGTATGCAGTGCAGGGAAAGGTGGACGGCATCCGCTACAAGCTGGTAAGTGCCGACGGCCTGCGTTTCTGCCCCGTACCGCATCAATTAACGGCGGACCGCGCGGGCAAAAAAACGAAAAATTCAAAATTTGGTATGGCAATTGTTTCCAGAGCGTGCTATAATAAGTTTTGACGCGATTGTTGCACCCAATTGTGCGCGCGCGTCCTCGCATTTATTGCAAACAGCAAGTTCATCCAGGACGCGGTGCGCGGTTGCAAAGGGGAAAAAACTTCCTGCCCTGCGCAATAGAATATTTGAGTGGAGGAAACACAAATGAATCTCATCAAGTGCGAAAAGCTCGAAAAGAGCATGGCAGAGCTGCAGTTCTCCATCGACGCAGAGGCTTTCAAGAAGGCCACTGCCGATGTTTTCAAGAAGGAAGGCAAGAAGTACGCTGTTCCCGGCTTCCGTAAGGGCAAGGCTCCCCCGCGCTCTGATCGAGAAGATGTACGGCGCTGATGTCTTTACCTATGATGCCATCAATGAGCTGTTCCCGAGGCTTTACGAGGCTGCTGTCTAAGGAAGCTAACGTTGAGCCGGTCGGCCGTCCGGAAGTCACTGTTGACTCTGCTGAGCGAGACCGACGGGGTGTACCCTGACCGTCAAGGTCGCTGTCAAGCCCGAAGTCAAGGTTGGCAGCTACAACGGTCTGACCGTGGAAAAGACTGTCCATACTGTTACTGATGAGGCTGTTGAAGCTGAGCTGAAGCGTGTGCAGGAGCGCAATGCCCGTGAGCTGACCCGTGAGGGCGCTGCTGAGAATGGCGACATCGCTGATATCGACTTCGAGGGCTTTGTGGACGGCGTCGCTATTCGAGGGCGGCAAGGCTGAGCACTACAACCTGACTCTGGGCAGCGGCAGCTTCATCCCCGGCTTTGAGGATCAGATCGTGGGCCACTCCGCTGGCGAAGAGTTCGATGTGAACGTCACCTTCCCCACCGAGTACCAGGCTGCAGAGCTGGCCGGCAAGGCAGCTGCCTTCAAGATCAAGCTGCACGAGGCAAAGTACAAGGAGCTGCCCGCTCTGGACGACGAACTGGCAAAGGACGTCTCCGAGCACGACACGCTGGACGCTTTCAAGGAGTCCATCCGCAAGAACAACCAGGAGCAGCTGGACAAAGCAGGACGACCTGGCTGTTGAGAACGCTCTGGTCGATCAGGTCATCGAGAGCATGGAGGGTGAGATCCCCCAGGCTATGTACGATGCCCGCATGGACGAGATGGTCAACGACTTCGCATTCCGTGTGGAGCAGCAGGGTCTGCGTCTGGAGGACTACCTGAAGTATATGGGCCAGACCATGGAGCAGTTCCGCGCTTCCTTCATGCCGCAGGCTGAGAAGCAGGTCAAGATCCGTCTGGCTCTGGAGGCTGTCGCAGCTGCCGAGAACATCGAGGCTTCTGAGGACGAGCTGAACGCAGAGGTCAAGCGCATCGCTGACCAGTACAAGATGGAAGAGGACAAGGTTCGCGAGCTGGTCAATGTTGACGACCTGAAGAAGGATCTGGCCATCAACAAGGCTATTGACTTCATCAAGAGCCACGCTAATGTCGTGGAGAAGCCCGCAGAGGACGAGAAGGCTGCTGACGCTGAGTAATCAGTGCCCGGGCCCAGTTTAAAGCGGGCAGTGCACGGCGTTTTGTAATCAAAAAGGTTGTTAAAATTGACCGGTACGGCAGAACCGGCATGGGGAACCCGTATCGGTCAATTTTGCAAATATTATATTTTCGTATTGGGAGGCGAACTTTATGAGTTTTGTTCCTTACGTTGTGGAACAGTCGGTCCGCATGGTGAGCGTTCCTACGATATCTTCTCTCGTCTGCTGAATGACCGCATCATTGTTCTGAGTGAGGACGTCAACGACACCTCTGCAAGCCTGGTCGTGGCACAGCTGCTGTACCTGGAAGGGCAGGACCCGGACAAGGATATCACCCTGTATATCAACAGCCCGGGCGGGGTTATCACGGACGGCATGGCGATTTATGATACCATGCAGTACATCAAATGCGATGTTTCCACCATCTGCATTGGTATGGCGGCCTCTATGGGCGCGTTCCTGCTGGCAAGCGGCACCAAGGGCAAGCGTTTCGCCCTGCCCAACTCCGAAGATTCTGATCCATCAGCCGCTGATCGGCGGGCAGGGCGGCGGCCTTTCCGGCCAGACCACGGATATCAAGATCCATGCCGAGCACATGGTCTATATCCGCGATAAGATGAACCGCATGCTCAGCGAGTACACCGGCCAGCCGCTGGAAAAGATCCAGCTGGATACCGAGCGCGACAACTATATGTCCGCACTGCAGGCAAAGGAATACGGCCTGATCGATGAGGTCATCACCCACCGCTGAGCAATCGGCGAGCATTTAATCTACCCAGGATACGACAGAAGGAAAAACAGCTATGGCAAATAACAATTCCGGCAGAGATAAAAACGAAAAGGATCTGGTTTGCAGCTTTTCTGCGGCAAGCATCAGGACGAAGTGGAGCGCATGATCATTGGCCCCGGGGTCAATATCTGCAGCGAGTGCATCGGCCTGTGCCACGATCTGCTCTCTGACAAGCCGGATCAGCCAAAAGCGCCCGACCGGCGGTGCAGCCAAAACCGTGCACACATCCAGCCGCGGACGAATCTGGATATCAACATCATGACCCCGGCCGAGATCAAGGAAGGTCTGGATCAGTATGTCATCGGTCAGGACGAGGCAAAGCGTGTGCTGTCCGTTTCGGTCTACAACCACTATAAGCGTATCCTCAGCGGCAAGGGGGCGGCGACGTGGAGCTGCAAAAGTCCAACGTGCTGCTGCTGGGTCCCTCCGGCGTCGGCAAGACACTGCTGGCGCAGACACTGGCTAAGATGCTGGGCGTGCCCTTTGCCATCGCGGACGCCACCACCTTCACGGAGGCCGGTTATGTTGGCGAGGACGTCGAAAACATCCTGCTCAAGTTCATCCAAGCAGCGGATTTTGATGTGCAGAAGGCTCAGATCGGTATTATCTATATCGATGAGATCGACAAGATCGCCCGCAAGAGCGAAAATCCTTCCATCACCCGCGATGTCAGCGGCGAGGGCGTTCAGCAGGCGCTGCTGAAGATTTTGGAGGGCACTGTGAGCAATGTTCCCCGCAGGGCGGCCGCAAGCACCCCCAGCAGGAGTTCATCCAGATCGACACCACCAACATCCTCTTCATCTGCGGCGGTGCATTTGATGGCTTGGATAAGTATATCCTGCGCCGCACCGATAAGTCCGCACTGGGCTTCGGCAGCAGCGCTGAAGGATAATTCCAGACGAGGCGGAGAAGGCTCTGCTGCGCAAGGTGGAACCCCACGATCTGGTCAAGTTCGGCCTGATCCCGGAACTGATCGGCCGTCTGCCGGTCATTACCGTGCTGGACGATCTGGACGAGGACGCTCTGGTTCGCGTACTCAAAGAGCCGCGCAACAGCCTTGTGAAGCAGTATAAAGAGCTGCTGTCGATGGACAACGTGGAGCTGGAGATCGCCGACGAGGCCCTCCACGCCATTGCCCGCAAAGACGATCGAGCGCAAGACCGGTGCCCGCGGCTTGCGCAGCGTGATGGAAAGCATCCTGATGCCCATCATGTACAAAGTCCCCAGCGATGCCACCATCATCCGTGTGACCATCGACGAGGACACTGTGAACGGCGGCGAGCCGAAGCTGGAATACGGCGCGGTCCGCAAACGCAGGTAAGAACCTGACAGGCTGACGCTGCAGCCTTGCGCCCGCTTGAGGTGGACGCCCTGCTGAGAGCTTTGGCTTTTTAGCAGGGCTTTTTGAGATAATGCTTGTTTTCATGCGGATATGAGCTATATTAAAGTCTGGACGGCTGCGGTGGGGAACGCTCTC
>VOFK01002838.1_pt1 | contig 15249 bp, 27 predicted proteins | sample 5384121 | NCBI WGS metagenome assembly VOFK01 (sample SAMN12384730, study PRJNA508395) | human gut metagenome | isolation source: healthy gut J | host: Homo sapiens
TATTACGTATTGCTATCATCCAAATCAACAACTCCTGTTCCAGTATCGGCCCGCCTCTCTGTTTCCCATACTTTCGACAACAACAGATATTGTGCATAAAGCATCGGAACCCAGGATCATCCAGCATCTTGTTCCCATCATCCGGTCAAACAAGGCGATCACTTCCGTACTATCTTACCGATGATTGTTCATTCTCCAACAATCACCTGACGCATGACACTGATTTTTGTATTCTGGAGTAACTTTCTTATTCAGCAATAACGTATCGAGTTGTTGCTGGTATAGTTCCTGACCCTCGCCTGTTCATACACAAGATGCCATGGAAAAGCAGAGCCATTGATTATCTCGGTTCTACTGACAATACCTTCTGATAAGCCTCTCATATGCTTCCTCTTGTTTCTTCCGCTCCTGAAGATATACATCCCCAATATCACCTTCGATAACGCATATCTGCTGGATATTCGCACAAGACTCTCTATTTCCTTGAAAAAGCTCTTCTTTGTCATCCTTCATCTGAAGATAAATACGGAATTTCTCCATCGACAACTGTTCATTCTTACCCTAAGCGTTTTTCCAGCCGGTTCAGCGTAGAAATTACATCACTGGCACTTCTCCTTCGTCCATAGCAAATATCGAGAAGATTGAACAGGAGTCTTTGCTTGGTCGGGGAAGCAGGTTACCATTTTCTTTAAGCAACGTAACCATTTCCATCAACTTCATTCTATTTACGTTGATACAGACTCACCAACCCTTGACTATACCGTAATTATCAAAGTGCGCTTAAGTCACAGCCTTTCCAAGGCTGCCTGCCCACTGCGGCGCTTGACGGAGAAACATATAATACCGGGATATTTCGTAAGCGTGAAGAAGCATTTCCGTGAATGTCCAGACAATGTTCCAACAACCCGAAAGCCGCCGTCATACTCTTTCTTTTTCTTTCATCCGCATGGCTTTCCAGAAAAAATAGTCTACTTACGCTGTTGCTTCTGTTAATTGAGAAGCCAAAGAGCAACTTCCTTCTGAACTTTTTCTTTTTTATCCTTCTTTTCTTAACCTTCTTTGTAACTGCATTCGCGCATAAAGAGCATACCCCGACACCATAACCGCACCTCCTGCTACACTCCCCACCACTTTGCACAGCCATGCAGGAAGTAAACAACAAAGTACTTAACAACGAGAATAATAGTATCCTTTTCATTTTTTTTCCTGTGTGACCGAAGCCGCCGGCTCCCCGTTCCGTTTCATCAATACTTCCACTTCCTGCCATACCGCTTGCTCATGCTTTGCAATCACCATCTGGGCAATACGCTCTCCATCCTCGATCACAAAAGATTCGGAAGAAAGGTTGATCAAAATAATACAAATTTCTCCCCGATAATCTGCATAAAATCGGTTTCCCGGAAGTGAGAACGGTAATCCCTTTTTTGATAGCCAAAACCACTACGCGGACGAATCTGTTAGCTGATCCTTATTGGGAAGAGCAATATATAGTCGGTCGGCACCAGGCAACGCTGCAATGGCGCCAATGTGATAGGTTCAGAAAGATTAGCACGGATATCCATTCCTGCAGATAATTCAGTGGCATAAGCCGGAAGCGAATGCTTCGATTTATTGATTACTTGAACGTTCATAAATGCATGTTTACTATTTAACGGGCGAAAATACAACATTTTGAACGAAAATTAGTTAAGTTTGCAGTTAAATAATGTGGTAACAACCATTGCAAACTGTAACCTGTAAAGAAATAGTAAATAAATGATGAACTGGAATCAACTAATATCAGCCAAACGCTTCGGGATGGAAGAATTCCACGAAGAACGGCAAGAAAGAACCGTTCAGAGTTCCAACGGGACTATGACCGGCCCATATTTTCCGCACCGTTTCCGCCGTCTGCAGAACAAAACACAAGTATTCCCGCTACCCGGTAGTCTTTTCGTACACAACCGGCTAACACACAGCCTTGAAGTGTCCTGCGTAGGGCGGTCTTTAGGCAATGATGTAGCAAAAGCTATTTTAGAGCGTCAACCGGAACTTGAAAGTTCTTTCTTGCCGGAAATCGGCTCCATTGTATCGGCTGCTTGTCTGGCACACGACCTAGGCAATCCGCCTTTCGGACATTCCGGCGAACGGGCTATCTCGACTTTCTTTTCTGAGGGAAAAGGGCAAAGACTGCAAGAAAAGCAACCGGACGGAGAGCAACTTTCTCCGATGGAATGGGAAGATTTGACACATTTTTGAAGGAAATGCGAACGCTTTCCGCATACTGACCATCAGTTTGAAGGACGTCGCAGAGGAGGGTTTCGCGTATTAACATATACAACACTTGCTTCCATCGTAAAATACCCCTTTTCATCGAGCCTTGCCGGCAAAAAAAAATCTAAATTGGCTTCTTTGTCAGCGAGGAAGAGAGCTATCGCAAAATCCGCGACAGACTTGGGCCTTATCCAGCTTAGTAAACATCCTTTAAAGTATGTCCGACATCCGCTGGTATATCTGGTAGAAGCAGCAGACGACATCTGTTATCAAATGATGGATATAGAAGACGCTCACAAGTTAAAGATCCTCACGACAGAGATGAAACAAAGGAACTACTTTTGATGTCTTTTTTCCGGGACCGGCGGTCACGCCTTCGAAGCACCTTCCAAATTGTCAACGACACCAATGAACAGATTGCCTATCTTCGTTCTTCCGTTATCGGATTATTAGTCCGTGAGTGTACCCGTGTTTTCTGGAACACGAGCAAGAGATACTGGCTGGCACTTTCGAAGGGCCACTTATCAAACATATCTCCGGAAGATCCGGCAGCCGCCTATAACCATTGTGCGGAAATATCGCCTGAAAAGGATATACCGTTCGCAGGACGTCCTGGACATTGAACTGGCCGGCTTCCGCATAATCAGCACCTTATGGAACTAATGGTAGACGCTGTCACCCCCGGAAAAGAGAAAGCCATACTCGAACTTTTAACCAACCGCGTTTCCGGACCAATATAACATAAAATCGCCCGTACTCTCTTGAAAAGAATACAGGCGGTACTTGATTATATATCTGGAATGACCGATGTCTTTGCGCTCGATCTTTACCGGAAAATTAATGGCAACAGCCTTCCTGCGGTAACAACCTTAGAGTAAAACTCCTTCGCTCTCACAAGGCATCTTCAGCGCATCCGGATGACTCTCTATAAACGTTTGGATGTGTCTGATTCGCTTATCTTCAAGGATTTCATCCACAGCAATCAGAATACCAGTCTCTTCCACATCACCAAATTCATAGTTGATAGCTGTCCCGAACATACGCATAGTAGGACTTAAGCTCATATAGGCATTCACCAACGGTGGTATATTATACCCCAGTTTGCGTATCTCCGTATTCAATATCTTATAATCTTCTTTAAAGGTATCCTTGCAGAACAAAGCTTTCAATTCCTCATCAGAAGTTTCCAAAAATCAACGGTTTCATCGGTGTAACCAGCTTTTCCCCCGATCATAAAAAAAAATGCTTTTAAGGAAATACAGAATCATATCGCGTCCACGGCGATGATAACTGGGAATACATGGTCACCTTACCAAAGAAATACTTCACATTCGGCATTACGACCGTCAGTGCCCCCAATCCATCCCACAGATTATCCAAAAGCGAATAAGCCCTTACTGCCGGCACGTGTAGACTGATATTCCAACGTTACAAAAGAACGCCCCAGTTCAATTGTCTGAGGCAGATATTCCTTAATAAACGCATTCGAGAAATGGAACATGTGAGAAGTAGCCAGAATAGGCGCACCTGCTTCATCAAAGCGCACATCCGTTCCAAGCAAATACCGGTAACCACCTAATATTTCTTCCGCTTCCGGATTCCATACGATCAACTGTTTATATGGGTGTTCCATGGTATCATATTCGTCGATATCCATCGACATGCCTGTTCCTCCACCCGCAGCACGAAAGGCAATTTCCCTCAAACGACCAATTTCACGCATCACATTAGGAGCATTCTGATGGGTAATAATATAAATCTGAGTATTACTTTTATTGGTCATTCGCAAGCGCCTATCTTTCTGTCAACTCTGCTTTCAGCAGTTCTTTTTTGCTTACCGGTTTAATAATCTCTTCCATATTCTTGTTATAGTGTTCTATCAGTTACAGTTTATATACAATGTCCTTCACATACCCGCCCACTGAGCAGGAGTCTTCGACTTATCGAAAGTCTGCCAGGGAATCGGTTTACCAAAAGTGACAGTAAAGGTTTTGTGACGGTTCTTAAACATCTCATCCGCCAGATACAGCATAGCGATATTGAATTTAATACCCAATGCCTTACAAACATTCGCCAGATTGTAGAAGAAATCAGAGTTTCTGCCGCCAAAATGCACGGGAACTACGTCTCGCTTCGCCTGTATGCTTTTTATAATGAATGTTTTCTTCCATTCCAGATCCCGGATCACTCCGTTCTGACGCCGCGAGCAAAGCCCCGCAGGAAACATGATCATCTGGTCGTCAGACTGAAACCGGCTTCCCACCATCTTAGGGGAAAGTCTTTTTGCCTGCTTTCCCGTCTTATTAATAGGAACACAAAGAGAGCCAAACCACGCAAATTCATCAGCAGGTCATTCACCAGATACTTTTACTTTCCCATTATAATGGCGTCCCAGCACATAGCCGAGTGCTACTCCATCCTGCCCCTCCCAGCGGATGATTGGACACAAAGGTATACAAACTGCGTCTACAGGCAGGTTCTCAAGACCTTTTCACCTCCACCCTTCGCATCAAGGAACTCCATGCATGCCTCAAAGGAAATCCACTCCCAGTTTATCTTTTCGATTCATTCAGGAACACATTAATCTCGTCCTGATGAACAATTTTTCTTCAAATAAGAAACCACAAACTTAGGGATGTTTTATATTGCTTCTGGAGCTTTTCGTCCGAAGTATCTTATCGACATCGATTAAAAAATAAAGAGTCATCAGTCATTCTTTTCAAATAAAAAATGATGCCACAAAATTAACGGTTCTTTTATTAATCGCAATAATTTGGCAGAAAATGCAGGATTTAAGTTCTCAACCTGAAAAAAGGACACCCAGAAACTATCAAATATAACTCTAAAAACTATCCGCTGATAGTTTTTCCCTTAAATTTTGTCGGTTCATCCCCCTATTCCATTCCTCAAAAAATGCCGTAAACTTGCATCACCGAAAAAAACAAACGAATATTCACTTTTTAAAAGCAACGTATATGAAAAGTTTAAGCTTCAGAAAGATTTAGTAGGAGTACAGGATGAATTACTCCGTTTTGCATATAAACTGACAACCGATCGTGAAGAAGCAAACGATTTGTTACAGGAAACCTCATTAAAAGCATTGGATAACGAAGACAAAATATATGCCCGACACAAATTTTTAAAGGATGGATGTATACCATTATGCGCAATATCTTCATCAACAATTACCGTAAAGTAGTTCGCGACCAGACATTCATTGATCAGACAGATAATCTTTACCATTTGAATTTACCGCAGGACGCAGGTTTTGAAAGTACGGAAAGAACGTACGACCTGAAAGAGATGCATCGGGTAGTCAATGCACTCCCTAAAGAATACAGAGTTCCGTTCGCTATGCACGTTTCCGGCTTCAAATACCGCGAAATTGCCGAAAAGCTGAACCTCCCGCTAGGCACCGTGAAAAGCCGTATCTTCTTCACCCGCCAGAAACTGCAGGAAGAACTGAAAGATTTTCGCTAAACCTTTAACTATATTATTTATCAATTCCAAATTAGATATTTTAGTGCAGATTTTTAATTGTATTAGTTTAAGGCAGAAGAGTTACAATCTTCTGCCTTTTTTTATTCTGCAATGCCTACGAAAGAAAAAAACTCCGCTCAACCAAAAGGCTCTTCTCCTCAATACAAACAAAAAAGCATAGCATCTTTCCTGTTTTCCCCACTAATAAAAGCATTTCCCAAACCACATCTTTTTCAAGTACATGCCAAGCATTTAACAATCGGTTGAAAACTTCTCTAAAAGATTTTTTATGGAAAATTGTGGGGGAATTGTGGGGAATTTCCTACTTTACGGTCTCTTTATTATAATAAGGTAAATGATACGTTTTTAGGCATATTGAAGTCAGGGCGGACGCAAAAGGAAGAGTGTTCATCCCAGCCACCTTCAGGAAGCAATTGCAAGCTGCCTCGAAGAGACTCATTATGCGTAAAGACGTATTTCAAGACTGCCTGACACACTGTACCCGAGAGCAGTGGTGGAACGAGGGAGTTAAAACGAACTCCGGAGCAGGCTGAACAAATGGAATAGTAAACACCAGCTCATTTTCAGACAGGTTTGTGGTGACGTCGAAAATAGTTACGCCGGCAGCGGCGACGCATACTAAATCCCGAAACGTTACTTACAGATTTGTAATATCCATGGAGATATACGATTTATCGGCATCGACAACAAGATAGAATATGGGCAAAAGAACGAGGGCAGAACAAGCCTATGTTCTCCCGAAGAGTTTGGTGCAGCATTAGAAAGATTATGAACGATGAAAATAGACAAGATGGAGAAAGATGATTTCGACATACCACGTACCAGTATTGCTAAAGGAAAGCGTTGACGGAATGAATATTCGTCCGGACGGAACGTATGTAGACGTTACCTTGGAGGAGCGACATTCGCGCGAGATTCTTTCACGCCTGAGAAGGCGGACGTCTGCTGGGATTCGACCAGGATGAGGATGCCGAACGGAATATCGTCAATGATACCCACTTCACCTTTGTACGCAGTAATTTTCGTTATTTGCAGAATTTCCTGCGTTATCATGGCATTGAGCAGGTAGACGCTATTCTGGCTGACCTTGGCGTATCCTCCCCCACCATTTCGACGACAGCGAACGCGGCTTCTCCTTCCGTTTCGACGGAGCACTGGATATGCGCATGAACAAACGTGCAGGAATCACGGCAGCCGACATCATCAACACATACGAAGAAGAACGGCTCGCAAACCTTTTCTACCTGTACGGCGAACTGAAGAACAGCCGTAAACTGGCATCTGTCATTGTAAAAGCCAGAAACGGACAGTCTATCCGGACAATCGGTGAATTTTTGAAATCATCAAGCCGCTTTTCGGACGCGAACGGGAGAAAAAGAATTGGCGAAAGTATTTCAAGCACTTCGCATTGAAGTAAATCAGAGATGGAAGCACTGAAAGAAATGCTGTCAGCTGCTACCGAAGCGCTCAAACCGGGCGGACGCCTTGTGGTTATCACTTATCATTCACTGGAAGACCGGATGGTGAAGAATATAATGAAAAACAGGCAACGTGGAAGGCAAAGCGGAAACCGACTTTTTCGGGAATCTGCAAACCCCGTTCCGGTTAGTCAACAATAAGGTGATTGTTCCCGGCGAAGCGGAGATAGAAAGAAACCCACGGTCGAGAAGTGCCAAATTACGAATAGCAGAGAAAAAATAGTCTCAGATATGGAAGAAGAAGTAGTAGACAAAAAGACAGAAGAGGGCAAGAAGAAAAAACGCACCTCATTGAAAAGTATTCTGGGAGGAGATATCCTCGCCACAGACTTTTTTCCGTCGGCAGACGAAGCTGTTGGTACTGATTATGGTATTCGTTATCTTCTATATCCACAACCGTTATGCCAGCCAGCAACAACAGATTGAAATAGACTGGCTGAAAAAGAATTAATTGACATTAAATACGATGCGCTGACCCGTAGTTCGGAGCTGATGGAGAAAAGCCGTCAGTCACGTATCGAAGAATATATATCAAACAAGGAAAGTGATTTGCAGACTTCCACCAATCCGCCTTATCTTATTAAATAAGGTATGAGTTGGGAGTTTTAAAAGAGAATAAGCACTGTGGCAGTAAATAAGAAAAATATAATGACCCGTTACTTCTTTTTGTCATTCTGATAATGGCATTGATAGGAGTAGCAATTGTCGTTAAGGCAGGCGTGACCATGTTTGCCGAACGGCAGTACTGGCAGGATGTAGCCGATCGTTTCGTAAAAGAAAACGTAACGGTGAAGCCTAACCGTGGAAACATTATTTCTTCTGACGGTAAACTAATGGCCAGTTCACTGCCTGAATACAGAATCTACATGGACTTTATGTCCGGTGAAAAGGACGAAAAAAAAGAAGAAAGAAGGATCAGGCACGCCGGGATTCCATCCTCAAAGCAAATATGGATTCGATCTGTATCGGACTCCACAAGATATTCCCTGATAAGAGTGCGGCACAATTCAAGGCGCACCTTCAGAAAGGACGACAGGCAAAAAGCCGTAACTACCTGATTTATCCGGAAGCGTATCTCCTATATACAATATAAAGAGGTGAAACGTCTGCCTGTTTTCTGTCTGAACCGTTATAAAGGAGGATTCAAGGAACTGGCATACAATCAGCGCAAGAAACCTTTCGGCTCATTGGCAGCCCGCACCTTGGGAGATGTATATGCTGATACAGCTCAAAGGAGCCAAGAACGGTATAGAACTTGCATTCGATACGATTCTGAAAGGACGTGACGGGCTGACTCACCGCCAGAAAGTAATGAACAAATACCTGAATATTGTCGATGTCGCCCCTATCGACGGCTGCGATCTGATCACTACTATCGATGTAGGCATGCAGGATATTTGCGAAAAAGCATTGGTAGACAAACTGAAAGAGCTGAATGCTACCGTAGGTGTAGTCGTATTGATGGAAGTAACAACAGGAGAGGTAACAGCCATCGTTAATATGACCCAAGGCAGAGACGGCGAATATTACGAGGTACGCAATAATGCAATCAGTGATATGCTTGAGCCGGGATCCACTTTCAAGACGGCATCTATCATGGTAGCTCTGGAGGACGGAAAATCACTCCGGACTATATCGTAGACACCGGCAACGGACAAAAGCCGATGCACGGTCGTGTCATGAAAGACCACAACTGGCATCGCGGAGGATATGGCAAACTGACTGTTACCGAGATTCTGGGAGTATCATCCAATGTAGGAACTTCCAGCATCATTGAAAACTTTTTATGGAAGTAACCCGCAGAAATTTGTAGACGGACTGAAACGGATGAGCATTGACCAACCTCTCCACCTGCAAATATCAGGAGAAGGAAAGCCGAACATTCGCGGTCCGAAAGAACGCTATTTTTCGAAAACGACATTGCCGTGGATGAGTATCGGTTATGAAAACTCCAGGTTCCGCCGATCAATATTCTGACATTCTACAATGCGATTGCCAACAACGGAGTATCCATTCGTCCGAAGTTTGTAAGAGCCGCTGTCAGAGACGGAGAAGTGGTAAAGAATACCCGACCGAGGTTATCAATCCGAAAATCTGTTCGGACAAAACGTTGGCACAGATACGGGAAATCCTACGGAAAGTAGTAGGCGAAGGACTCGCCAAACCCGCGGGAAGCAAGCAGTTCCATGTTTCCGGTAAAACCGGAACCGCACAGATTTCGCAGGGGAGCAGCGGGATATAAGACGGGAAGAACCAATTATCTCGTCAGTTTCTGCGGATACTTCCGTCGGAAAAGCCTAAATACAGTATGATTGTCTCTTATCCAGAAACCCGGTCTGCCTGCTTCGGGAGGTTTGATGGCGGGTAGCGTATTCAGTAAGATTGCAGAAAGAGTCTATGCAAAAGACCTGCGCTTACCGCTCACCAGTGCCATTGATACAAAATACGGTTGTCATCCCGAACGTCAAGGCGGGAGAAATGAGGGAAACGCAACGGGTACTGGAAGAACTGAATATAAAGATACAGGGAAAAATCACCGACTCGGGGGAAAGAAGTATGGGGAAGCACTCATCCCGCTCCTCAAGCTGTGGTTCTTGAGAGCCGGGGGTATCATGCAGAACTTCGTACCGAGCGTCGTAGGTATGGGAGCAAAAGATGCTGTTTATCTATTGGAAAGTAAAGGATTGAAAGTCAATCTGGTGGGAGTCAGGGGAAAGTAAAAAGCCAGTCGATAGCCAACGGCAGTGTGTCGTTAGAAGGGGCAAACGATTACGCTTACGATGCATTAAGAATTAAATTAAGTAGGACAGATATGTTAAAATTAAACGAGTTACTGAAAGCAATCCAGCCGGTGCAAGTGACCGGAGATTCAATAGAAATCACCGGAGTCAACATCGACTCCCCGTCTGGTGGAAGCCGGCCAACTATTTTATGGCGATGCGTGGCACGCAGACCGATGGCCATGCCTATATTCCCGCCGCCATTCAGAAAGGAGCCACTGCCATCCTTTGTGAAGACCTTCCGGAGGAGCCCGTAGCAGGAATCACCTATATTCAGGTGAAAGACAGCGAAATGCAGTAGGAAAAGATTGCTACGACATTCTATGGAAATCCGACAGAACAATTCGAACTGGTCGGTGTCACAGGAACAAATGGTAAAAACAACCATTGCCACCTTATTATATAATACATTCCGCTACTTCGGTTATAAAGTGGGGTTAATCTCTACTGTCTGCAACTATATCGACGACCAGCCGATTCCGACAGAGCATACAACCCCCGACCCTATCACGCTAAACCGTTTATTGGGCCAAATGGCAGATGAAGGATGCAAGTACGTCTTTATGGAAGTCAGCTCTCATTCCATCGCTCAGAAACGTATCAGCGGATTAAAGTTTTGCAGGGGAGGGATTTTCACAAACCTGACCCGCGACCATCTTGATTATCCTTATAAAACCGTAGAGAACTATCTCAAGGCAAAGAAAAAAGTTCTTCGACGATATGCCTAAAAAAACGCTTTCAGTCTCACCAACCTTGACGACAAGAATGGACTGGTGATGACACAGAATACACGTTCCAAGGTTTACACCTATTCGTTAAGAAGCCTCAGCGACTTCAAAGGACGGGTCATTGAGTCCCATTTTGAAGGGATGCTGCTCGATTTCAACAAACATGAACTAGCCGTTCAGTTTATCGGCAAGTTCAATGCCTCCAACCTGCTGGCAGTGTTCGGAGCAGCCGTATTATTAGGCAAAAAAAGAGGAAGAGGTACTCATAGCACTTAGTACACTCCATCCGGTAGCCGGACGTTTCGATGCCATCCGTTCTCCGGAAAGGAGTGACAGCAATCGTTGACTATGCACATACGCCGGATGCACTGATTAACGTATTGAATGCCATTCACGGAGTACTCGAAGGCAAAGGTAAAGTGATCACCGTAGTAGGTGCCGGCGGCAACCGTGATAAGGAAAACGCCCTATCATGGCGAAAGAAGCAGCGAAAGCCAGCGACCGGGTAATTATAACATCGGATAATCCCCGCGCTTTGAAGAGCCACAAGACATCATCAACGATATGCTTGCCGGACTGGATGCGGAAGATATGAGAAAAACGCTTAGTATCGCCGACCGCACAGAAGCAATCCGTACAGCTTGCATGCTTGCAGAGAAAGGGAGATGTAATCCTCGTAGCCGGGAAAGGGGCACGAAAAATTACCAGGAGATCAGAGGAGTGAAACATCACTTCGATGACAAAGAAGTTTTGAAAGAAATATTTAATTGACAACCTATAATAATTTGCAATGGACAGCTCCTTATCAGGCGTGGGGCATCAATAAGAGACTGTGAATTGCAGACACTAAATTGTAAAGAGAAAAGAGATGTTATATTATCTGTTTGAATGGCTGCATAAGCTCAATTTTCCCGGAGCGGGAATGTTCGGTTACACCTCATTCCGTGCTTTGATGGCTGTTATCCTCGCATTGCTTATATCAAGCATCTGGGGAGATAAATTCATCAATCTGCTGAAAAAGAAGCAAATCACGGAAACACAGCGTGATGCCAAGACCGATCCGTTTGGCGTCAACAAAGTGGGTGTGCCAAGTATGGGAGGGGTTATCATTATCGTAGCCATCCTCATACCATGCCTGCTATTGGGAAAGCTGGACAATATATATATGATATTGATGCTGATAACCACCGTATGGCTGGGATCACTGGTTTTGCCGACGATTACATCAAAATATTCAAGAAAGACAAGGAAGGTTTGCACGGCAAATTCAAGATCATTGGTCAGGTCGGTCTGGGACTGATTGTAGGACTGGACTCTGTATCTAAGCCCGGATAGTCATCCGCGAGAACATCGAAGTTCATACGCCGGGACAGGAAATGGAAGTGATCCACGGAACGAATGATTTAAAATCAACCCAAACCACTATCCCTTTCTTCAAAAGCAATAACTTAGATTATGCCGATCTGGTCGGTTTTATGGGCGAACATGCACAGACAGCCGGATGGATACTGTTCGTGATTATCACGATTTTCGTTGTAACTGCCGTATCGAATGGTGCTAACCTCAACGACGGAATGGACGGCATGGCAGCCGGAAACTCCGCCATCATCGGTGCCACACTGGGAGTACTTGCCTATGTATCGTCGCACATCGAGTTTGCCAGTTACTTGAATATCATGTACATTCCGGGATCGGAAGAACTGGTAATTTACATTTGCGCATTTATCGGTGCGCTGATCGTTTCTTATGGTACAATGCCTATCCGGCACAAGTATTCATGGGAGACACAGGTAGTTGACCATCGGTGGTATTATTGCCGTTTTTGCTATTATCATCCACAAAGAACTGCTGATACCGATTCTCTGTGGCGTGTTCCTGGTAGAGAACCTGTCGGTCATACTGCAACGCTTCTACTATAAGATAGGAAAACGGAAAGGAGTGAAACAGCGGCTGTTCAAACGGACTCCGATACACGATCATTTCCGTACTTCCATGAGTCTGGTAGAACCGGGATGTACCGTAAAATTCACGAAACCCGACCAGCTGTTCCACGAATCAAAGATTACCGTCCGTTTCTGGATTGTAACCATTGTATTGGCAGCGATAACGATTATTACATTAAAAATAAGATGAAAATTATCTGGCACGGATGACACGGATAACACGGTTTTAGTAAACCAATAGCTGTGTAAGACCGTGAAATCCGTGTAATCCGTGCCTAATTAAAATTTATTATATAAGAGAGTATTAACCCGATTATTAACTTTAAAAAGATGTGCGCAGCCGATGAGCGAAAAAGAGGGGATGAAAAAGGAAGAGAGAAGAGTCTGCCTGTCGGACAGCAAAAAAGCACATTACTGTAAATGAAAAAAGAATTGTAATTTTAGGGAGCCGGTGAAAGCGGTGCCGGCGCAGCCGTACTCGCCAAAGTAAAAAGGACTTGAAACATTTGTTTCGGATATGTCCGTTATCAAGGATAAGTATAAAGAACTCCTTGACAGCCACCATATTGCCTGGGAGGAAGGACATCATACCGAAGAACTCATTCTGAATGCCGATGAGGTGATCAAAAGCCCCGGTATCCCGAATGACGCCCCCGTTGATCCTGAAACTGAAAGCCCAGGGTACACCGATCATCTCCGAAATCGAGTTCGCCGGACGCTATACCGATGCCAAAATGATCTGTATCACCGGCTCGAACGGAAAGACAACGACTACTTCCCTGATCTACCATATCTTCAAGAGCGCAGACCTGAATGTAGGTCTCGCCGGTAACATTGGCAAGAGTCTGGCTTTTTACAAGTAGCCGAAGAACACCATGACTATTACATCATCGAGCTCAGTTCTTTCCAACTGGACAATATGTATAACTTCCGTGCCAATATCGCCGTACTGATGAACATCACACCGGATCATCTGGACCGCTACGACCATTGCATGCAGAACTACATCGATGCCAAGTTCCGTATTACACAGAACCAGACCACCGATGATGCCTTCATCTTCTGGAACGATGACCCGATCATCAAACAGGAACTGGCAAAACATGGTCTGAAAGCACATCTGTATCCTTTCGCAGCCATGAAGGAAGACGGAGCCATCGCATACGTAGAAGATCATGAAGTGAAGATCACCGGAGCCTATCGCCTTCAACATGGAACAGGAGGAACTGGCATTGACCGGACAGCATAACCTTTACAACTCGTTGGCTGCCGGAATCTCGGCAAACCTGGCAGGTATCACCAAAGAGAATATCCGCAAGGCACTTTCTTCGACTTCAAGGAGTGGAACACCGCCTGGAGAAAGTGGCACGTGTACGCGGCATCGACTTCATCAACGATTCCAAAGCGACCAATGTCAACTCCTGCTGGTATGCCCTGCAAAGCATGACTACCAAGACAGTACTGATACTGGGCGGAAAAGACAAAGGCAATGACTATACGGAAATAGAAGATCTGGTACGCGAAAAGTGCTCGGCACTGGTTTACCTGGGACTGCATAACGAAAAGCTACACGAGTTTTTTCGACCGCTTCGACTGCCCGTAGCCGATGTGCAGACCGGAATGAAAGATGCAGTGGAAGCAGCCTACAAACTGGCTAAGAAAGGAGAAACCGTATTGTTAAGCCCCTGCTGCGCTTCTTTCGACCTTTTCAAGAGTTACGAAGACCGCGGCGATCAGTTTAAGAAATATGTAAGAGAGTTATAAAATGGATTTATTAAAGAACATATTTAAAGGTGACAAGGTAATCTGGATTATCTTCCTCTGTCTCTGCCTCATCTCGATTATCGAGGTGTTCTCGGCAGCATCGACGCTGACCTACAAAAGCGGCGATCACTGGGGACCGATTACACAGCACTCCATCATCCGGATGGTGGGTGCCGTAGTAGTAGTGTTTCTGCACAACGTCCCTACAAATGGTTTCAGGTATTCCCAGTCTTCCTGTATCCGATCTCCCTCGTCCTGCTGGCATTCGTCACACTGATGGGTATCATCACAGGCGACCGTGTCAATGGAGCAGCCCGCTGGATGACCTTTATGGGACTACAGTTCCAGCCCTCGGAACTGGCAAAGATGGCTGTCATCATTGCCGTTTCTGTTTATCCTGTCGAAAAAGGCAGGATGAAGAAGGAGCCAACCCGGAAAGCCTTTAAATACATCATGATTCTTACCGGACTGGTCCTCATTCTGATTGCCGGAGAACTTGTCGACAGCCATGTTGCTGTTCGGTGTCGTATTCATGATGATGTTCATCGGACGGTATCTGCTTGCGATACCGAGGAGGAATTGCGCATTCGTAACAGTCTGTCGCCTTCCTGCTGGCTACGCCAGACAAGACATTGAAAATATACCGATGGGGCACCGCTTCACCACTGTAAAATCCCGTATTGCAGACTTTACCAACAAGGAGGAAGTTCCTGCCGCCACCGACATCGATGGCGACGGGCAAGTGGCACATGCCCGTATTGCCGTAGCTACGAGCAACGTTGCAAGGGTCCGGGAAACCCGG
>VOFK01001916.1_pt1 | contig 15235 bp, 23 predicted proteins | sample 5384121 | NCBI WGS metagenome assembly VOFK01 (sample SAMN12384730, study PRJNA508395) | human gut metagenome | isolation source: healthy gut J | host: Homo sapiens
CTCAATTTGTACTTCGTTCAGTTACGTATTGCTAGGTCAAGCAGACGCTCCTGAAGGACATCGTCATCACGGTCGGCCGAACCGGCGTGCTCACGCCGAACGCCGTGCTCGAGCCGGTGCGGCTCGCCGGTACGTCGGTCTCCCGCGCGACACTGCATAACCGCGATTTCATCCGACAGCTCGACGCGCGCGTGGGTGACATCGTTTCCGTGCGCAAGGCGGGCGAGATCATTCCGGAGATCATCGGCGTGGAAAAGGATCGGCGTCCGCTGGATTCCGTGCCGTATGAGTTCCCGAAGTTCTGCCCGGTCTGCGGCGCACCGGTCTATGATGACGAGGACGAGGCTGCCATCCGCTGCACGAGCGCTTCCTGCCCGGCGCAGCTGCTGCGCAACCTGATGCACTTCGCGTCCCGCGACGCGATGGACATCGACGGCTGCGGCGAGGGCAACCTGCAAAAACTCATCGATGCCGGACTGGTGAAGTCCGCCGCCGATCTCTTGTACGACCTGACGGTCGAGCAGCTTTTGCCGCTCGGCAAAAGGTGGATACCTGGGCGAACAACCTCGTCCGCTCGATCGAAGCGAGCAAAAACACGCGATCTGTCGCGGCTGCTGTTCGCGTTCGGCATCCGCCACGTCGGCCAGAAGGCAGGCCGTATCCTCAGCGACCACTTCGGCTCGCTCGATGCGCTGCTGACCGCGCCGGTCGAGGGAGATGACCGAGATCCGCGACATCGGCCAGACCACCGCGAGAGCATCGCCGCATGGCGCGCGCCCTGCCGCAGTCGCACACGCTCATCGAGAAGCTGCGTGCGCACGGGGTCAACTTCATCGGCGAAAAGACCGCGAAGAGCGACCTGCTCGCCGGAAAGACCATCGTCGCGACCGGCAGTCTGACGCTGTACACGCGCAAGGAGATCAACGACCTCATCGAGTCGCTCGGCGGCAAGGCCGCAGGCTCGGTCTCGCAAAAAGACGAGCTATGTTGTCGCAGGCGAGAACGCAGGCAGCAAGCTGCAAAAGGCGGCGGAGCTCGGCATTCCGGTTCTGACGGAGGAGGAATTCCGGCAGATGATCACCGAAAACGAGCAGCCGGAGGCTGTTCGATAAACGATAAACGCATCCAAAAGATTTTTACAGATAAACAGGAGGAAACAGACATGGCAATTTCCAGAAAAAGAAATTGAGCACATCGCGTCTCTGGCACGTCTGGACTCGACGGGCGGCATCTTTGACCGTCTGGCGGACGACATGCAGGGGCATCGTCGCAATGGTAGACAAGCTCGCAGAGCTTGATCTCGGCGACATCACCGATGTCATCAACACCGAGCGCAAAGAATGCGTTCCACGAGGACGAGGTCATTCAGGAATACACGCCGGACAAGCTGATCGAGCCGAACGCACCGGACTTCCAGTGCGGCGGCGTGGCAGTTCCGCGTGTTGTCGAGTAAGGAGGGGGGACAGAACAAATGGCACTTTTATGAGAAAACCGCGTCCGGAGCTGTCCGAACTGCTCGGCAAAAGGAGATCTCCGCAGTAGAGCTGGCAAAGGACGTTTTGCACGCACGAAGGCGGTAGAGGACAAGGTTCAGGGCTACGTTACCGTAACCGAGGAAGCAGCACTCGCGCAGGCAGAGGCTGTTGACAGGAAGCGCGCAGCAGGCGATACGCTTTTCCGCTCTGGCCGGCATCCCGATCGCCATCAAGGACAATATCTGCACCAAGGGCACGCTGACCACCTGCGCGTCCAAGATGCTTTATAACTTCAATCCGCCGTACAACGCGACCGTCATCGAGAAGCTGACCGCTGCTGACGCTGTTATCACCGGCAAAGGCAAACATGGACGAGTTCGCGATGGGCTCCTCCTGCGAGAATTCGGCAGCACACCCGACGCACAACCCGCACGGCCTCGACCGCGTACCGGGCGGCTCGTCCGGCGGTTCCGCCGCTGTCGTTGCGGCAGGCGAAGCGCCGCCCTCGGCCTCGGATACCGGAGGCTCCATCCGTCGCCGGCGTCCTTCTGCGGCGTTGTCGGCCCAAGCCGACCTACGGCGCGGTTTCCCGTTACGGTCTGATCGCGTTCGCATCCTCCCTCGACCAGATCGGTCCGTTCGGCCTCCATCGAGGACGCTGCGATGCTGCTCGACGCCGTTACCGGCCACGACCCGCTGCATGACTCCACCTCGGTCAAGACCCCGTTCGAGGGCTCCCTGCGCGCAAACCTGAATGCTGACGTCAAGGGCCTCAAGATCGGTCTGCCGAAGGAGTATTTCGGTGAGGGCATCTCTGACGCGGTCCGCAAGAACGTCATGGCGGCTGCCGAGGCGTACAAGGCGCTGGGCACGGAGGTATTCGAGATCTCGCTGCCGCTCGTAGAGTACGCACTGCCGAGCTACGACATTCTGTCCTCCGCAGAGGCTTCGTCCAACCTCGCCCGCTTCGACGGCGTAAAGTACGGCTACCGCACCCCGAACGCAGGCGACGACATCACCGGAGCTGTATACCAAGAGCCGTTCCGAGGGCTTCGGCGCCGAGGTACAGCGCCGCATCATGCTCGGCACCTATGTGCTGTCCTCCGGCTACTACGACGCCTACTACAAGAAGGCGCGCGCCGCTCAGCGCAAGATCCGCGAGGAGTTTGCAAACGCATTCGAGAAGTGCGACGTCATCCTGACGCCGGTCGCGCCGACCACCGCCTACGAGATCGGCTCCAAAACGACCAATCCGCTCGAGATGTACGCAGGCGACATCTGCACGGTTTCCGTCAACATCGCCGGTCTGCCGGGTCTGGTTCAGCCGTGCGGCTTTGACGAGAATCATATGCCGGTCGGCATGCAGCTCATCGGCCCGCGTTTCGGCGAGCAGACCCTGCTCAACGCAGGTCTGGCCTTCGAGCAGGCTTCCGGCCTCAAGAACATCATCGCGGCACTGTAAGGGAGGAAGACAAACATGAAATACGAAGCTGTCATCGGTCTGGAAGTGCACGCGGAGTCTGTCCACCAAGAGCAAGATCTACTGCTCGTGCTCCACGGGCTTCGGCGCACCGATCAACACCCATACCTGCCCGGTCTGCACCGGTATGCCGGGCGCACTGCCGGTCCTCAACAAGCAGGTAGTACACTATGCCGCCAAGATGGGCAAGGCGACCGGCTGCACGGTCAACCAGCTCTGCAAGGCGGACCGCAAGAACTATTTTTACCCCGATCTGCCCAAGGCATATCAGATCTCTCAGTTTGATGTGCCGATCTGCGAGAACGGCGAGGTATTCTTCTATGTCGACGGCGTAAAAGCACTCCTGCCGTCTCGAGCGCATCCACTTCGAGGAGGACGCAGGCAAGCTGCTGCACGACGAGATCGACGGCACCATCGTCGACTGCAACCGCTGCGGCGTGCCGCTGATCGAGATGGTAACCCGCCCCGACCTGCATTCCTCTGCCGAGGCGAAGAAGGAATTCCTCGAAATGATCAAGACCACCCTGTCCTACCTCGACATTCTGCGACTGCAAGATGGAGGAAGGCTCCATCCGCTGCGACGTCAACGTCTCCATCCGTCCGGAGGGCACCACCGAGCTGGGCACCCGTGTCGAGATGAAGAACATCAACACCTTCTCCGGCGCAGTCCGTGCGATCGACTACGAAATCGCGCGTCAGATCGAGGTCGTTGAGAACGGCGGCGAAATCCAGCAGGAGACCCGCCGCTGGGATGATGTGAAGCTGAAGAACACCGTCATGCGTACCAAGGAGGATGCGCAGGACTACCGTTACTTCCCGGACCGGATCTGATCGCCGTCGAGATCTCCGACGAGTGGATGAAGCAGATCGAGAGCGAGGTTCGGAGCTGCCGATCACCCGTTACGAGCGTTATCTGAACGAGTACGGCATGACCGCGATGGAAGCGCGTTCTGATCTCGGACAGCTTCGAGAAGGCCGAGCTGCTCGACGCTGCGGCAAAGCAGGTCAAGCCAAGGCTGCTGCAAACTGGATCCTGTCCGACATCTCCAAGTACCTGAACGACAAGGCTGTCAGCCTCAAGGACACCAAGATGACCGCAGACAAGCTGGTCGCTCTGGTCAAGCTCATCGAGGCGGGCACCATCTCCGGCAACGCCGGCAAGAAGGTTCTGCCCTCCATGTTCGAGACCGACGAGACCGTTGAGGCCATCGTTGAGCGCATGGGCCTCAAGCAGGTTTCCGACGAGGGCGCGATCCTCGCCATCGTACAGGACGTTCTCGCGAAGAACGAGAAGGCTGTTGCCGACTTCAAGGCAGGCAAGAACGTCACCGGCTTCCTCGTAGGCCAGTGCATGAAGGCCTCCAAGGGTCAGGGCAATCCGCAGATCATCAACAAACTGATCGCAGCGGAGCTCGCAAAGCTGTAAATTTTAATGAGAAAAGACCGCCGAAAGGCGGTCTTTTTCTGTCGAAAAACTTCGTTTTTCCGACAAGCCTGTGTTCTGACGAACGCAGAACACGAGTCGTCCGAAAATCAAAACCGAGGGGTGAAAGCACGCTGTTTCGCTATGGAAATTGGCTTCTCTTCGACAGTCAGAAATTTTTTCTAAAATCTATTGACAAACAGGAGAAATAGGTGTATCCTCAATTCATAGAAAACACCTATGAATACTGAGATATAGAAAGGCGGCATGAAGCTGTGATACTCTCGCGAATGTGCCGATGTCGAAACTGATTTTTCGGTACTGCATCTCTTATCAAGCATAAAATTGACTATTTCTGAACTTCTGAAAGGCGGTAAAAACCCCATGTCTGATATTAAAAAGAGCTTTGCTGATCTGATCGGCAACACTCCGCTGTACGCAGCTGAAAAATTCGGAGAGAAAGGCGGCGCCAACGGCACCATCCTTGCAAAACTCGAATACTTCAATCCGGCCGGCTCGGTCAAGGACCGTATCGCAAACGCCATGATCAACGAGGCTGAGGCTTCCGGCGCACTCAAGCCGGGCGCTACCATCATCGAGCCGACCTCCGGCAACACCGGCATCGGTCTGGCGGCTGTCGCGGCGGCCCGCGGCTACCGCATCATCCTCACCATGCCCGAGACCATGTCCATCGAGCGCCGCAATATGCTCAAGGCTTACGGCGCGGAGCTGGTTCTGACCGAGGGCGCAAAGGGTATGTCCGGTGCGATCGCGAAGGCAGATGAGCTTGCGAAGGAGACCCCGAACAGCTTTATCCCGGGTCAGTTCGTCAACCCGGCAAACCCGGCCGCGCACTACTGCGACCACCGGCCCGGAGATCTGGGAAGCAGACCGACGGCAAGGTCGATATTTTTGTTGCAGGCGTCGGCACCGGCGGTACCATCACCGGCACCGGCAAGTACCTCAAGGACCAGAACCCGGACGTCAAAGGTTGTTGCCGTTGAGCCCGATACCTCTCCGGTCCTGTCCACAGGCAAGGGCGGCCCGCACAAGATTCAGGGCATCGGCGCAGGCTTCGTTCGGATGTGCTCGACACCAAGGTTTACGACGAGGTCGTCCGTGTAAAAGAACGAGGATGCCTTCGATGCAGCGCGCAAGTTCACCCACAGCGAAGGCCTGTTCATCGGCATTTCCTCCGGTGCGGCTCTGTGGGCAGCGGCAGAGCTGGCCAAGCGCCCGGAAAACGCAGGCAAGACCATCGTAGCGCTCCTGCCGGATACCGGCGACCGCTATCTGTCGACGCCGCTCGTTACCGAGTAAGTCTCTCTTATCTTTTCTCTAATTTGCATCCTGCTATTTATTACTTCTCTTTGGAAGACCGGCTGTTTACCAGTTGACAGCCGGTCTTCGCCTTTTATGCAGAAAAAAACGACCGTTCCGGACTTCGGGACGGCCGTTCTGCTATATGGAAATGACGCGCAGACCGTATTGCTGCGCGGCGGCGGAAAATGCAGAGCGCTGCTTCTCTGCCGCGCCGGTCAGCACAATCGTCTGCGTGAGTCCTTCTGCGGCGAGCGCGCGGGCAGCAAGGGCAGGCGAGGCAGGCTCGTCCAGCCTTGCGCCGGTCAGGGGTACAGAATTGCTCGGGACGGTGCACGGCTTTTGCGGATCGGGCGGTCAAAGCCGCGTGCGCCGACGACGCAAAGCACGCAGCCTGCCTCCTTCGGGATGACCGGCTCATGCGGCGCGTGCGCCTTGAGGGGGAGACGGCGCGAGCCGTCGGCCTCGACGAGCAACATAGTCCGCAAGCTGCTCGAGCAGGGAAAACGGCAGGGAAGGGGCGGTCAGCTTGCCCTCTGGGGCCGGCGTGCCGAGACAGAGTACGCGGCTGCGCGCGAGCGCGGCGCGTACCTCATCCTCGGTGGGAGCGGTCAGCAGCGGCACGCCCTCAAATGGCAGGATATGCGTTGTGGTGGTCAGAATGACCGTGCCGGGCAGCTCGCGCGACAGTGTCCGCAGCAGCGTTGTCTTGCCGCCCGAGCCGATGACCGCCGTCACGCCGCAGGGTACGCCCAGCCTTTCATACAGTTGCATTATATTTCCTCCCGGCATTCTACTGCACCTATCATAGCGCAATTCACGGAAAAAAAAGTCCAGAACAGCTTGACATTTCGCCGCGCATCTTCTATAATCATTACGTTATATTTTGTGAAACAACAACGAAAAAGGAGAGATGAAAATGCTGGTCGTTATCCGCGGCGCGGGCGATATTGCAACAGGAATCGCACTCCGACTTTTTTCGCTCGGGCATAAAAAACTCGTCGTCATGACCGACCTGCCGCAGCCAACGTCCATCCGGCGGACGGTGTGCTTTTTCCGAGGCCATCCGCCACGGCTCCGCGACGGTCGAGGTGTGGAGGCGGTGCTCGCGAAGCGACGCCGCTGAAGCGAAAACGCTCGCGGAGAGCGGACGGGTCGCGGTGCTCGCGGACCCGCAGGCAGACTGTGCGTGAACTGAAGCCGGACGCCCTTGTGGACGCGATTCTGGCAAAAGAAAAAATCTGGGCACGCGTATCACGGACGCGCCGGTCGCTGTGGCGGTCGGGCCGGGCTTCACGGCAGGCGCGGACTGCCATGCGGCGGTCGAGACAATGCGCGGCCACACGCTCGGCCGCGTGCTGTATGAAGGCTCGCCGCTGCCCAACACGGGCGTGCCCGGCGTGATCGCAGGTTATGCGGCGGAGCGTGTGCTGCGCGCCCCGGCGGCAGGCGTGTTCGAGCCGAAGCTCGAAATCGGCGCGCAGGTCAAAAAAGGCGACGTCGCGGCGGTCGTTGACGGAAAGCCGATGCTGTGCAGCATCGACGGCTGTCTGCGCGGTCTGATGCAGGAGGGCGCGGTCGTGTTTGAGGGCATGAAATGCGGCGACGTTGACCCGCGCGGCATCCCGGACAACTGCACGACGGCCTCGGACAAGGCCATCGCGGTCGGCGGCGGCGTGCTCGAAGCGATATTACATTTCACTCATGTAATCCGTTGATTGGGAGACAAATACATGAAATTCAAAACTGCATTCGCTAAAATGACCGCGTGTTCACTGATACTGACCGCGCTTGCTTTCGGCTGCGGTCAGGCTTCTCAGACGGCGGACGGTGCACAGGGCACCCAGTCTGCGCAGACGACCGAACTGACCGTGTTCGCGGCGGCCTCCATGACCGAGACGCTGAACCAGATCGCAGAGGACTACAAGACGGTCGACCCGAATGTTTCCCTGACCTTCAACTTCGCCTCCTCCGGCGACCTGCTCAGCCAGATCAGGGAGGGCGCGGACTGCGACGTTTTTATTTCCGCCGCACCTAAGCAGATGAATGCGCTCGACGGCAGCCTCAAGGACGATGCGGACAAGAACCCGGACGGTCTGGACGAGCTGCTGGACGGCACGCGCATCAACCTGCTCGAGAACAAGGTCGCCCTCGCCGTTCCGGAAGGCAACCCGAAAGGGCATCGAGTCCTTTGACAAGATCCTCGCTGACCAGCTGGGGGCCGGTGAGGTATTCCTCGCCATCGGCAACAGCGATGTTCCGGTCGGCCAGTACACCCGGAAGATCTTCGCGCACTACGGCATAGACGAGCAGTCGCTCACGGACGCAGGCGTGCTCACCTACGGCTCGAACGTCAAGGAAGTCACCACGCAGGTCAGCGAGGGCGCAGTAGACTGCGGCATCATCTACGCGACCGATGCCTATTCCGCAGGTCTTGAGCGTCGACGAGGCGACGGCGGATATGTGCGGCCAGGTCATCTATCCGGCGGCTGTCCTCAGGAACAGCGCACATCCGGACGAGGCAAAGGCATTCCTCGACTACCTGACCGGCGAGGACGCAGGCAGGGTATTTGAAAGCGTAGGCTTTACGCCGCTCGCGTAATTTGATACAATAGAGGGGCGAGAGACGATTTCTCGCCCTCTTTTTGCAAACAGGGAGAAAATTCATGGACTGGTATCCTCTTTACAACTCGGTTCGCATCGCGCTCCTCTCGACCGTCATCATCTTTTTTGCCGGAATCGCGGCGGCGTATTACGTCGCGCGGCTGCCCGCGCGCAGTCAAGGGCGTGCTCGATGCGGTGTTCACGCTGCCGCTCGTGCTGCCGCCCACGGTCGTAGGCTATCTGCTGCTGCGCGTGCTCGGTCCGCGCCGCGCGGTCGGCGCATGGGTGCTCGCGCACTGGGGCGTCAAGCTGACCATGACCTGGTATTCCGCCATCTTCGCGACGGCGGTCGTGATCTTTCCGCTGATGTACCGCACGGCGCGCGGCGCGTTCGAGAGTTTTGACGAAAATCTGGCGGATGCAGGCCGCACGCTCGGCCGCTCGAATGCGTGGGTGTTCTGGCGGGTGCGGATGCCGTGCTGCCGTCAGGGCATCCTTGCAGGTACCGTGCTCGCGTTCGCGCGTGCGCTCGGCGAATACGGCGCGACCAGCATGATCGCAGGCTACACGCCCGGCCGCACCGCGACGATCTCCACCACCGTCTATCAGCTCTGGCGCACGAACGACGACGCGCAGGCGTTTTTCTGGGTCGCGGTCAACCTCGCCATCTCGGCGGTGGTGCTGCTCGGCGGTCAATCTGCTCGAAAAGCGCGGAAAGGGGGCGGCGGCATGAGTATTTCGGTCGACATCGAAAAAACTCGGCTCGTTCCACCTGCGCGTGGCGTTCGAGGCGGAAAACGAGACCATGGCGCTGCTCGGCGCGTCCGGCTGCGGCAAGAGCATGACGCTGCGCTGCATCGCCGGTATCGTGCGCCCGGACTGGGGCAGGATCGTGCTGAACGGCCGCACGCTGTTCGACAGCGAGCGGCATATCGACCTGCCGCCGCCGCAGCAGCGCGGCGTCGGCTACCTGTTTCAGCAGTACGCCCTGTTCCCGCACATGACGGTCGAGAAGAATGTCTGCGCCGGAACGCGCGAGGGTACGCGCGCAGGAGCGGAAGGCGGCCGCCGCACAGCGCATCCTGCGCGCACGCTCGGGCTGGAGGAGCTGGCGCAGCGCCTCCCGGCGAACCTTTCGGGCGGTCAGCAGCAGCGCGCTGCGCTCGCCCGCATTCTGGTCGGAAAAGCCCGAAATCCTGCTGCTCGACGAGCCGTTTTCCGCGCTCGATGAGCACATCAAGTGGAAAAATTTGAGCTTGAGCTCGCCGGATACGCTGCGTTCGTTCCCGGGCGGCGTGCTGTTCGTATCGCACAGCCGCGACGAGATCTATCGCCTGTGCGACACGGTCTGCGTGCTGAATGAGGGCAAATCCGACCCGAAGACAACGGTCGCGGAGCTGTTCCGCGCACCGCTGACCGTGGGCGCGGCACGCATCTCGGGCTGCAAGAATATCTCGCGCGCCGAGGCCGGCGCCGGCAGCACGCTTTTGTGCGGACTGGGGCGTTTCGCTCAAAACCGCGCTGCACGCTGCGCGAAAATACGGCATATGCCGGTATCCGTGCGCATTATTTCACCCTCAGCGGCACGGAAAACCCGATCACCTGTACGGTCGAGCGCGTCATTCGAACCCGTTTTCCGTCGTGGTATATGCTGAAAACGCCGGGAGGGGCGCTGCTGCGCATGGATAGAGCGAAAAGCGGGGAAGCACCGCCAGGCGACACGAAATCCCGACGCATATCGCGCCGGAGGACGTTATGCCGCTTACGGAGTGAGGATAAAATGACAGATCAGTATGGAAGAAAAATTAAATACCTGCGCCTTTCCGTGACCGATCTGTGCAGCTGCCGCTGCGTGTACTGCATGGGCGCGGAGGGCGTCCCCAAGCTGCCGCACGAGGCGGTGCTGTCGTTCGAGGAGATCGAGGAGATCGTCCGTGCGGCGGTGTCGCTCGGCGTGCGCAAGGTGCGGCTGACCGGCGGCGAGCCGCTCGTGCGGCGCGGCATCGACGAGCTGGTGCGCCGTCTGCGCGCCATCGAGGGTATCCGCGAGCTTGCGATGACGACGAACGGGGCACGGCTAGCCGAGTACGCAGAGCGTTTGAAAAAGCGCCGGTCTCGACCGGCTGAACGTCAGCCTTGACACGCTCGACCGAAAAATACCGAAAAATCACGCGCATCGGCTCGCTCTCCGACACGCTTGCCGGTCTGGATGCAGCGCGAAGCGCCGGTTTTTACGCGCATCAAGCTGAACGCGGTGCTGATGGGCGGGGTGAACGATGACGAGATACCGGCGCTCGCGGAGCTTGCACGGGACGGCGCATTCGATGTGCGCTTTATCGAGCTTATGCCCATCGGAGAGTGCGCAGACTGGGACAGAAAACGCTTTATCCCGGCCGAACGGGTACTTGAAGTGCTGCCGAAAGCGCAGCGCGTGCCGTCGGACGGCGTTGCGGAGCTGTGGCGTCCGGAGGGCTGGAGGGGCACGGTCGGTCTCATCCGGCCGCTCAGTCACCGCTTCTGCGCGGACTGCGACCGCATCCGCATCACCCCGGACGGAATGCTCAAGCCGTGTCTGCACTCCGCGCGCGAAATCCCGCTGCGCGGAAAGCACGGCGAAGCGCTCGTCTGCGCCATCGCGGAGGGCATCGGCGGCAAGCCGAAGGAGCATCACATCACGGACGGCCGCACGAGCGACAGCCTGCGCGGCATGAACCGCATCGGCGGATAGAAACAGGAGGAAAACAGCTATGGCACAGGTCGTTTCGGTCTGTATCAGTGAGAAAAAAGGTACAAAAAAGCATCCGGTCGCGGAAATATCGCTGTGGCCGCATCACGGCATCGTGGGCGACGCGCATGCGGGCGACTGGCACCGGCAGGTGAGTCTGCTCGCAAGAGAGTGTGGACCGGATGAAAAGAAGGACTGACGCTCGCCGCAGGCGACTTTGCGGAAAAATATCCTCACTGAGGGGATAACTCTGCGGACGCTGCCGGTCGGGGACCGTGCTGCGCGTGGGCGAGGTGCGGCTCGAGGTCACGCAGATCGGCAAGGAGTGCCACAATGACTGCGAGATACGCCGCATGACGGGCATGTGCGTCATGCCGACCGACGGCATTTTTTGCGGTCGTTGAATGAGGGGCGTCATTCGCCCGGGGACAGAATCGAGGTGGAAAGCATATGAAACGTATCAGAACCGAGGACGCGGTCGGTCATGTACTCTGTCATGACATGACACAGGATCATTCCCGGCGTGAGCAAGGGACCGCGCTTCCGCAAGGGCCATGTTGTGACTGAGGAGGACATCCCGGTGCTGCTCTCCATGGGCAAGGAAAATCTGTTCGTCTGGGAGATGGAGCCGGGCATGGTGCACGAAAACGACGCGGCAGAAGCGTCTCGCGGCGCTGTGCGGCCGGGAAAACATGACATGGAGCGAGACAAAAGAAGGAAAAATCGAGCTGAAGAAAGCGCGATCGACGGCGTGTTCCTCGTGGGATAAAGCGAACGACTTCGCGGTCAACAGCATTGACGAGCTGATGATCGCGACGCGGCGCGGCGGCGGTATCGGTGCATCCGGGCGACAAGCTCGCCGGAACGCGCGTCATTCCGCTCATCATCCGAGAGGAAAGCTGCGGCAGGCTGAGCAGGCAGCGGGCGGCATGCCGATTCTGGAAGTCCGTCCGTTTACTGAAAACAGCAGCCGTTGTCACTACCGGCAGCGAGGTCGCAAAGGGCCGTATTCCCGGACAGCTTTACGCCGGTTGTAGAACGAAAGCTGGCTGCACTCGGCATCAGAATGACCGAGCACGTTCTGGTCGAGACGGCATAGAGAACGTTGCGGCGGCCATCGAGCAGATGAAAAACAAGCCGGTGGACATGATCCTGTGCACGGGCGGCATGAGCGTCGATCCGGACGACTCGACGCCGGGTGCGATCAAGGCGAGCGGCGCGGACATCGTGACCTACGGCGCGCCGGTGCTGCCGGGCGCGATGTTCCTGCTCGGCTATTACGGCGACGGCCGTCCGGTCATGGGACTGCCCGGCTGCGTAATACGCCGCGAAACAATTTTGGATTTCCATTCCTGCTGCGCATTGTAGCGGGTGGCTTTTTGAAAAAGCGCGATTTTCGTCGCATTCGGCGAGGGCGGACTGTGTCTCGGCTGCGAAAGCTGTACCTATCCGCACTGCGGCTTTCGGGAGGTGAGTGCGGTGATCACACCGCAAAGGTCATCACGTCAGCGACCGGTCGTACCGCGGCGAGCGGGAGGATGCAGGCGCCTGCGGTCGAGCGCGCAGCGCGCAGGTGGGGGGAGATCGTGCTCGTGCCCGGATGAGCGCGGGTGCATCGAAAGGAGCTCATCCGCGCCGCCGACGAGGAAAACATCGCGCTGATCGTCACGACAGGCGGCACAGGCTTTGCCGAGCGCGACGTTACGCCCGAGGCAACGATCGCCGTGCGGCAGAACTCGCGCCCTTTGGGTATTCCCGAGGCAATGAGGGCGGCGTCCATGCGGATCACGCCGAAGGCGTTGGCCTGTCGCGCTTGCGGCGGCGGCATCCGGGGAAGAGTCTGATCGTCAATCTGCCCGGCAGTCCGAAGGGGGCGTGCGAAAACCTGGAAGCGGTGCTGGAGCCGCTGGAACACGGGATTTTTCATCCTCCGCGGAGGAAAGGAATAAAAAATTTTCCTGTCAGCAGAGGGCAGACCTTCCGCCGATACAGCGGCCTGCCGCTGGAGGCGAGGAAGGCCCTCCCGGGACGGGGGTGTTCGCCATGACATGGTGGTATTGCATGCCGCCCGCCCAAGAAGGGGGGGATAAGACACCAAATGGTTTCTTATCCCCCCTCTTAACTCATCTTCCTTTGGACGCGACTCCCGCTTCGGTCGCGCGTCTAAATGGGGGCCCACAGTGACGTCTGGTGCCCAAGGGTCAACGCTTGATTGAAGCGGAGCTTTTCGCAGCGTTCTGCCGTCGCCCCTGCACCGGATGGCCGCGCACTGTTATGCGCGGCGAGCTACGCAAGGTAAACTCAGGGCCTGAAAGCGTCCCAAAAGCGAACCGACGTACGGAACCGAGCCCCCGTAACCCCCGTTTTCGCTGCACATCTCCGATGTGTCAGCGCAAAGTGAGGGGAGTCAAAGGGGACGGAAACCACGTTGGTGTCCTGTCCCCTTTCCGCCGCAAGACGGCGGCATTCCCGCCGGTGAACACCGGCAATCCCCGCCGCCGAAGGCGGCGTTAGTTATTCCAGATAAATGGCAGCATCCATTTTTTCCGTAACATACCCGACCGCCGCCGCCTGCGGCTACACTCTGCCGCAGCTCATCAAGGCACCGCGCAGCATCCTTCTCCGGCAGCGCGATCAGCAGGCCGCCGCTCGTCTGCGGGTCTACAGAATATCTCTGCATCGGCCGCGCGATCTCGCGCGTCAGCCTGACGCCGGCTTCGGCGTAATCACGGTGTGGTACGCGCCGGACGGGACAAGCCCCATGTCGGCGAACGCCCACGCTTCCTTGTGGAACGGCACGTTTTCCGTCTGAATATGCACAGTAACGCCGCTGCCCTGCGCCATCTCGAACGAGTGGCCGAGCAGCGCGAAGCCGGTCACATCCGTGCAGCTGTGCACCGGATATTTCACCATAACATCACGCGCGGCCTTGTTGAGCGCAGCCATCTGGCGGTAGATGCGCTCGGTCAGCGCCTTTTCGGCAAGACCGGCCTTCGCGGCGGTCGTGATGATGCCGACGCCGAGCGGCTTTGGTCAGCAGGGAGCACATCCCCCGGCTGCGCGCCGCTGTTGGTGAGCACCTTTTTCGGATGCACGAAGCCCGAAACCGCCAGTCCGTAGATCGGCTCGGCACCCTGAATAGTGTGACCGCCCGTGATGATCGCGCCGGCCTCGTAGGCCTTGTCGTAGCCGCCGCGCAGAATATCCTGCACGGTCTCCTTCGCCATGCCGGGCGCAGAGACACATGATATTGAGCGCGAAAGTTTCGGCTCGCCGCCCATGGCGTATATGTCGCTGAGCGCGTTCGCCGCCGCGATCTGTCCGTACAGGAACGGATCGTCCACGATGGGCGGGAAGAAGTCGGTCGTCTGCACGAGCGCGGTGTTCTCGTCGAGCACATACACGCTTGCGTCATCGCTCTTTGTCATAGCCGACGATGAGGCGGGGGTCGGTATGCGTCCTGAAGCCGTCGAGCAGCCGCGCGAGCGTGCCGGCGCCGACCTTCGCGCCGCAGCCTGCGCACGAGGCGAGCTTTGTCAGCTTTACTTCGGTTTCCATGGTAAAAACGTCCCTTTCGGGCCGCGCTGTTTTGTATGAGCGGCATGAAATCTGCGTTTATTATAGCATAAATTTGTACCCGGTGCAAAAACTCTTGTGTTTTGCGGCTTTATCCGATATAATGATAGAAGTATCTATATAACATTACAGAGGGAGGTGTAATTGCAATGTTCATGGCACTGGATAAAATGCCCGCAGCAGGCACGGTACGCCTCCTGGCACAGTTTCTTCCGCTGGTTGTACTGATCGTCGTTTTCTATTTCGTACTGATCCGTCCGCAGCGCAAGCGCGACAAGCAGGAGCGCGAGATGCGCAACTCCATTTCGGTTGGCGACGAGATCTCGACTATCGGCGGCTTTATCGGCCGCGTTGTCAGCATCAAGGGACGACACGCTGGTCATCGAAAGTCGAGCGACCGCAATCTCCAAGCTCAAGATCTACCGCTGGGCGATCGCGGCAAGGAAGCTCCGGCTACCGAGACCGTTGAGGCTCCGAAGGGAAGCTGTGCCGACGCAGCAGTTTTAAAGCGCATGCGTTATATTCGCGAATGTTCTGGTTATCCATATTCGGCGGAGTGGCTGGGACATATGAGGAAAAACCAATGAAGGCGAAAGTAACAATGCACTTGTGGAACGAAAGCACAACAAAGA
>VOFK01004067.1_pt1 | contig 15228 bp, 27 predicted proteins | sample 5384121 | NCBI WGS metagenome assembly VOFK01 (sample SAMN12384730, study PRJNA508395) | human gut metagenome | isolation source: healthy gut J | host: Homo sapiens
TCAGTGGCCAAAGCGTTCGGTACGTATTGCTCATGAAGGAGATACTTTTGCTGATACTCGATAATCGTGAATACCGGATCAAAGTGAAGGAGGCGGAAGCGGCTTTATTGGATGCACGCGGTTCACAGGATGTTCTTCATTCGGGTATCGAGACTTCTATACCAACATTGCCGTGCAGGATGCGAATATTGCCGAGGGCCAAAAGCAAAACTATGGCGAATTGGAACAAGATTATCATCGTTTTGAACGCTTACTCAAAGAAGAATCTGTACCGGAACAGCAGTATGAACAGACAAAGAAGGCCGCGTATGAAGCAGCAGCACGTTATCAGGCATTGGCTGCGCAGAAACAGGCTGCGTTGTCTCAGTATGCGGAAACAAGTAAGAAAAACGACCAGTGCAGAAGCGGCTATTTTGCGTAAAGAAGCTGATCTGGATTTGGCTAAGCTAAATTTGTCGTATACCATATTGACCCCCCTATGATGGATTTATGGGGAGACGTACGCTGGAACCCGGCCAGTATGTACAAACCGGACAGACGATTTCTTATCTGTGCGTAACAAGGATAAATGGGTGACTGCCAATTATAAAAAGAAACTCAGATAGCCAATATCTATATCGGTCAGCCGGTACGTGTCAAAGTGGATGCCGTCCCCGGGAAAATATTTCATGGAGAGGTGACTGCTATTTCCGAGGCAACCGGCTCCAAATATTCACTGGTTCCTACAGACAATTCCGCCGGAAATTTTGTAAAAAGTACAGCAACGCATTCCGGTGCGAATAGAACTAGATGATGTATCTGCGGAAGAAATGGCACAATTGAGGGCAGGTATGATGGTCGAAACTGAGGCTTTGCGCAGATGATAACGATGAAAAGAATTGGAGGCGCCTGTTCGTCAATGGGTGTCCGATTGGCTTGGCTTTGTCAGCATCTTTATAGTCATTCTTCCTGTCACAATGCTGAACGGTTCGTATACCGGAAGTATGTTGGAAGTCTCTAATACACTCGGGACCAATTCGGAAGATATAACGATGGGATATTATGCTGCATCTGCAGGATGGCTATCGCTTATCCGATTATTCCAAAAGTGTTGGCGGCTGTTTCCGTAAAAGTTACTTTTGTTGACAGATCTGGTTCTGCAGTTTTTTTGAGCTGGATATGTGCCCGTTCGCAAAATGCGGATATCTTGATTGCCTGTAGTTTTGCTATCGGATTTTTGAAAGGATTTCTGATGCTATGGTTCATTCGTTATGCCCAGAAGATCTTTTAGTCCGAATAATGTCCGTAGTGAGTTTTTACTCTATTTCTATCCGTTAGTATATGGCGGAGGACAGGTTTCTATGTTGGTTACCGCTCAATTGGCATATTATTGTGACAGGAAGTATATGTATTATTTTATGATGCTTCTGATGTTGGTTGCCATCACTGCTGGTTATTATCTGTTTTCGGCACAACCGGCCTATAAAATCAGTTCCGATAGCTGATTTGCATATCCGTGAAAATGTTTATTATCTCAGCCGGATTGCTGATGTTGATGTATGTTATCAATTACGGGAAGGTACTTGACTGGATGTCTTCCGCCAAAAAATATGTGCTTATATTGTAATAGCTCCTATGCTGATTGCCTTGTTTATCTGGAGTTCAAATTCATTCGGATAAGCCTTATGTGAGGTCTCGCCCCTTTATATCAGCCCAAAGCTATCATCGGATATTTGTATATGATGATTGTCGTTTTTCAGTATCGACTACTTTGCTGACTAATTATCTTAGTGTTATTCTGAAGGTGGATACTACGCATACGTATTCTCTTTATATTTATTTTTACTTGGGATATTTGGCAGGAGCTTTCATTTGTTTCTGGTGGTTTCGCTGGCAGCGTTGGCGTTTTCGGTTTTTTTGATAGCGGGAGGTATGGGGTGCTTTGTCATATTCCTTTTGCTATTTTGTATTTCTTTTGGTATCTCTCGGGCAGTACGTATGTGAAATGTTGTATTTGCCCTATATTCTTCCGCGGATTGGGAATAGTTGACTTTGATTATTGCTTTTGCATTGTTTGCAGTCGAAGATTTGAATCCCGAAATATCTATTGTCGAATGCTTTTTCCTTTCTGATCATTTTCGTTCGGTACTAACCCCTATTATGGCTACTTCTTTTTACAGTAACGTACTTTATCGGCTGGAGCAGAAATATATGTGTTCTCTGTCGGAAACGATAACGACGGCTGATCCTTTGGCTGCATCGAAATACAGTCAGTCTTTAAACACGGCTCTGTCACAAGGTCACAGGTATGACGAAGCTGTACAAATAGCAACTAATTCTCTCCATGCAACCTTACAACAGCAAAGTTTGCTGCTTGCTTTAAAAAGAGATTCTGGGATATCTGTTGGTAATATCGGTTATTATTGCTGTTGTCTCCCGTTTTATCCCGTTTCATAAAACGATTCGTGTTACATTCCTTAGGACAGGGGATGATATGGTTTAATATGAGTAGGCGCTTTGAAGTTCTTGTAGATAAAAAGAGAGTTTTTTGATAATGAAAAGAGTTGCTGTCCGGTCCAACTTATGTTGGCTATTGGATAGCAACTCTTCATATTGTTCTACGTACCTTTTTAAGGTTTCGTTTTAGTCTATTGCGTTAAATGTACATTACTTTTATAAAGTAACTCCTGTCTTAAAGATCGCAATTTCGCGATAACCTTTCTTCTCGTTGTTCACGAGTTCGCCGCTTGCCACTTTAATCACATAATCGATAAAACGTTCACAAGTTTTCTCCATCGGTTCGTTTTCAACGATCACTCCGGCATTAAAATCAATCCATCCCGGTTTGTTCTTTGCTAAAGTAGAGTTGGTAGAAATCTTCATTGTCGGAACAAAAGTACCGAAAGGAGTTCCGCGTCCGGTAGTGAAAATACCATATGACATGCGCTGGCTGCGAGAGTAGTGGCAGCTACCAGGTCATTACCCGGGGCAGAAAGTAAATTGAGCCCTTTCTTTTGCAGGCGTTCTCCGTAAGGCATCACCCCGGATACATAACTCTTCCCACATTTCTGTGTACATCCCAGTGCTTTTTCTTCCAAGGTAGAGATGCCTCCGGCTTTGTTACCCGGAGATGGATTCTCACCCACAGGCTCACCATGTGACAGGAAGTATTCTTTGAAATCATTAATCAGATGCACAGTCTGTTCGAACAAGTCCTTGTTTTCGCAACGATTCATCAGGATTGTTTCTGCACCGAACATTTCCGGAACTTCTGTCAGCACGCTTGTACCACCCTGCGCAATCAGAAAGTCGGAGAACATACCCAATAACGGATTGGCTGTAATACCGGAGAAACCATCGGAACCGCCACATTTCAGACCAACACGCAATTCGGACAGAGGCACTTCCCGTACGTTCATCTTTAGATGCCTCAGCATATAAGTCACGAAGAATATCCATTCCTTCTTCATATTCATCACCTACTTTCTGGGTAACCATGAACTTTACACGATCCTGATCGAAATCACCCAAGAAATTCACGGAATACATCCGGCTGGTTGTTTTCACATCCCAAACCTACCACCAATACTGCACCTGCATTGGGATGAAGTACCATATCACGAAGAATCTTTTTCGTATTTTCATGGTCGTCACCAAGCTGTGAGCAACCGTAATTGTGGGGGAATGCAACGATAGCATCTACCCCTTTTCCTTCTGTTTCGCGACGCAAACCTTCGGCTAGTTGTCCGATGATACCGTTTACACAACCTACAGTCGGGATAATCCAGATTTCGTTTCTTACACCGACATCACCATTCTTACGGCGGTAACCTTTGAAAGTTAGGTCTTTATGGGGGATATCCAATGCAACCTGAATCGGATTATAGGTATATTCCAATAGTCCGGCAAGGTTCGTCTTGATATTCGTTTCGTTCATCCAGTCTCCCTGTCTCTTCGCCATGCGGGCATGGCCGATAGGGTAACCATACTTGATTACGTTCTCGCCTTCTGCAAAATCTTTGAGTGCAAACTTATGACCGGCAGGAATGTCTTCATTCAGTGTAATCTCAATGCCATCCAGAGAGATGCTCTCCTTCCGGGAGGTTAACAATGGCAACAGCAACGTTGTCGGCAGGATTAATTCTTAAATACTTTGTTTCCATGTACTTGTTTAGTTGGATTTTGTTGTTATTTGTTATGGTAATAGTCTATTGTCTCTACAGTCAACAAGTCAATTGGCATATAGTTGATGCAGGTCACGTCTTTCTTGAAAATGAGGTGATCGCACAGTGCCTTGATACCATTGAGACCTTGTAGCTCCGGTTGCTGGGCTATGAGGAAAGAAACGCTTCCTTCTTTCAGGCAGGTGACGTTTCGTTCCAAAAGGTCATAACCTATCAGATTGAAATCTTTCTTTCCGCGGCTTTGCAGATATTCGCCAACGATGTAGACTTTCGAATTGAAAGTGATTCCATTCTTTACACTCGGGTGGGCGCGGAAGCACTCATCCAGCATTTCGTTATCTTCATCATTACGCTCTGCATGTAAGTCGAGCTCCAGTATATTACAAGACGGATGATGTTCCTTCATGTACTGCCTGAATCCGATTTCCCCGGTTTTCCTGTTGATTAGAACCGACAATTCCCTTCATGTATTTTGCGGAAAATGACAATCTCTTTTTTCATCTCTGGCAAGCAACATCAACATACGGGCGGCAAAGTATCCGCTTTGGCGTGAGTTCTGCCCAAAGAAGGCGAGGGAGGGACGTCTTTAATATTTGAGTCTATATATATAAAAGGTATATCCAGTGCTTGCAACTGGTCAGTGAATCCTTTAGTATATTGAGGGCTGTAGGAGCTACCATAACTCCGTCCGGTTGTTGAGTCAGGAATTGCTTCGCTGGCATCTACAAACGAATGGTAATCGTAAGGATCATAATGTTGATTTTTCACTGAAGTATTGAAATCTGAATAGGTAGCGATGGCTTCGTGGATGCCCAATTCTACTGCGGTCCAGTATTCACCTTCCAAGTGTTGGGGCAGAAGGCAAATGAATGTATACTTTTTTGTTGGATGCTAAAGCGCTGGCATACATATTTAGGTTGGTAGTCAAGCTGCTTCAGAATTTCTTCCACCCGTTTTTTACTTGCTTCTGATACGCCGCTGCGCCCGTGAATGACGCGGTCTACTGTTCCTACTGACACGTCTGCTAAGCGGGCGATGTCTTTGATTCTGATTCTTTCGGGCAATTTATTCATACGATCACCTTATTTTATAGGTTTATGTGCTCGCAACAATAATAATCTTAATATTTTCGACACAAATATATAACAATTTTTTGTAATTACGAAAAATTGTTGTATCTTTTTTGTGCCCGCACACGAAAGGTGTGTGGTGTTACTCTGTTTATAGATTAAATGTCATATAATCAGCTGTTTAAACCCTAAAATGGACTGAAAATGATAAATTGAAACTTCATAATATTAATAACTTAGAATTTAAAACATAAGATTATGGGAAAGAAAGTCGTTACATTAGGCGAAATCATGCTTAGATTGTCAACTCCGGGTAATACTCGCTTTGTTCAGTCTGACTCTTTTGATGTAGTATATGGTGGTGGAGAAGCAAACGTTGCAGTAAGCTGTGCCAACTACGGACATGAAGCCTATTTCGTAACCAAATTGCCCAAAACATGAAATCGGACAGTCTGCTGTAAACGCTTTGCGTAAATATGGTGTGAAGACAGACTTTATTGCTCGTGGTGGAGACCGTGTAGGTATCTATTATCTGGAAACTGGTGCTTCTATGCGTCCTAGCAAAGTTATCTATGACCGCGCTCATTCTGCTATTGCTGAGAGGCTGATGCCGCTGACTTCGATTTTGATGCTATCATGGAAGGTGCTGACTGGTTCCACTGGTCTGGTATCACCCCTGCTATCTCCGATAAAGCTGCCGAACTGACTCGTCTGGCTTGCGAAGCTGCGCGAAGCGTCACGGTGTGACTGTATCAGTTGACTTGAATTTCCGTAAGAAACTGTGGACTAAAGAAAAAGCTCAGTCTATCATGAAACCATTGATGCAGTATGTAGATGTATGTATCGGCAAAGAAGATGCAGAACTTTGTCTGGGCTTCAAACCGGATGCTGACGTTGAAGCAGGTCATACAGATGCTGAAGGTTACAAAAGGGTATCTTCCAGCAGATGATGAAAGAGTTCGGATTCAAATATGTTGTTTTCTACATTGCGTGAATCTTTCTCGGCTACTCACAACGGCTGGAAAGCTATGATCTACAATGGTGAAGAATTCTATACTTCGAAACGTTATGATATCGATCCGATTATTGACCGTGTAGGTGGTGGTGATTCTTTTTCCGGTGGTATTATCCATGGTTTGATGACTAAGCCTAACCAAGGTGCTGCTCTTGAATTCGCTGTTGCTGCATCTGCTTTGAAACACACTATCAATGGTGACTTCAATTTAGTTTCTATAGAAGAAGTTGAAGCTTTGGCTGGTGGTGACGCAAAAGTGGTCGCGTACAGAGATAAGTTGAGAATAGAGAGTTGAAAATTTGAATAGTCAATTCATTTAAAATAGTAAATAATAAGATGGCAAAATTCGATAAAATAGCCGTAATGAATAAAATCGGCTCTACAGGTATGGTTCCTGTGTTCTATCATAAAGATGCAGAAGTGGCAAAGAAAGTTGTAAAAAGCTTGTTATGACGGTGGTGTCCGCGCTTTTGAATTCACCAACCGTGGTGACTTTGCGCAGGAAGTGTTTGCTGAAATCGTGAAATATGCAGCAAAAAATGTCCTGAAATGGCTATCGGTATCGGTTCAATCGTTGATCCGGCTACTGCTGCAATGTATCTTCAACTGGGAGCTAACTTTGTAGTAGGTCCGTTGTTCAACCCGGAAATCGCTAAGGTATGTAACCGTCGTCTGGTGGCTTACACTCCGGGCTGTGGCTCTGTATCAGAAGTTGGTTTTGCGCAGGAAGTAGGCTGTGACCTTTGCAAAGTATTCCCTGGAGATGTCTACGGAACTAACTTTGTAAAAGGGTTAATGGCTCCGATGCCATGGTCTAAGCTGATGGTGACAGGCGGGGTAGAACCTACCAAAGAAAAACCTGACAGCATGGATCAAAGCCGGTGTATTCTGTGTAGGTATGGGCTCTAAACTGTTCCCGAAAGATAAGGTAGCGGCAGAAGACTGGGCTTATGTAACTGCAAAATGCGAGGAAGCTCGGCTATATCGCTGAAATCGCAGAAACAAAAGATTAGACGGCGAAAGCCATCTATATAAAACAAGAGGCTGATGTGTCAGTTCCTCTTCAAAAATATGCCTCAAAGGGTTAGTTAGTTTAGTTATAATGAGGCATATTTTTTCCATTTTGTTTAAAGGTGTTTAAAGGGGATAAGTCATCGGAATGAGTGATCATTTCGGTGACTTGTTTTTTGTTTGCTGCGGTCGTTCTTTTTAAGAATGATGAACCATTCGTACTTTGATAATTCGTCCGATAACGGAGTGCTGCAATATATACCACGGCAAAGCCTATGATTGAAAATACAAACGGCTTCTGTTCATTGAAAGTACGACGTGGAGGTATAGCTGCGTAAGCCTCATTAGTGGTAGTCTGATTGTCAGACTTGGCGACGGCTGTTACTTGCAGTGTTGTTTCTGTTGCTACCATCTGGCAGCTATCTGTTGTTGTGAATACAGTATCACTAATACTTCTGTAGACATCTTTTTTACCCTTTTAAATGATACGTAATACAACATAGTACTAAAAGGGTTAGTTCAAAGGATTTTTAAAATCGGCGCAAAGGTAATTAAAAAGTAAATGATAGAGCATGAGAAGACTATTCTTTTCAAAGGATTTGATATAAATCAATTTTTAAGAGCTTTTTCTCTTGTTCGTTTGCCGGCGGTGGAGAATGTAGACAGGCAGAAGCATTAGTAATAAACAGAAGATGCTGATGAGAGGGAAATAGCGATTGTAGATATACTCATTTTCATCAACATTATTCATCAGGCAAACAGGCATGTACATTCGGGGTTATCGCTGCTGTGTAATGACAAACAGATTGAAGCAGCTTATCATGACAATGAGGGCAAGGACTACCTTATATACAAATGTGATTGCTTTTTGTGATCTTTTGGCAAGAGTACTATCATGTGTGTGTTAAATCTGTGCGATCTGTCACTTGAAATTTGCCAAAGAGTCTCCTTTCTGTTTATGTATAAGAAAAGGAGATCTTTCGGCAAATTCAGAATAACAAGATACTATGTATATATTTACTTTAAACCAATCTTAAATCGGTTATTCGGGTACATAAATGATTTCACCATTATCCAGTTCATAGGGCGATACCTACTTTCTTTCCACGTTTTCCTTCTTTCTTATCCTGATCTTCAGATGGAGTATATCGGTTGATCTTATTACCTTCTTTTGGTAATGATTTCCATATTCTCTTTTTACCCGGATTTTTTTCACCATCGTATAGTCTTCCTGCGAAAAGACCTCTGTCATGTTATACCGGCTGACGAGTGCTACCATCAATGCAACAGCAAAAACCATCGCAATGTCGAACAGGTTGGATACTACACTGATAGGATCGGCGTCTTCTTCTTTTCGTAATAGGTTATGCTTCATTTCTCTGTAGTTTTATTGATTGAACGTTTGTCATTGAGCAGTTCGGATATGAATTCCAGATTAGTCATATCCTGTAAATACCAGCGTTGCTTCACCTGCTGTGTGAGGAAACCTACGGCACCTGCTACCAGTCCGACTACAGTGGTGGCGAAAGCAATCTGCATGTTGCAAGCCATGGAAGCAATATCACCACTGGCCAGTCCTGCAAGGGCAGGGCCCATTGGGATCAGCGTTCCCATCAACCCTAAGATAGGGCCCAGTTTAGTCAGAGTTTTTAGAGATGGCTAAATCTTTTGGTCTGCTGCAATTTCAAAATTAGCTAATAAGCGTTGTACCTGTGCCGGAGTATCACGCGCATCCAATACTTGGCGGCATATACATAATGACAAGGGATCTGGAGTTTTTCCGGAAGATTGGAGCCAAGTTCTCCGACGGTATCCGGAGTCAGTTTGTTCAGTTCGTTACGGAGCAGAGCCTCTGTTTTACGGATAGACAGATATTGACCATAGAAACTACCGGCAAGTATGATTGCACGGCAAAAGAGGATGATTAATAAAACGATCACAGGAACAAGTAGGCCTGTTGAGATCCAGTATAAAATGTCTGATATAAGATTCATTGTTATTGATAATTTAATGCGTTATTTATTCTTTTATTGTTTCACACTTTTTTTTCTTTATTTCTATTTCGGATGTTCCACCAGAGAAGACCGGAGAATTCCACCAGCCAATGCAATGATTATGACGCCTGCCAATGCTTTCCAGTCTATTTCACTGACACCTGCTGCGGAAGTCTTTCCGTTGACTGTGGCAACAATTCCCCAGAACGGCTACCAAGGCATTGGTCAGGAAAAAATAGTTCGAGGCGTAGCTCTTTCTCCGGCAGTAAATGGAGGAGTATAAATCTGCCACAAGGAATAGCTGCCAGAATAAAGGCTGCATAACTCCAGGCTATCGTCTGGAATGAAGTGCCGGGAAAAAGCAAAGATGAGATATACCAGACCGCTGAATAGAACGGGAAAAATCAATAATCCCGGAAACCAGCGGAGGAAACGGTACATGAGTATCATGCGCGGTTTGACCGGATAGTCATTGGCCACGTGGACGGCAAGCATGGCATAAGCCATTTGTATGCAGACTTCCACACTGAGAAGCTAACGGAAGTATCCAGCATCAAAGGTTGATTGCTCAGCCAGTTTGCTATCTGAGTTTTCGATTGCTCGATAGCATATGGCCACATTAATCCGGTGAAGACAGCGCAGATAGCGGCGATAATGCAGACCGCTATCAATTTCCAGAACGTTTGCTTCAACAGAAAGTTGAATGCTGTAAGAAGCATAAGTACAAGAACAACTGTATCCATTATACGATTTTACGATTTTACAATTTATGATTGATAATTCACCGCTCAGGACTTACATCTGACTGTTTTTGCGACGCTTGCGTACAAAGAGTATCAGAGCAAGAATAACGATTATAACAGCGATGCCTACAGCTACATTGCTCAATGTATTTGTTTGCTTTTCGGCTGTCTGATTTATTTCTTCTTTTTCATGACCACTCCCTTATTGTTTCCGCTGGCTTTTTGCTTCACGGATTTTTAGAGATATTCTCTTTTATACTGTGTAGCGGTTTTGTGCGTCAGCTTTAGATGCAATGAAGTCACGGAGTTTGGAATTGTCACAAACAAATCCGGAACACGACGGACGGTAAGTATTGACGATTTCCGTATGAAGTTTACTTAACTCTGTAACCTGTTCTTCACTTGCTTTCCACAACCCTTTGCGGGCGCTTTCAAGCATTACAGCAGTCATCTCTTCCAGAGCTGCAGGATTCTGTTGCTCGAAATATTGTTTGACTCCCAAGTTCAGTTCAATCCTTCACATATACATTATATATATTATCCCAGAGTTCTTTGTCGATTGCGGCTGGTTTCATCACATTCCATCCATAGGTGTTTTGTGATAACTTCTGCAAATTCACTTGCGGAAGAGGCTCCACCTTTCATTTTCTTTGATGTAAGTCGGATTCAGAATAGTGGTACGGCTTTCTACGCCGACAGCTTCTTTCAGTTCTTGCATCTTCATGTGGTTCCGATTGCGATAATCACTGAGATAGGCATCCGGATCTTTGCCGGTCACATTGCGTACGGCAAGATTCATACCTCCCATAAATTCGTATACATGGTCGAGGCTTAAAGCTCCCCAAGTATTGCTTTGTCGTGGCTGTACTACAACATCCGTTCGGGTCAGTGCGGCTTCGAAAGCGAACTTCTGAATACTTCCCAATTCTTTTCACTGCCGTAATAGGCTCCCATATTGTTGAGATAAGTATCTGCGATTTCCGATTCATTCTCCCAACGGTCGCCGGATTCCACCATTTCCTGAATACCTGTTCCATACATGCCGTTGGTTCCTCCGAATACCCGGAACGTTGAAATTTCGCGGGCATCTTTCGGGCTTAGTCCTTTTCGGTCAGTACCCGTTCGGCTTCTATTACGCTGGCGGCAACCTGATTCTCATATTGGTCGTCTTTGGCCGTGGCAGCCATCTCTACTGCACGATTGACAAGGAAGAGGCGGGAGGCGGCAAGATCACGGAGCTGTCCGGAAGTCTGGACCACTACGTCAATACGTGGGCGTCCTAACTCGGCAGAAGGAATCAGTTTTAAATCACTGACACGACCGAAAGCGTCACGGACAGGTTCAACTCCTAACATATAAAGTACTTTGTGCGATGGTTGCTCCGCCGGTTTCAATAAACTCGGATGACCAGAGTGTGTAGCTGACTTTGCGTGGTATGGAGTCGTTGTGACGTTGCTTGTATGTCTCGATCGTCTGTTTGGCTAAAGCAATCCCTTTTTCCCACGCAGACTCTTGTCGGAGTTGCTTTCGGCATTGATAGCATACATATTGCGTCCGGTAGGCAGCGTGTTCGGATTAGCGATCGGGTCACCACCGGGAGTAGGCCGTGTATCCACCTTTTAATGCATTCATCAGACTGCTAAGTTCCTCTTCAGGGCTTGTCAGCAGTGCATTTTTATAGTTAGCTATGATTCTTGATTGTACGTTCTACTTCGGTTACTGCAAGTGCGAATTCTACTTCTTCTTTTGCTGTATTCTTTCGAGCTTTTTCCCATAGCAGCCATCATAGCTGACATCCCCTGTGGTTTTTCGGCATTTTCCGTTTTTTCCGGTTTGCCCGGAGTATTTGCAGTTTTGCTTTGCTCTTTATTGGCTTTCATGCCGGCTTCCATCTTCTTCAATGCTTCCGGGCTGGCTCCCATAGATTTAGCCATTTCCATTGCTTTTTCCGGGTCCATGTTAGCTCCCATTTTTTTCATGGCCTCTTTCATGCTTTCGGGCATTTTGCCATGAGGGTTTGTTTCTGTTTTTGCCGAAGTGGGATGACCATTGCCTGATTTTGTTTTATCTGCCTGATCCTTCTGGGCTGCGGCAGCCATCATCATTGCCATCATGCCTTTCGGGGGGGCATTACGCTCTGCTTCTATCTGTCTTGCCTTTGCTAGTTCCTGCGGAGTGATTCCGGCTGTACGACAAATCAGTTCATCGTTCGCCAGTGAAGGATTAGCCATCAGTCTTTCTACCAGAAGGCGGGCAGGAGTGAGGTATTGTTGTGTAAAGACACTCCGATGCTTTCCGGCAGCTTCTGTCGCTTTTCCACGTTGCTTGTCAAGGGCAAAAAGGCTATAAGCAATTGGTTCTGTAGCCATTGCGTAAACAGAAGAAGTAATTCTTTTCCGGTTCGTAAGGAATCCCCATAGTGTACAGTTGTCCTGTGATTTTCTCTGTAGCCAACTCTTCGGCAAAGTTTTTTCTACACGGACGATTTCATCTTCTGTATATGGTTTGTTGGCAATAACTGTCCAGTCCTAAATCACGGTGAATACCCATCTTCACAGTCAGGATTTTCACAGCCAGTGCTTCCTGGTCTTTGTTTTCCTTTTGAGAATTATTATAGATTTTGATCTTTTTCCATTAATTCCCGGTAGATGCCCCGCACGCTGCTTTCCAGAAAAGGAGGAGTGAGGTATGACTGCAATGTAGTATAAGAACGGCGTTTGGCCATCATGCCTTCTCCGACGTTCCCAATGGAGTAGATATAGTAATGAGGAACAGCCCTACCAGACGGTCCGGCCAGTCATTGCTGCATAAGGCAACTTGCTTTCTTGGAGTAAATTCCAGACTGCCGTGTACCGAAAGTGGGATAAGTGCATCGGCCTTGAAACCGTGCTGCATCCATAAATAGGAAGCAATATAGGTGTGTGGCGGAGCCATGTTGGTACCATGTACCACTTGGAAAGAATTGTCACCGCTTCCGGCAGCATTTTGTGGCAAAAGCACAACATTGCCGGGTAATTGTAAACGGGCGATACCCAGTTTACCATCGGGAGTCGCCATATAATTGCCGGGAAATTCACCGAAAGCATCTACTACTTCCTGATACTTTTTCGGGACGAAGTGATTCTTTCACCCAACCTTCATACTGTTCTTTTTGTTATCAGTTCGGGGTGTCCGTTTTGCATGAACTCGTTGAAAGCTCCTTCTGCATAAGCATTGAATACTGCTCCCTGAGCTTGTATCATTTTCCCAGTTCCTGTGCATTGGCAGGGAGGCCGGATATATTATATCCTTCCTGTTTCATCCGAAGCAGAAGATTATAAAGGGAAGGTACTACTTCCATTCCGGCAGCTGTCAATGCGTTTTGACCGGGACCTTTGTAGTAGTAGATTGCTACTTTCTTTTCAAAATTTGGTTTCGTTTTCAGATTCAGATAGTTATCTATCGTAGATACAAAAGTCTTCAGACGTTCGGGAACTGCATATGAATGACGCAATCCTTCTTTATCTTCATACTGTTGTGCAAAAGGGCGAAAGGACGAATAGCTCCGTCTATCTCCGGTGTCACGATACTTTGCGACATGAACCCTCCCGACATACCCATCGGATCATTTTCCCATTCATCCACAAGACTGTTGATTGTGAGCGGAGCGAACAAAAGGATATTCTTAGCTTTCAGATAATCTACCATTTTATCTCCCATGCGTCCGTGTGCCATGTTAATAACAGCATCGGGCTGCACTTCATCAATGAATGACATAAATCTTGTCATGGATTGAACGGGATACACATTGTATCCTGCATTTTCGAGCGCTTTTGATCAGATCGGTGGCATCTGCCATTTGTCCGGTAATCATGATTTTTTCGTGCTTTTTCTTTATAAAGGTTGTTATCACGCGTGAATTTCTCATAATCGGTAACAGTGAGGAATTCGAGTTCATCATCCGGGTTACTGATTCCGGCATGATAAAGCATGTCGCTAGGCCTTTTCTACCGGATCTTCCACTTCGGGTACGGCAGAAGCCTTTCTGTCGATGGCTTTACGGATATAGTTCAGCATGTTGCGGTAGTTGGTTTTTTCCACCGTTGCTTAGATAGCCGCGTATGAGATTCTGCTGTATACTGTCGAGGTTGCAGATATTGTTGGCCGGGTTGGTAGCCATGGAAGTGTATACAGGGATACCTTTATCCGCTGCCTGCTGTATTTGTTGACGCTGCTCTTCGACAATACGCAGTCCCATGCCATTGATGAATACCATGTCATAATTGGTCAGACCATCGAGATTGTCAAGAGACACTTCACTAAGTTTAATGCATGAATTGTCGTTGGCTTTCGAAATACTTCCCTGTTGTATCGTCTGGAAGTTGACGAAAGCAATCTCTGTAGTACTGAACCAGATATTCCATACGGATAGCCCTGTCAGGGCTGCTACGACGATGCATCCACCTAAAATGATTTTACTTTTCTTTTTCATTTCTCTTATTTTTTAGCTTTTGTATGTAGTTCTATTGCTGCTGTTTATTTCTTGAAGATCCTGTCTATATCCAGTGAAAGTCCCAACGTAAGATTGGTGCCGTTGTGGTAGGTGAGTTGAAATAATAGTAATCAGGCACATAATCGAACAGATTGTTTACAGCCAGATTCATATTTACTCCTTTGATGATTCCCAACGAGAAGTAAGATCCCATATCATATATCCCGGATACTCTACTGCCTGACTTCCGGCAGCCGGATTATTGAAACTATCGTTGTATATGTTGGTTTTCACTTTTTTCGACAGCACGCGTCCGTTGAGTGAATAGTTGAAATCGACTTTATTCAGCGTTTTTCCCCAGTCAATTTAACAGTTGCTGTGTGAGGGCGTATCTGTGAACTTTTTGTCCGTCGCGCATGAACCATGAATATAAGTGTAAGATAGAAGATGAGTCCGCAAGGATATTTTGCGGAGATGTTTGGTACCACCTCCTGCAATATCCATTTTGTCGGTATTGTATATATTTGTCCCTTGGGGTCTTTCACTGTAAACGGTATTGATACGATTATGCACCAGATTATAATAGCCTGTCACAGAAAAGTTATAACGGTTCTTGGTATATTCGGCAGATACGGAGAAATTGTGACTCGTTTTTCCGATTTCAAATCCGATTACCATAGATCATCATCATATTTGCCATATTGAATACCATATACATCTCCTTTAGAGAGAGCAATACGTAACTGAACGAAGTATTTGAG
>VOFK01004404.1_pt1 | contig 15220 bp, 28 predicted proteins | sample 5384121 | NCBI WGS metagenome assembly VOFK01 (sample SAMN12384730, study PRJNA508395) | human gut metagenome | isolation source: healthy gut J | host: Homo sapiens
GCTAGCACATCCTGACTGCCGACGATAACAAGCAGGCGCTTCGCGCGTGTGATTGCGGTGTAGAGAATGTTGCGCGTGAGCAGTTTGCGCGGCAGACCGTCCGACAGAGCGAGCACCACCGCGTCGAACTCACTGCCCTGCGATTTATGTACCGTGACCGCGTAGGCAAGCTCAAGCTCGCTCAGCATATCGAACGTGTAGGTCGCAAGGCGGTCGTCAAAAGCGAATCACCATGCACTCCCCTGCTGCGGAAAAATGCGGATGATCTCGCCGACGTCGCCGTTGAACACGCCGGTTCCCCTGCTCGTCGTCCCCTGCTTTTCCCCACACGATGTCGTAGTTGTTTCGCACCTGCATCACGCGGTCGCCCTCGCGGAAAATGGGTTCCAAGCGCTTTTCCAGCTTGCTTTCACTAGGATTGAGTGCCTCCTGCAAACGGCGGTTGAGCGGAATGGTTCCGCTGCCGTGCCGCTTGGCGGCGAAAGCAACCTGTATCTGTGCAGTAGTAAAGCCGTAGTGCTTTGGGCAGTCTCCTGGGCGCAAAGCTGTGCCACCGTTTCGATAACAGACGCCGGATCCGCCCGTTTCATGAAGAAAAAGTCGCCGTCCGCGCCTGACGGCGTGGGCATATGACCCTCGTTGACCGCGTGCGCATTCATGACGATGTCGGATCTTCTGCGCCTGGCGGAAGATCTCGGTCAGCTGGATGGTCGGAACGCGCTGCGAGGCGATGATGTCGCGCAGGAAATTGCCCGGCCCGACCGGCGGCAGCTGGTCGGCGTCTCCGACAAGCACGAGCCGCGCAGCCGTGCGGCAGCGCCTCGATGAGCGCCTGCATCAGCCGGATGTCGACCATGGACACCTCGTCCAGAATGACCGCGTCGCACTCGAGCGGATTGGTCAGACGGTGCGCGCGTAGACCGTGCGCCCGCCGCGGCGCAAAGCCTGCCTCGAGCAGGCGGTGGATGGTCTTGGCCTCCATGCCGGTGAGGTCGGACAGGCGCTTGGCCGCGCGTCCGGTCGGCGCGGCGAGCAGCGTGTCTCAGGCTGAGCGCCTCAAACACGCGCAGGATGCCGCTGACCGTGGGTAGTCTTGCCGGTGCCCGGACCGCCGGTCAGGATAAACAGACCATCCTGCGTGCAGCCGTGAAATCGCAAGCTGCTGTTTTCGAATACGGGAACTCGCTGTCATCGAAAAAGCGCGGAAAGCAGACTCATCCACGTCGAAATCATACTCGTAATTGCGCTCAGACATATCGCTCAGCATATGGCGAGATAAGCCTCCGCATCGTGCATATCGCGCAGATAACCGCGTCGCGGCCTGCGATCTCCCACGCACGAGGATGCCGCCCTTTGTCGGCGAGGCGGCAATGCCGGCGAGCGCCCGGTCCTCATCCACACCACGTCCATCGTCGCTCAGCAGGCGGATGACGGCGGTCGTCAGCTTGTCGAGCGGAATAAAGGTGTGGCCGTTTCCGAGGTTGAAGGTCAGCGTATAGACGATGCCAGCGTCCGTTCGGTCGTCGGACAGCATGGACAGGCCGAGCTCGATCGCCAGACCGTCCGCAAGACGGAAATCGACGTCATAATACGGGTCGCACAGCAGGTACGGGTTCTCCTTCAGGCTTTCGATGGCGCTGTCGTGAAACCGCTTGTACAGCAGCGCCGTGATCTCGATGGGGAAACCATGCTCGCTGAGGAAATCCATCAGCTCGCGCATCGCGCTCTGCTCGACATACTGCCGCGCGATCTCTTTGGCGCGGCGCGAGGTGATGCCCTTGATCTCGGTCAGCCGTTCCGGCTCGTTCAGCATCACATCGAAGGTATCCTCGCCGAATTTTCGGCGATGCGTGCAAGGCGCGGCCCGATGCCGCGAATCAGGCCAGAGGACAGATAATCCGCGATGCCGCGGACGGTAGTCGGCAGGCGGCGTTCAAAGCGTTCGGCCGAAAACTGCTCGCCGTAGGACGGATGCATGACCCAACATCCGACCATGGTCAGCTCCTCGCCCAGACCGATGCCCGGAAAAGTACCGGTAGCAGTGATCTCAGCACCCCTCCTGCGACAAAAGGCGCAGCACGGCGTAACCGTTTTCCTCATTGCTGAAAACGATCTGCTCGACCGTGCCGCGCAGCTCTACATATTCTTTTTCGTCCACAAAGCACCGTCCTCTCCTGCTTTTTCTATTCCAGATACATGATATCCTGCCGCACCGCGATGAAATTTGGCGATATTTGCCCCTGACCGCTGCCAAAGCTCGACAAACGTGATGGCAGCGCCGGGCAGATACTGCCGCCGCACGCGACAGGCCGCGCGGATGAGCTGTTCGCTCGCCGGATCGCAGCCGTCGCCGTACAGCGTCAGCTCCGCCGAGCCGTGCTGCCGGAGCATATGTGCGCAGATTCGCTCATAAACTACGTGCAGCACCGTGTAAAATCCTACCGCCGCGCAAAAACAGCAAGCAGACTTTGCCAGAAAACCGACATGCTATCCCTCCTGCACTCAGCCTATGCTGCGGGAGTGTGCTGTGTGCGCCGGGGACTGCGTATAAATTCATAGTATATAGTGTAGCACAAAACCGGCCTGATGTAAACAATTCGACAGAAAAAGCGGCCGCAGACAGGAAACAAGCCACAGACTGTGGATAAATCTGCGGCTTGCCGGCGGAAGTTATGTTTCGTGCTCTCTGCACCATGCTGTGAGATCCTCGCTGTCGGTCCCGCACATCGGATGCGCGCGGCCGCAATCGCGCTCGTGCGGCGGCACGGCAATGCCCTCGGGCAGATCCCGTCTCGAACAGACGACGGCTGTCCGACGGAAGGTCTCACGTCTCCCCTTGCGGCGACAGAAGGCTTGCTGCGCTCCATCCACTGAAACGACTTGCGCGCCGCCTCGAAGCGGTTCACGTTCTCGTCATACGGCATCATTGTTCATCACTCCTTCCCGGACAGCTTGCCCGGAAAAAAAAGGAGATTATGCGACACGTAAAAAGGCTCCCATGCCGAAGCATGGGAGCCTTTGTCAGCAGTAAAGTAATGCTAAAGCTTAAATTAAGCGTTGATAGCAGTTACGACGCCGGAACCTACGGTGCGGCCACCCTCACGGATAGCGAAGCGGAGGCCTTCCTCGATAGCGATCGGGGTGATCAGCTCAACGTCCATCTCAACGTTGTCGCCCGGCATGCACATCTCAGTGCCTTCCGGCAGAGTGATAACGCCAGTTACGTCGGTGGTACGGAAGTAGAACTGCGGACGGTAGTTGTTGAAGAACGGAGTATGACGGCCGCCTTCTTCCTTCTTCAGAACGTAAACCTGACCGTTGAACTTGGTGTGCGGGTGGATAGTGCCCGGCTTAGCCAGAACCTGGCCGCGCTCAACCTCGTTCTTCTGGATACCGCGGAGCAGAGCGCCGATGTTGTCGCCTGCCTCAGCGTAGTCGAGCAGCTTGCGGAACATCTCGATGCCGGTTACGACGGTCTTGCGCGGAGCGTCCATCAGGCCAACGATCTCAACTTCCTCGCCCATCTTCAGCACGCCACGCTCTACACGACCGGTAACTACGGTACCACGACCGGAGATGGAGAATACGTCTTCGATCGGCAGCAGGAACGGCTTGTCAGCAGCGCGGTCCGGGGTCGGGATATAGGTGTCAACAGCGTCCATCAGCTCGCGGATGCAAGCGTACTCCGGAGCGTTCGGATCGGTGGAATCAGAGGTCAGAACGTTCAGAGCGGAACCACGGATAACCGGTACGTCGTCGCCCGGGAAATCGTAAGAGCTCAGCAGCTCACGGATCTCCATCTCAACGAGATCGAGCAGCTCCGGATCGTCTACCTGATCAGCCTTGTTCATGAATACAACGATATACGGTACGCCTACCTGACGGGACAGCAGGATGTGCTCTCTCGTCTGCGGCATCGGGCCGTCTGTCGCTGACACGACGAGGATCGCTCCGTCCATCTGCGCCGCACCGGTGATCATGTTCTTCACATAGTCAGCGTGGCCCGGGCAGTCAACGTGCGCGTAGTGACGCTTGTCCGTCTCATACTCAACGTGAGCGGTGTTGATGGTAATGCCGCGCTCTCTCTCCTCCGGTGCCTTGTCGATGGAGTCGTATGACTGATACTCAGCATCGCCCTCGAAGAGCCAGAACCTTGGTGATTGCAGCGGTCAGAGTGGTCTTGCCGTGGTCAACGTGGCCGATAGTGCCGATGTTAACGTGCGGCAGAGAACGGTCAAATTTTTCCTTTGCCATTGGATTTCCTCCTCGTAAAATGAATTAAAAAGTCACTTTTAAATTTATTTTACTTCAAATTGCGAGAAAAAATGCAATAGGCTGCAGCAGATATTTTTAGTCGTTGTTTTTTTGGCGTGTCGAAATCTTCTCCTGAATGGACTTCGGAACTTCGGTGTAGTGGCTCGGCTGCATGGTGTACACGCCGCGGCCCTGCGTACGGGAACGCAGCGTGGTAGAGTAACCAAACATCTCGCTCAGCGGTACAGCAGGCCGGAGATCTGCCTGTACGCCGCCGCGCGGCTCCATGCCCTGGATCTGGCCGCGGCGGGAGTTCAGGTCGCCGATAACATCGCCCATGTACTCTTCCGGCACCGTGACGTCTACCTGCATGATCGGCTCCATCAGCACCGGGTCAGCCTTGGCCATCGCGGCCTTGAACGCCATAGAACCGGCGATCTTGAACGCCATCTCGGAAGAGTCGACTTCGTGGTAAGAACCATCATACACGAGTAACCTTGACGTCAACTACCGGGTAGCCTGCGAGGCATACCAGCCTGCATAGCGCCCTGGATACCCTGCGTTAACCGGCTCGATATATTCCTTCGGGGATCGCACCGCCGACGATCTTGTTGATGAACTCGTAGCCCTTGCCGGACTCGTTCGGCTCGATGGTGATCTTGACGTGGCCGTACTGACCCTTACCACCCGACTGGCGCGCATACTTGGTCGTCGATCGGCGGCGCGGCGGATGGTCTCCTTGTAAGAAACCTGAGGAGAACCTACGTTAGCCTCTACCTTGAACTCGCGCAGCAGACGGTCAACGATGATCTCCAGATGAAGCTCGCCCATGCCAGCGATGATGGTCTGGCCGGTCTCTTCATCGGTGTAGGTCTTGAAGGTCGGGTCCTCTTCAGCCAGGCTTAGCAGAGCGATACCCATCTTCTCCTGACCAGCCTTGGTCTTCGGCTCGATCGCAACACGGATAACCGGGTCCGGGAACCCATAGACTCGAGGATGATCGGGTGCTTCTCATCACACAGCGTATCGCCCGTGGTGGTGTTCTTAAAGCCGATGCCTGCAGCGATATCGCCGGAGTATACGCAGTCGATATCCTGACGATGGTTTGCATGCATCTGAAGAATACGGCCCATGACGCTCGCTTTGCTGATCCTTGGTAGCATTGTAAACGGAGGAACCAGCGGTGATGGTGCCGGAGTAAACACGGAAGAACGTCAGACGGCCAACGAACGGGTCGGTAGCGATCTTGAACGCCAGTGCAGAGAACGGAGCCTCGTCGGAAGACGGACGGCTGGTCCTCTCGTCGGTCTGCGGGTTAACACCCTTGATGTCCGGGATGTCGGTCGGAGCCGGCATGTATTCGATAACAGCATCGAGCAGCGGCTGTACGCCCTTGTTGCGGTAAGAGGTGCCGCAGAGGACCGGAACGATCTCGTTTGCGATACAGCCCTTACGGATCGCAGCCTTAATCTCTTCTAATGGTCAGCTCTTCGCCCTCGAGGTACTTCATCATGAGGTCCTCGTCGAGCTCAGCAACGTGCTCCCACAGCTCATCATGATACTGCTGAGCCTTCTCCATCATGTCAGCCGGGATATCCTCGTCGCGGTAATCCTTGCCCAGGTCATCGTAGTAGACCTCGGCGCGCATGGTGATCAAAAGGTCGATAATGCCCTTTAAAGGTGTCCTCAGAGCCGATGGGCAGCTGGATCGGAACGGCGTTGTACTTCAGACGATCCTTCATCATGTTAACTACGTTGTAGAAGTCCGCGCCCATGATGTCCATTTTATTAACGTAAGCCATACGGGGAACCTGATATTCATCCGCCTGTCTCCATACGGTTTCGGACTGGGGCTCTACACCGCCCTTTGCACAGAAAACCGTTACAGAACCATCGAGAACGCGCAGCGAGCGCTCGACCTCGACGGTAAAGTCAACGTGGCCGGGGGTATCAATGATGTTGATGCGATGCTCCGGGAACTGATGAGTAGAACCGGACCAGTGGCAGGTGGTAGCTGCGGAGGTGATGGTGATACCACGCTCCTGCTCCTGCTCCATCCAGTCCATGGTAGCGGTACCGTCGTGGGTATCGCCGATCTTATGGTTTACACCGGTGTAATAACAGAATACGCTCGGTGGTAGTGGTCTTACCGGCGTCGATGTGCGCCATGATGCCGATATTTCTGGTTCTTTCCAGGGGAATATTCTCTAGGCATATTGCTCTCCTTTCAAAGCGTTATGCGGAAAACCGACAGATTAATAGCGGTAGTGTGCGAACGCCTTGTTCGCCTCTGCCATCTTGTGGGTATCCTCGCGCTTCTTAACAGCACCGCCCAGATTGTTGCAAGCGTCCATGATCTCGCCAGCCAGACGCTCACGCATGGTCTTCTCAGAACGAGCGCGAGAGTACTTGGTGATCCAGCGAAGGCCCAGGGTCTGACGACGCTCCGGGCGAACTTCCATCGGGACCTGGTAGGTAGCGCCGCCTACACGGCGAGCCTTAACTTCCAGGGTCGGCATGATGTTTTCCATAGCCTCGGTGAATACCTCCAGCGGTTCACGACCGGTCTTTTCACGAACGATATCGAAAGCACCATAAACAACCTTCTGCGAAACGCCCTTCTTGCCGTCGAGCATGATAGAGTTTACCAGCTTGGTGACGAGCTTGGAATTATAAAGCGGATCGGGCAGAACGTCTCTCTTGGGGACATTACCTCTTCTTGGCACTTTACTTCCCTCCTTCAAAAAATATTTGATTTCATAGGTACTTCGACAGGCGTATCCTGTCGTAGCAATGCCTGTCCGAGGTAACCACCCGACTATAAATCGGATAATAAAACGCCTCAGACAAAAAGAAAATGTGCTTTGCTGAAAAAATAACTTTCTCGCAAAACCTTTGTGGGTTTGTAGCTCCGTTCGCAGCATCCAAAAGGAAGCTGCACAGGAGTAATCAAGCATGGTGGTGTGAGACAAGGCGCGGACGACGCCGCGTACAAAGGTACGCAAGTGGAGTCCGCAACGACGATATCACGCCATCAGGCGCAGATTACTTGCCTGCCTTCGGGCGCTTAGCACCGTACTTGGAACGAGCCTGACGACGGTTAGCAACACCCTGGGTATCCAGAGTACCACGGATGATGTGGTAACGGACACCAGGAAGGTCCTTTACACGACCGCCGCGAACCATAACTACACAGAGTGCTCCTGCAGGTTGTGGCCTTCACCGGGGATGTAAGCGGAAACTTCCATCTGGTTGGTCAGCTTTACACGAGCTACCTTACGAAGCGCAGAGTTCGGCTTCTTCGGAGTCATGGTCTTAACCGTAGTGCAGACACCGCGCTTCTGCGGAGCGGACTGGTCGGTGGCCTTCTTCTTCTGAGAGAATTGTAGCCTACCTGGAGAGCCGGTGCCGTAGACTTGGTAACGACTGCCTCACGACCCTTACGGACGAGTTGGTTAAAAGTTGGCATTTTATTTCCTCCTTCTTTCAAAAGTATATATGAAAAAAGCGTTTTCGCTTTCTCAGCAGTTTTATTCGGCGAGCACGGGACGACGGACGCGCCGACGTCGTGCCGACGGCATCGCCCAGCTCAGCCATGGTCGTGATCTCGACCATCTGAACATGATTCTCGGTGCACAGTTCGTAGATCGGACCCGTGACGCGCTTTTTCCGCGTCGAGCGCGACATAGACCATAGCGGCTTTGCCGTCCTTGATGGCCTTTTTTTCGTCTGCTTGACACCGATGACCTTGTGCGCCGTGTGAAGTTCTGAAAGCATGTTTTTCCCTCCTATACGGCATACTCAATAGTATACTGTCCCGCCCCTAAAGTCAAGCATTTTTTTCAAACTTTTTTCCTGCCGTTTTGACTTTTTCCCTTTCCGTGCATTTCTCTCTGTTTTTGACCGGAAAACAGGTGAAATTAGACAAACAGACGCGCACCTTACATTGTTCCCATTCTTTTTTCCCTTTTATACAATTAAATCTCTGCCACACAAAAGGAGCACCCCTTTCGGAGTGCTCCTTGTAAAAAGCGTTTTTGCTCTTTACCAATCAGTCAAGGTTAACGTTCTGCTCGTAGTGACCGTTGCAGTAATCGGAAACGCCCGAGCCTGCCGGGATCAGCTTGCCGATAATAACGTTCTCCTTCAGGCCAATCATCGGGTCGATCTTGCCCTTGATCGCCGCATCGGTCAGCACGCGGGTGGTCTCCTGGAAGGAAGCCGCGGACAGCCACGAATCGGTTGCAAGGGATGCCTTGGTGATACCCATGAGAGTCGGCTCTGCAGCAACTTGGCCAGACGCAGACCCTCTTCGCCGGCGTCGATACGCGCCTGTACGGCGTTGTTGTAGTCCTCGAACTCGAGCCAGTCCATAACCGGAGCCCGGCAGAACCTCAGCGTCGCCCGCGTCCTCAACGCGAACCTTGCGCATCATCTGACGCACGATAACCTCGATATGCTTATCGTTGATATCTACGCCCTGCTGACGGTAAACCTTCTGAACTTCCTTAATCTCGTAGTCGTGAACGGCGCGAGGATCGAGGGATACGCAGAATGTCATGCGGGTTGAGCGAGCCTTCGTTCAGCTGGAAGCCCTTGCGGGACCTCCTGACCGTCGGTTACGCGGATACCGGAGGACGAAGCCAGCTGGTAGGAACGCATATCGCCGGTCTGCGGTCGACGATGTTAACGGTCTTGACGGTGGTGCGCTTGACTCCTCGATGGAGACCACGCCGCCGATCTCTCTGCGAGGGTAGCGGCCTTCTTCGGGCGGCGTGCCTCGAACAGCTCCTCGACACGCGGAAGACCCTGCGTAATATCCGAACCTGCGACGCCGCCGGTATGGAAGGTACGCATGGTAAGCTGGGTACCCGGCTCGCCGATGGACTGTGCTGCGATGATACCGACAGCCTCGCCCTTGCCGACCGGGTGCCCATTGCCAGGTTGATGCCGTAGCAGTGGCGCAAACACCCTTGCGGGCGGCACTCGAGCACGGGCGGATCTGCACGCGGGTGATGCCTGCCTCGATGACCTTGTCGGCATCGTGCTCGTTCATCATCTTGCTCTTCGGAATGATGACTACGCCGGTCTCCGGGTCGCAGATGTCGTCGACCGGATAACGGGCCGAGCAGACGCTCGCGCAGCGGCTCGATGATCTGGTTGCCTTCCTTGATATCCTCTACCCAGATACCCTTGGTTGCGCCGCAGTCGTCCTCGCGGATGATGACCTCCTGCGAAACGTCCACCAGACGGCGGGTCAGGTAACCGGAGTCTGCGGTACGCAGTGCGGTATCGGCCATGCCCTTTCGAGCACCGCGAGAGGGGCGATGAAGTATTCGAGGGCGGTCAGGCCTTCACGGAAGTTGGACTTGATTGGGATTTCGATGGTCTTACCGGAGGTATTTGCAATCAGTCCGCGCATACCTGCCAGCTGACGTATCTGGTTGATAGAACCACGGGCACCAGAATCGCCATCATGTGAATCGGGTTGTAGCGCTGCTCCTTCATGTTGGCCTGCAGTGCTTTGCGGTAACCTTCTTGGTGGTCTCTTCCCACTCGCTACGGTCAGACGGTAGCGCTCCTGATCGGTGATAAAGCCGCGCTTGTACTTGCGGTCGATCTGGCAACCTTCTTCTCGGGCATTCATGGATCATCTGCGGCTTTTGCCCTCCGGAACCACAACATATCTGCAACGGCTACGGTCAGAGCCGCCCTTGGTGGAGTATTGTAGCCCATTGCCTTTGATGCGAGTCAAGCACCTCGGCGGTGATGTGGAAGCCGTGAACGCGGATGCACTTGTCGATGATCTTGCCGAGCTCCTTCTTGCCGCAGGTGAACATGATCTCGAGATCGAACTTCTTAGACGGATCCGGAGCGGTCCACAAAGCCGAGGTCCTGCGGGATGCGCTCGTTGAAGATCAGACGGCCGGATCGGAGCGCGTCTACGATAGCGACTCGGTCTTGCCCCATTGATCTGGGCATGGTCAGACGGACCTTGATCGGCGCGTGAATGCCGACGATACCCTCGTTGTAAGCCATCAGAGCCTCGTCCACGTTGCGGAATACCTTGCCGGCGCCCGCCTCGGTGGTATCGCGGTCGATGGTCAGATAGTAGGAGCCGAGGACCATATCCTGCGACGGAATGGTAACCGGCTTGCCGTCCTGCGGCTTGAGCAGGTTGTTCGCGGACAGCATCAGCAGACGGGCCTCAGCCTGTGCCTCTGCGGACAGCGGAACGTGAACTGCCATTCCTGGTCGCCGTCGAAGTCGGCGTTGAACGCGGTACATACCAGCGGATGCAGACGGATGGCGCGGCCCTCGACGAGGACCGGCTCGAACGCCTGAATGCCCAGACGGTGCAGGGTCGGTGCACGGTTCAGCATGACCGGGTGACCCTTGATGATGTCCTCGAGCACGTCCCATACCTCGGGCTTTGCGCGCTCGACCATCTTCTTGGCGGACTTGATGTTGGATGCGGTGCCGTCCTCGACCCAGCTTCTTCATAACGAACGGCTTGAACAGCTCCAGCGCCATCGCCTTGGGCAGACCGCACTGGTACATTTTGAGATCCGGACCGACGACGATAACCGAACGGCCGGAGTAATCGACGCGCTTGCCAAGCAGGTTCTGACGGAAGCGTCCCTGCTTGCCCTTGAGCATATCGGAAAGGGACTTGAGGGGGCGGTTGTTCGGACCGGTGACCGGTCTGCCGCGGCGGCCGTTGTCGATGAGAGCATCCACGGCTTCCTGCAGCATACGCTTCTCGTTGCGGACGATGATGTCCGGCGCGCCGAGCTCGAGCAGTCTCTTGAGGCGGTTGTTTCGGTTGATAACGCGGCTATACAGATCGTTCAGGTCGGACGTTGCAAAGCGGCCGCCGTCCAGCTGCACCATCGGTCGGATATCCGGCGGGATAACCGGGACCACGTCCATGATCATCCATTCCGGACGGTTATGAGACAGGCGGAACGACTCGACGACCTCGAGGCGCTTGATGATGCGCAGGCGCTTCTGGCCGGAGGCCTCGCGCAGCTCTGCGGTCAGCTCCGTTGGACAGCTCATCGAGATCCAGCTCTGCGAGCAGCTCTTGATGGACTCTGCACCCATGCCGGCGCGGAAATCGTCCTCGTACTTTTCGCGCATATCGCGGTACTCAGCCTCGGTGAGGATCTGCTTCTTCATGAGCGGCGTATCGCCCGGATCGATACGACGATATAGGCGGCGAAGTACAGGACCTTCTCGAGGGATGCGCGGGCTGATGTCGAGGATCAGACCCATGCGGGACGGAATGCCCTTGAAGTACCAGATGTGCGATACCGGCGCTGCCAGCTCGATGTGGCCCATGCGCTCGCGGCGGACCTTGGCCTTCGTGATCTCGACGCCGCACTTCTCGCAGATCTTGCCCCTTGTAGCGGACCTTCTTGTATTTTTGCCGCAGTGGCACTCCCAGTCCTTTGGTAGGGCCGAAGATGCGCTCGCAGAACAGGCCGTCGCGCTCGGGCTTGAGCGTGCGGTAGTTGATGGTCTCCGGCTTTTTAACTTCACCGTGAGGACCATTCGCGGATCAGGTCAGGGGACGCCAGACCGATCTTGATGGCGTTAAACGTATGATATCCCATATATTATTAAGATGCTCCTTCCCTATTCACAGATGATTTCGGTCTTATGCGGCTTATTCGCCCAATCGTTCGCAAATCATCTCCGGCATCGTCTCGTCTTCGAAGCGGGGTTATTCAACAGCAAAGCCTGCGTCCTCGTCCCGTTCCTCGGCGTCGTAAGTGATGCCGAAGCCGGCTGCGGTGAACTCATCGTCCGCGCCCAAACAGCCGTTGCTCCATCGGACGAACGTATTCGGTCGTCGTCCTCGTCGTCCTCGCTTCAGCTCGATGACCTCCATGTTCTCGTCCAGAACCTTGAATATCCAGACACAGCGCCTGCAGCTCCTTGATGAGTACCTTGAAGGACTCCGGAACGCCCGGCTGCGGTACGTTGTGACCCTTAACGATCGCCTCGTAGGTCTTCACACGGCCGATGATATCGTCCGACTTGACCGTCAGAATCTCCTGAAGCGTGTTGCCCGCGCCGTAAGCCTCCAGCGCCCAAACCTCCATTTCGCCGAAGCGCTGGCCGCCGAACTGCGCCTTGCCGCCCAGAGGCTGCTGGGTTACGAGCGAGTACGGGCCGGTCGAACGGGCATGGATCTTATCGTCGACCAGATGATGCAGCTTGAGGTAGTACATGTAGCCGACGGTTACGCGGTTGTCGAACTTGTCGCCGGTGCGGCCGTCATACAGACGACGCTCTTGCCGTCCTCGTCAACGCCGGCAGCGACCAGGGTCTCCTTTTGATGTCCTTATCGCGTTGCGCCGTCGAATACCGGCGTCTCGACCTTCCAGCCGAGCTTCTTAGCTGCGAAGCCGAGGTGTACCTCGAGCACCTGACCGATGTTCATTCGGGACGGTACGCCGAGCGGGTTCAGAACGATGTCGAGCGGGGTGCCGTCCTCGAGGAAGGGCATGTCCTCCTGCGGCAGAACGCGCGAGACGACACCCTTGTTGCCGTGGCGGCCCGCCATCTTATCGCCGACAGAGATCTTGCGCTTCTGTGCGATGTAGACGCGAACGACCATGTTGACGCCGGGAGACAGCTCGTCGCCGTTCTCGCGGGAGAATACCTTGGCGTCTACCACGATGCCTGCTCTCGCCGTGCGGCACCTTGAGCGAGGTATCGCGAACCTCGCGGCCCTTCTCGCCGAAGATCGCGCGCAGCAGGCGCCCCCCGGCGGTCAGATCGGTCTCGCCCTTCGGCGTGACCTTGCCGACCAGAATATCGCCGGCGTGCACCTCGGCGCCGACACGGATGATACCGCGCTCGTCAAAGGTTGCGCAGCGCATCCTCACCGACGTTCGGGATGTCGCGGGTGATCTCCTCGGGTCCGAGCTTGGTATCACGGGACTCGGACTCGTACTCCTCGATATGGATCGAGGTATATACGTCATCGCGGACCAGACGCTCGTTGAGCAGAACTGCGTCCTCGTAGTTGTAGCCTTCCCAGGTCATGAAGCCGATGAGCGCGTTCTTGCCGAGCGCGATCTCGCCGTTCTCGGTGGCAGGGCCGTCCGCCAGCACGGTCTCGCCGTTTTCATTGACTTCACGCGCTCGCCCGCGCCGACTACCGGGCGCTGGTTGATGCAGGTGCTCTGGTTGGAACGCATGAACTTGGTGAGGTTGTATTCCTTCGTCTCGCCGTTGTCGGTCGTCACGGACATTGATGGCGCGTGCGGCGTCCATCTTGGGTAACGACGCCGTCGCCCTCGGCAGGATGGCAGACGCCGGAGTCGACTGCCGCCTTGTACTCCATGCCGGTAGCAACGATCGGAGCCTCGGTCTTGAGCAGAGGGACCGCCTGACGCTGCATATTCGCGCCCATCAGGGCGCGGTTTGCGTCGTCGTTCGGCGAGGAACGGGATGAACGCGGTAGCGACCGAGATCATCATGCGCGGAGAAACGTCCATCAGGTCGACGTCGGTTCGGCGGTCGACCTCGGATGGTTTCGTCGCGGTGGCGGCAGGTGATACGGGGGTTGATGAGGCAGCCGTTTTTCATCCAGCGGCTCGGCCGCCTGACCGACGATGAACTGATCCTCAACGTCGGCGGTCATGTAGGACGGACCCTCGTCGGTGGCGCGGCCGGTGGCCTTGTCCACCGCGGCGGTAGGGCGCCTCGATGAAGCCGGTATTCATTGACCCGGGCATAGGTGGCCAGATAGGAGATCAGGCCGATGTTGGGGCCTTCGGGGGTCTCGATGGGGCACATACGGCCATAGTGGCTGTAGTGCACGTCGCGGACCTCGAAACCCGGCGCGGTCACGGGAAAGACCGCCGGGGCCCGAGAGCGGACATACGGCGCTTGTGCGTAAGCTCGGCCAGCGGGTTCGTCTGGTCCATGAACTGGCTCAGGGGGCTGGAGCCGAAGAACTCCCTTTGATCGCCGCAGTAACGGGCCGGATGTTGATGAGGCTCTGGGGGGTGACGATGTCCAGGTCTTGAATGGTCATGCGCTCGCGGATCACGCGCTCCATGCGGGAAAAGCCGATGCGGAACTGGTTCTGCAGCAGCTCGCCCACGCAGCGCAGGCGGCGGTTGCCGAGATGGTCGATATCGTCCTTCGTGACGATGCCGTGCGCCAGCGCGTTCATATAGTTGATGGAGGCGAGAATATCGTCCGCAAGGATGTGCTTGGGCGCGAGACGGTCGGCGTTGTCGCGGATGGCTTCCTTGAGCTCCTCGCCCTCGTACTTCGCCAGCAGCTCCTCGAGCACGCTCTTGCACACGCGCTCCTTGATGCCGCACTCGGCGACGGGGTCGAAGTCCACGAAGCGGGAGAGGTCGACCATGTTATTCGAGAAGACGCGCAGCGTCTTGCCGTCGAGGTCGAGCGTCACGTCGTTGACGCCGATGGCGTCAAGCTCGCGGGCCTCGTCGCTGGTCATGACATGGCCGGCGTCGAAGAGGATCTCGCCCGTGCGCGGGTCGGCGACGGATAGGCGAGCTTCTGGCCGTGGATGCGGGTCCACTAGGGAGAGCTTCTTATTGAACTTGTAGCGGCCGACCATGGACAGATCATAGCGGCGCGGATCGAAGAAGAGGTTCTTGATCAGGCTTTCGCTGGCCTCGACCGTGGGCGGCTCGCCCGGACGGAGCTTGCGGTAGATCTCCAGCATGGCCTCCTCATAGGTCTTGCAGGCGTCCTTCTCCAGCGAGACCTTGATGCGGTCGTCGTCGCCGAAGAGGTCGAGGATGCCGGTGTCGGTCTTGAGGTCGGCGTACTGCTCGGCCTGACCGCCGATGGCGCGGATCAGCTCGGTGATGGGGATCTTGCGGTTCTTGTCGATGGGACCCAGAACACCTCGGTGTCCGGTCTCATACCCAGCCACAGCAATACGTAACCGGAACGAAGGCTACCG
>VOFK01001185.1_pt1 | contig 15216 bp, 23 predicted proteins | sample 5384121 | NCBI WGS metagenome assembly VOFK01 (sample SAMN12384730, study PRJNA508395) | human gut metagenome | isolation source: healthy gut J | host: Homo sapiens
AGTTACGTATTGCTTATCATCCATTCTTCCATTTGTTCTTCCCGGCTGGGGCAGGCGGCGCTGGATATTTTGCTGTATCTCAACTTTTTTACAGCTGCCGCCGCTGCAGCTGGCGGCACAGTGGCCGGTTTTGTACTACGGCCTGCCGCTGGTGCTGATGGCGCTGCTGGCCTATATCAGCCGGGACCCGCTGGGCCTTGGCATCGTCTTTGTCGGGCATCTGGTGACCTTTTTACTGCATCGGCACCGGCATTGGGCTGGTGCTGCGCCGCATCGGCGGCACGCCGCTGGCTGCTTGGCACATTTTTTTGGCTGGGCGGCATAACACCGTGGCTGCTGACTGCCGGCATCATGTGGTGGGGCCGCCGCCGGGCGCTGCACCTCTGTACGACCCGCTACCGCCTTACGACCCACAAAAAGCTGCCGGGCGGCCAGCTGCGCATCGTGCAGATCAGCGACATTCACCCCCGAAGCTGCGCGGCAATGGATCACACCCGCATCCCTGAGCTGCGCGAGAAGATCGAGGCCTGCCACCCCGACCTGCTGGTGCTGACCGGCGATATTTTTTGACGAATTTACCGAGCCGGAGGAGCTGGAAGCCTCTGCGCCCTGTTCGGTGCGCTGCGCGCGCCGCTGGGCAAGTATTACGTCCTCGGCAACCATGACCTGTTCCACCACTGGCGGGAGCCGAGCTTTGGCCGCGCCGAGCTGGAGCGTAGCTTTGCTGCCGCCGGGGTGCGTATTCTGGAGGATACCTCCGTCATGCTGCCCTGCGGGGTGCGCATCGTGGGCCGCAAAGGACTACCTGTACACGAACGGCAGCCGTTTTACGGCTGCGCAGCTGATGCCCGGCGGCCCGGACGACCACTACACGGTCTGGCTTGACCATGAGCCGCGGGACTTCAAGGCCGCTGCAGCGGCGGGGGGCCAATCTGATCCTGAGCGGCCACACCCACGGCGGGCAGGTCTGGCCTGCGGGCGCGGTGGGCATGGCTGCCAAAAAACGAGCGCAACTACGGCAGAAAACATATCACAGACCGCTGCGACGCCATCGTCAGCGGCGGCACCGGCACCTGGGGCTACAAATTCCGCACCCAGGGCCGCACAGAGATCGTCTGTGCTGAGATCACTACCGAAAAGGAAATGTAAAAGCTATGCAGGAACGCGAACGCCTTGGCAGCCGCCTTGGCTTTATCATGCTGTCCGCCGGGTGCGCCATCGGCTGCGGCAATGTCTGGAAATTCCCATGGATGCGGCCAGAACGGCGGCGGCAGCTTTATGCTGCTCTACATCCTCTGCCTTGGTGCTGGGCCTGCCCGTTATGGTCATGGAGTTTGCCGTGGGCGCAGCGCAGGCCAGCCCCATCTATATGTACCAGCGCCTTGAAAAGCCCGGCCAGAAGTGGGGGCTTTTCGGCGTAATCAGCCTGATCGGCAACATTGCGCTGATGGCCTTTTACACGGTGGTCACGGGGTGGATCTTCTACTATTTTGTCAAATTCCTGACCGGGAGCAACGCCGATTTCGGCTTTGCGCAGATGATCGCCGACCCGAAAGTCAACGTGACCTATCTGTTTGTGGTAGTCGTGGCGGCGTTCGTACTGCTCAGCTTCAACTTGCAGGGCGGATTGGAGCGCGTGACCAAAGTACATGATGACAGCCCTGCTGGTGCTGATGCTGGTGCTGGCGCTGCACAGCCTGACCTTTTCCGGCGCGGCGGAGGGGCTGCGGTTCTATCTGGTGCCGGACTTCTCCAAGATCAACGGCACAGTCATCGTGGCGGCCATGAATCAGGCCTTCTTCTCTTTGTCGGTCGGCATGGGCGGTATGGCGATCTTCGGCAGCTATATCGGCAAGGACCGCGCGCTGATGGGTGAATCGGTCCATGTCATCCTGCTGGACACCTTTGTCGCGGTGCTGGCCGGTATCATCATCTTCCCGGCCTGCTTCACCTACGGGCTGGAGGTCACTGCCGGGCCGAGCCTGCTGTTTGACACGATGTGCCGGCGTATTCAACCACATGGCGGGCGGCCGCTGGTGGGGCACACTTTTCTTCCTGTTCATGGTGTTTGCCGCGCTCTCCACCGTGCTGGGCGTCTGCGAGAACATCCTTGCCATGATCCGGGAGCTGACCGGCTGGAGCCGCCCCAAGGGCTGCCTTGTCTGCGGTGTCGGCATCTTTCTGCTGGCGCTGACCACGGCGCTGGGCTACAGCGTGCTGCACTTTCAGCCGTTTGCGCCGGGCAGCGCGTGGCTGGACTTCTGGGATTTCATCGTAAGCAACAATGTGCTGCCGCTCGGCTCTCTGGTGCTGGCACTCTTCTGCTGCAGCCGCTTTGGCTGGGGCTGGGACCGCTTTGTGGCCGAGGCCAACACCGGCAAGGGCCTCAAGCTCCGGCCATGGATGAAGCCCGTCTTTCAATTTTTTGTCCCCTGCGCCATCGCCTTTATCTATGTGTACGGCATGGCGACCTTTACCTGGCGGTAACGCCGCCCAAAAAGCCCCGCCGCCCGATTTCCCGGGTGACGGGGCTTTGCGCTTTATTTTGCCAGGCGGCGGTATTCCATCGGCATCAGGCGGAACTGGTCGTAAAACGCCTTGGCAAATTTACCCTGGCTCTCATAGCCGACACCGGCCGCTATGTCCTGCACCCGCAGCGTTGTCGTGCGCAGCAGCTCGGCGGCCTTTTCCAGCCTGCGGCGGCGGAAATAGGCAAGATACCCCTCGCCCAGCACATTCTGGCAGTACAGCTTGAAGCCGCTCTCGCTCAGGCCGAAGCCATCAGCCAGCGCCTTGGCCGTATGCCGCACCGAGAGATCGCGCAGCACAAGCGTTTCGGTTTCGCGCACCAGCTCGACCTGCCGCGCGGGGCAGCGGGCGGCCTCGGCGTCATCGGGCAGGCGCAGCAGCTCTACAGCAGCCGCACCGCCGTGTAGCGCAGCTCGCCCGGGGTGGCGTACTCGGCATCGCTCCACTGTTCGTCCAGAATGTCGGTGATGGCCTCGCTGACCGGGCAGCAGTGGACGCCGTCCCGGCAGAAGTAGTCCGCAATACCGCCGATCTCAAGGCCCATCACGGTCAAAAAGCTGTCCGCCTGCACGGCGTCCGGGTCGATGAAAAGCTGCAGCCCCTCATACTGGCCGCCCGGCAGGTAGAACGGCTCATCCGGCGCAGCAAAGCTGACGGCGGCGTGTGCCTCTGTCACGATGGCGTATTCCTCCGGCCCGTCGGGGATGGCCCGCCGCCCGGCGCGGCAGAAGTCAAAGACCAGCAGCCGCGCAGCCTGCACAGGCAGCGGCGCAAGGTGGCTGTCCAGCCGGGTAAAGCTGAGCCAGATCCCCCGGCCAGCGTATGCAGCCCCTGCGGGGCTTTTTGTTGTGTTTCCATGGTTATATTATAACAAATAATTTAATTTTCCGTAAATTGTGCTTTCAAAAACATAGTGTTAAAAAGAACAATTCAGCTTATATACAAAGAATCATGCGTTTAACGCACTGCTAAAAAGGCAAAATGTGCGAAATCGGAAAATTGGCATTTTCTGACATTTCATGCCGCAAGCTCCGTTTTTTAGTCCGTGACCGGCACATCAAGGCCGAACTCCGCCGGGCGGAAGCGCGGGCAGACATTCTCCGATATGCAGATGACCGAGGCCGCCAGCCGGCTGCCGATCTCACAGGCCTGCGCCAGCGTCTTGCCGTAGGTCAGGCCGATGACCGTGCCGGCAAAAAAGGCATCGCCCGCGCCGGTCGTGTCGATGACATCGACCTTTTTGGCCGGGACCGTGCCGCACTCGCCGCCGCTGCGGGCGTAGACGGCGCCCTTGTCCCCCATCGTGACCACCATGCAGGGGATGTTGGCGCTGTGTACATTGCCGGCCAGCGTGCGGCACATCTCGTCCGCGTCCAGCTCCTCATAATTGTCTGAGAACATCAGCCCGGCCTCCTGCTGGTTACAGACAAAGCAGTCGATCTGCTGCAAAAAGTCGCGGCGCTCCATGGCAATGCTCATGTTGGAAACCGCGGCATATACCTTTTTTGCGGTATTTCTTTTTGGCAAACTGCAGCACCTGCTTGACGGTCTCCTTCTCAAGGTCCAGCTCGATGGCGATGCCGTCACAGTCCGCAAAGATCTCATCGCCCTGCTCCTGCAGCAGCCGGGTCAGCGGCGTGGTGTCGGGCCGCTTGGAGATAGCGGCGCAGACATCGCCGTCATTGTCAAACACGGCCAGCCATGTGCCCATGCCGTCCGGCACGCGCCGGATGTACCGGGTGTTGACCTTATGTCTGGCCAGCTTGTCGATGACATCCTGACCGGAGCCAGTTTCATCCACAAGACTGACAAAGGTGGGGCGCAGCTCCACATTGGCAATATCCTCGGCCACATTGCGGCAGACGCCGCCATGTACCTGCTCGACCCGGCCGGCGTTGCGCCCGCCCGGGATGTAGGTGGACAGCGGATATCCCTTAATATCGACAAAAACAGCGCCGATCACAACAATACCCATGGTAAAGGTCCTCACTTATATGATTTTACCTGTATTTTACCATAAGTCCGACAAATACGCAAACACAGGCCGCCCCCGCATTTTGTATCCCAAAAGCCCCCTTTGACATCTGTGTGCGCATACGGTTTAATAGGAGCAAACGGAGGTGTTCGCTCATGAAAAAATCAAACGCAGAAACGCGCGTTTTATGTATTGACCGGCTGTATTGCCGCGCTGGCGCTCTGCATTGCGGCGGCGCTGGCGCTGCTGTGCCGCACCCCCTGCCGCGCAGGATGTCAGCATCCCCGGCACGCGGGGCACCATCTACGCCACGGTGCAGCTGCCGGGCAAGCTGGCGCGCAGCGGGATATGCCGCTGGCCGTGCTTTGCCACGGCTTTACGGGCAGCCGCGCAGGTGACGGCCACTTTGCCCCGCTGGCGCAGGAGCTGGCCGCGCAGGGCATCGCCACGGTGCGGCTGGATTTCCCCGGCTGCGGCGACAGCACCGAAGCCGTTCACCGCCTATACGCTTTCCAACATGGCCGATGATGTTGAAAGTGCGATCCTGTACATGCAAAGCACCTACGGCACCGGCCCGACCGCGCTGGTCGGCCACAGCATGGGCGGGCGGCTGGCCAGCCTGTACCCGCAGCAAAAGGGCGGCATCGCCGCGCTCGTGCTTTGGAGCCCCGCCAACGGTGCCGGGCTGAACGGCCTTGAATTTTTAAACATCGACGATTTCTCCGCAGTGGAGGCCATGGCCGCCGAGGCCGAGGCCAACGGCAGCGTTACTGCCTGGGGAGTCGAGCTGAGCGCGGCCTATATGGACGAGATGCGCACCTCTGACCCGAACGCCGCCCTGCGGGAAAGCGCCCTGCCCACCCTGCTGACCTACAGCGGCAGCGAGGGCATTTTAAGCAGCACCACCCAGGCCGAAACGATCGCCGCCGTGCAGAGCCTGCCGGACGGTCAGGTCGTGCTGGACCCCTTTGCGGCCGGCAACCACAACTATCTCAGCGATGACCCCGCCACAGCCGCCGCCCTTGACAAGGCCCTGCGGCAGACCACCGTCCGGTTTTTAACACAGTACCTCGGGTAAGGCAGCGTTTGCCAAATTGTTTGTTAAATCGCACAACTTTGGCCTTGACGCGGTTTTACTGCAGTGCTACAATTATGGCAATACCGCATAATTCTAAGTGCCGATACGGCGAGCGAGGTGCGGCAGCTGCTAAGCCAAAAGCGCAGATAATACTTTGTGTATTATCGAGCATTTTGGCAACGCAGATGCCGTGCCGCAGCCGCCGGAGCGGTGCTTAAGCCGTCAGGCGGGAATTGTGCGGTGTTGCCTTTATAGTATGACTTATAACACAGTAGCTTTGAGGACGAGGGGCCGCCCTATGAAACAACCGCGCAAGCATCTTCTCTGTCTGCTTCTGGCTCTCTTGCTTACCGGCGTGCTGCTGGCAGGCTGCGCCGCAGACACCGCCGACGCAAATGCTGACCTGCCGGGTCATCACCGTCGGCTGCGATAACTACCCGCCCTTTACTTATGTAGACTCCGACGGAAAGCCTGTCGGCATTGATGTGGAGCTGGCCGGCGAGGCCTTCCGCCGCATGGGCTACCGCCCCGAATTTGTCACGATCAACTGGGCCGAAAAAAACACGCTGCTTGAAAACGGCGTCATCGACTGCATCTGGAGCAGCTTTTCAATGAGCGGCCGCGCGGACGAATACACTTGGGCCGGGCCGTATATGTACAGCCATCAGGTCGTAGCCGTCATGCCGGACAGCGACATTCAGACGCTTGCCGATCTGGCGGGCAAGACGGTGGTCGTGCAGGCCACCACCAAGCCCGAGAGCCTGTTTCTCGACGGCAATGACCCCCCGCATCCCCGAGATACGCGCGCTCCACTCGCTGCAGAAGCGGGGAGCTGATCTACAGCTACCTTGCCAAGGGCTATGCCGATGCCGTGGCCGCGCACGAGATCTCGATCCTGCAGTTTATGAAGGACTACGGCTTCGAGTTCCGCATCCTTGAGGAGCCGCTTGAGGCCGTGGAGCTGGGCGTTGCCTTCTCCCGCAGCGATGACCGCGGCATTGCGCAGGCACTCTCCGCCACGCTGGAGGAGATGCAGGCCGACGGCACCACCCGCAGCATTCTGGCAGGCTACCTTGCGGACCCCGACAAATATCTGGAGGCAGACGGCTATGCAGACTAACCCCCGCCGCGCCGTCCTCGGCTTTCGCCTGCTGACCGTTGTGATCGGTCTGCTGCTTCTGCTGATCATCGGCGCGTATTCGATCCGGACCGACAACTTTGAGGGTGAGCAGAATTTTGCCAGCCGTGTGGACTATATAAAGGATCAGTGCGATGACTACACCAGCCTGTCGCTGGCTACCGAGTCCAAGAGCATGCTGCGCATTGCCGAGGCCTGCGAGCAGTGTGCGCGCGATATTCAAACCGGCACCGATGCGGTTGAGGCGGAGGTGCTGTCCCGCTGTGCGGAAAACTGGCACTACCTGACCGGTATAGCCGTGCTGGACCGGGACGGCAATGTGGTGCAGTGCTTCAGCAAAGAGGGTCAGTTGCCGCAGCAGCTGCTGCAGGAGCTGACCACCGCGCCGCTGCTGGATGTGGCCGCCCACCCGAAAAAAGACCTACTCCGTCCGGCTGGTCTGTGACGATGACTCCTACCTTGACCTTGCCGCATCGGCCCGGACCGATGCGGACGGCATCGTAGCGGCATTCTACCACACCCCGACCGACTATGTACACAGCTATAACCTCAACTGCCAGCATCTTTTGGCGGGCTTCACGATCCCCGGCGACGGTACCCTTGTTGTGGCCCGCGGCGATTCGATCATCGCCTCCAATGACAAAAGCCTGCTCGGGCTTGCCCCCGATGCTGTGCTGCCGCTGCAGCTTTTGCGTGAGCACGGCCGCTTTGACCAGATGGTCTATGTGCGGGATGCTAACATACGCTCCCGGGGGGTATTTCGGCTATGCCACGCAGGGGCGCGACTTCTATGTCTACGCCTACCTGCCCGAGGGCACGATCTACACCAAGACCATCAAAAACCTGATGTTTACCTCGGTGGCTTATCTGCTCATCGTGCTGATGATCGAGCTGGTGCGCCGCCGCACGCTGCAGAACTATCAGCAGGAAAAAGCCCGGCAGGAGCACGCCTATCAGGCCTCGCTCGAGCAGGCCGCCCACCGGGCCGAGGCTGCCAACATCGCCAAGACCGAGTTTCTGCAGCGGATGAGCCATGACATCCGCACCCCCATCAACGGCATACGCGGCATGATCGAGATCGGCAACCACTACAGCACCGACATGGCCAAGCAGGCCGAATGCCGCGAAAAAGATCTGGGAGGCCTCCGGCCTGCTGCTTGAGCTGGTCAACGAGGTGCTGGACATGGGCAAGCTGGAGTCCGGCGAGATTGTGCTGGAGCACCGTCCCTTCAATATGGTCACGCTGCTGACCGGCCTGTGCGATGTGCTGGAAAAGCAGGCTGCCGAGCGTGGCATCACCATCCGCTGCGAGGACATCGCACTGCCCCACCCCGACCTTATCGGCAGCCCGCTGCATGTAAAGCGGCTTGTGATGAACATCATCTCCAACGCCATCAAATACAATAAGGACAACGGCAGCATCACCCTGACCCTGCATGAGCTGCGCAGCGAGGGCGACAAAGCATGGATCCGTTTTACCTGCGCCGATACCGGCATCGGCATGAGTGAGGAATTCCAGAAGCATCTGTTTGAGCCGTTTGCGCAGGAGCTGCTGGACGCCCGCTCCACCTACGGCGGCACAGGGCTGGGCATGCCGATTGCCAAGGCCCTTATTGATGCAATGGGCGGCACCATCGAGTTCACCAGCCGTCAGGGCGAGGGCACGACCTACTATATCACGCTGCCCTTTGAGATTGACCACGCAGCGGCACCGCAGCCGCTGCCCGGCGCACCGGCCGACCTTTCGGCGCTGCAGGGCAAGCATATCCTGCTGGCCCGAGGACAACGACCTGAACCTTGAGATCGCCGAGTTCCTGCTGCAAAACGCCGGTCTGCGCACGACCGCCGCCCGCAACGGGCAGGAGGCGGTGACGATTTTTGCCGCGTCCGCCCCCGGCACCTTCGATGCCATTTTGATGGATGTCATGATGCCGCAGCTGGACGGCTACGAGGCGACCCGCGCCATCCGCGCCCTTGACCGCCCCGATGCCGCAGCGATCCCCATTTTTGCGATGACGGCCAACGCTTTTACCGAGGACCGCCGCCGCGCCTATGAGTCCGGCATGAATGAGCATCTGACCAAGCCGCTTGAGCCGGACACCCTCCTGCGCACCCTTGCAAAATACCTGCAGCGGTGACCCGCCTGCAGCACCAAGGCCCCCTCCCCACCCGGGGAGGGCCTTTCTGCGTGGCAAAGAATCTCATTCGTGCCCTATTGAATGTGTAGGGGCGACCATTGGTCGCCCGCCAGCTTGGCGCAGCAACGCGTTTCCCGGGAAAGTTTTTTCACAGGCAAACAGGCACGGGCGAGCAATGCTCGCCCCTACAAGAGTTTTTTGACAGCCTTTTTCATCGGTTCTGCTTACGGAAGGCGCTTGGCGACATGCCCAATGACTTTAAAAATACGCGGTTGAAGCTGCGGATCGTGCCGAAGCCGCACTGCTCCGCCACCTGGGTGACCGGGATGCTGCTGCCCTGCAGCAGCATTGCCGCATGGCTGACCCGGTACTGGTTCACAAAATCCTGAAAACCCGTGTGCAGCCGCTGGTTGAAATATGCCGACAGATAGGTATAATTATAACCAAGGTCGTGCGCCATCTGCTCCAGCGTCAGGCTGCCGGTATAGTTCTGCTGCACATAGTTGATGATGCGGGCCGACAGGTGGGCGTCCGCGTCCTGCTGGGGGGCGGGCGCAGGGGGCACTGCTCCAGTGCAGCACCGCAGATCATGTACAGCCCCGCGAGTTTTTTGCACCGGTTGTTGCCCGGCCAGAGCAGCTCCATCAGGGGCGCAGCCTCGATGCGAAACACCGGGTCCGCAAAGGCCCGCTGCCCCAGCTGGGCCGAAAATTCCGGCACCCAATCGTCAGAAAATATCCACAGCACACTTTGGGAGGCCCCGTTTGTGTGGTAGCTGTGGATCTGGTCCGGCAGCACCAGCAGTGCCTCGCCGGGGTGGACCGCAAAGGTATCCGTTTCCAGTGTACAGGTCAGAGTCCCGGCCTGCACGGTCAAAAATTCATAGCTGTGGTGCAGCTGCGCGGGGAAGCTGAAATTGTGGTCACGCTGGCAGTAGAGATACCCCCCGCCGGTCTGAGCGCTCGGCCTCGTAGATCAGCATTGTACACACTCCTTTTCGACGCAAAATCCAAACTTATGTCTATTATTTTATACACTCTTTCTTGCCAGTGCAAGGGGGTAACAGGTAAAATAGTCTTACGGCAACACCGCACAATTCCCGCCTGACGGCTTAAGCACCGCTCCGGCGGCTCGGCTTTACGGCATCTGCGTTGCCAAAATGCTCGATAATACACAAAGTAGTATCTGCGCTTTTGGCTTAGCAGCTGCCGCACCTCGCTCGCCGTATCGGCACTTAGAATTATGCGGTATTGCCTTAAAAAGGAATTCTGTTTCCAAGAAGGAGAAACCGCTATGTATTACATCGGCATTGATCTGGGCACCTCCGCCGTCAAGCTGCTGCTGATGGACGAGACCGGCCGGATCGACAACATCGTCAGCCGTGAGTACGGTATCGCGTTCCCCCACCCCGGCTGGAGCGAGCAGGAGCCTGCCGATTGGTGGGACGCCGTCTGTGACGGTATCCCCGCGCTGCTGCAGGGCTTCGATGCCTCTCTGGTCAGGGGCATCGGCGCAGGCGGCCAGATGCACGGCCTTGTCGTGCTGGATAAAGATGACAAAGTCATCCGCCCCTGCATCCTGTGGAATGACGGCCGCACCCAGAAGCAGGTCGATTACCTGAACAATGAGATCGGCAAGGACAAGCTGAGCCGTTACACCGCCAACATCGCGTTTGCCGGCTTCACTGCGCCCAAGCTGCTTTGGCTGCGCGACAACGAGCCGGAGAACTTCGCCCGCATCGAGAAGATCATGCTGCCGAAGGACTATATCAACTACAGGCTGACCGGTGTCCACTGCACCGACTACTCCGATGCCTCCGGCATGCTGCTGCTCGATGTCGAGCATAAATGCTGGAGCCGCGAGATGCTAAACCTCTGCGGCGTGCGCGAGGCGCAGCTGCCCAAAAGCTGTTTGAGAGCTGGCAGCCTGTCGGCACGCTGACCGCCGAGGCCGCCGCCGGGCTCGGTCTGCCGGCCGATGTCATCGTCTGCGCCGGCGCGGGCGACAACGCCGCTGCGGCAGTCGGCTGCGGCGCGGTGGGCGACGGCAGGTGCAATATCTCGCTGGGCACCTCCGGTACCGTCTTTATCACAAGCGACTCCTTCGGCGTTGACAGCCATAACGCCCTGCACAGCTTTTGCCCACGCGGACGGCGGCTACCACCTGATGGGCTGCATCCTCTCCGCCGCAAGCTGCAACAAGTGGTGGAATGAGGAGATCCTGCACACGCAGGACTTTGCCGCCGAGCAGGCCCCCCATCACCCCGACAAGCTGGGCGCGAACGATGTCTACTTCCTGCCCTACCTGATGGGCGAGCGCAGCCCCCACAATGACCCCGCCGTCCGCGGCGCCTTCCTCGGCCTGCGGATGGACACCCCGCGCGCCGCCCTGACACAGGCCGTGCTGGAGGGCGTGGCCTTTGCGATCCGCGACTGTGTGGGAGATCGCCCGCGCGCAGGGCGTTGAGATCGCCGCCAGCACCCTCTGCGGCGGCGGTGCCAAAAGCCCGCTCTGGCGCGAGATTCTGGCCAATGTGCTGGGCATCCCCCTGACGCTGCCCCAGACCGAGCAGGGGCCCCGGCTACGGCGGTGCCATGCTGGCAGCCGTTGCCTGCGGGGCATATCCCAGCGTGCAGGCCTGCGCCGATGCACTGGTACGCGCCAAAAGCACGACCGAGCCTGACCCCGCAATCGTAGAAAAAATACAACGCGCGCTATGCCCTGTGGCATACGCTTTATCCCGCACTGAAGGCGTCCTACGCCGCAATGGAGGCACTGCAATGAAGATCTATTCGGTAAATGACCCGGAATTCAAGCCCTACGGCCGTGTTGTGACCGGTCTGGAGGCCGCCAAGGCCGAGATTCTGGCCGCACTGGCAACCACCCCGCTGCCCGCCGCAACGGATTATGTCGCAGAGGACGAGCGCCTGCAGGAGCTGCCCGCCGCCGTGGAGGTGTCGGAGCATCTGTTCGGCGGCATGCCCTGCCAGCTGGGCTGGTGCAACGGCCACAACACCTACTTAAACTGTCTGGAATATCACCGCGACAGCGAGTTCAACCTCGGCACCGAGGATTTCGTCCTGCTGCTGGCCCGGATGGAGGACATTGAGGACGGCAAGCTTGACACCGCCAAGGTCAAAGCCTTCCGCGTCCCGGCCGGCACGCTGGTCGAGGTCACGCCACGACCCTGCACTACGCGCCCTGCCATGTCGATGCCGACAAGGGCTTCCGCGTGCTGGTCGCGCTGCTTAAAAACCAAGGGCACAAACACCGCCAAGCCGGGCATCCAGAACAACGGCGGCGATGACCCGCTGCTGTGGGCCTGCAACAAGTGGCTGCTCGCCCACGCCGAAAGCGCCGAGGCCAAAGCCGGTGCCTATGTCGGGCTGGTCGGGGAGAATTTGCACATCTGATTCTTGCGCGCCGCAGGGGCCGGAGATGTCCGGCCCTGTACATACAAACTGCAACCCATTCACGGGCAGCAAACGCAATGTTGCGGGGCGGGCATGCCCGCCCCCTACAGCGCATCACATAAAAGGGAGGAAACCACCATGAAATCCACCAACATTCCTGAGGTCAAGCTCGGCATTATCGCCGTCAGTCGTGACTGCTTTCCTATCGCACTGAGCGAAAAGCGCCGCGCTGCCATTGCGGCCGCCTGCCAGACCAAGGGCGTTGCCCTCTACGAGTGCAAGACCACCGTGGAAAACGAGCATGACATGCAGAAGGCCGTTGCCGAGGTGACCGAGGCCGGCTGCAACGCGCTGACCGTCTTTTTTGGGCAACTTCGGCCCCGAGACCCCCGAGACCCTGATTGCCAAGTTCTTCGACGGCCCCTGCATGTTCGTGGCCGCCGCCGAGGGTGACGGCGACATGATCAACGGCCGCGGCGATGCCTACTGCGGTATGCTGAACTGCTCCTACAACCTCGGCATGCGCCACCTCAAGGGCTATATCCCCGAGTATCCCGTCGGCACCGCCGAGGAGATTGCCGACAAGATGGCCGAGTTCGTCCCCATCGCCCGCACCATTCTGGGCGTCCGCGACCTGAAGATCATCTCCTTCGGCCCCCGGCCCCAGGACTTTTTGGCCTGCAACGCCCCCATCAAGCGGCTGTACGAGCTGGGTGTGGAGATCGAGGAAAACTCCGAGCTGGATCTGCTCGTCTCCTACAAAGAGCACGCCAATGACCCCCGCATCGAGGAGGTCTGCAAGGACATGGCTGCCGAGATGGGCGAGGGCCATTACTGGACCCCGACCTGCTGGCCGCATGGCGCAGTTTGAGCTGACCCTGCTCGACTGGGCCGAGAACCACAAGGGCAGCAAAAAGTATGTTGCCTTTGCCGACAAGTGCTGGCCCGCCTTCCCCTCCCAGTTCGGCTTTGAGCCCTGCTATGTCAACTCCCGCCTTGTCAGCCGCGGCATCCCCGTCTCCTGCGAGGTCGATATCTACGGCGCTCTGTCCGAGTACATCGGCATCTGCGCCTCCGGCGACACCGTCACCCTGCTCGACATCAACAACAGCGTGCCGAAGTACATCTATGACGAGGACATCAGCGGCAAGTTTGACTACAAGCTGACCGACACCTTCATGGGCTTCCACTGCGGCAACACCCCGCCTGCAAGATGTGCGGCGACCGCGCCGTCAAGTACCAGCTGATCCAGCACCGTCTGCTGGAGCCGGTCGGCAGCGATCCCGACTTTACCCGCGGCACGCTGGAGGGCGATATTGCTCCCTCTGACATCACCTTCTACCGCCTGCAGTGCGACAGCGAGGGGCCAGCTCCGCTCCTACATCGCTGAGGGCGATCCTGCCCGTGGCCACCCGGTCCTTCGGCGGCATTGCCATCTTTGCGATCCCCGAGATGGGCCGCTTCTCACCGCCATGTGCTTATCCAGAAGCGCTACCCGCACCACGGCGCGGTTGCCTTCGGCCACTATGGCAAGACCCTGTTTGAGGTGCTGAAGTTCTTCGGCATCGCGGACCTACTAACCAGCCCAAGAGCCTGTTCCCTATCCCACCGAGAATCCGTTTGCCTGATTCCCGCGCAGCCAAAGCTATTTCCTAATGCCATAAAGAACCCCCGACCGCCTGTTTTACGTGCGGTGAGGGGGTTACCCGTTTGTTAAGCCTTCCCTCTCTGCGGGGGGAAAGGCGCTCTTTTATCTTTCGTGCATCTCCCTGAAATAATACACCGCGCCGACCAGACCGGCGTCATTCTGCGCAGGGCGGCGGCCTTGACCTCCAGCCCCTCGGCAAAAGCAGGCATAACGCTAGCGCGCACCTTTTCAGCCAGCGGGTCGATCAGCAGCGCCTGCTGCGCTGACACCGCCGCCGATCAAAATCAGCTGCGGGTTGAAGATATGCACCAGCCCGGCAAAGGCCCTGTGCGATCTCGTTGATCCAGTGATTCAGCACGGCCTGTGTGCGGGCGTCACCGGCGGCAGCCGCCTCAAAATGGCGGCCGTCCGGGGCGTCCAGCCCATCTTCTGGGCGTCGCGCACCAGCGCCGTTGTGGCGGCGTACCGCTCATAGCAGCCGATGGCTCCGCAGGTGCATGCCACGCCGTCCAGCGCGTGCAGACGGAAATGCCCCAGCTCACCGCCAAGGCCCGCGCACCCTCAAGCAGACGGCCGCCGGTCAGGATTCCCCGCCGACACCCGTGCCCAGCGTCACGCCGACAACATCGGTGTACCCTCTGGCCGCACCGGCCCAGACCTCGCCCAGCAGCATACAGTTGGCGTCGTTGGCGACGGTGACGGGCAGGCCGAAGGCACGCTCCAGCGTACCTTTAATGCCACGCCGATCCACCCCGGGAAATTGCCGCAGGTCCCCGCGACCACGCCGCGGCGGCTGTCGATCTGGCCGGTGGCGGACACGCCGATGCCCGCAAGCTCCGGTGCGTCCTCGGCCAGAAAAATCACGGATCGCACGCTGCACCGTGTCAGAATCGGCGTCTTATATAGCCGTCAAAGCTGACACTGCGCTCGGCGCGGCGCAGCACGCGGCCGGTCTCATCGACAAGGCCAGTTTGGCCGCCGTGCCGCCGATGTCGACCCAGATAGGTTTTACTCATAGCGCACCTGCTTATTTGTGGTTGTTGATGGCGGCAGCGGGTGGCGGGCCGTGATCTCCGCCGGGCGGGTGATCGCACCGCCCACGACCAGCGCAAACGCACCGGCGTAGAGCGCCTGCACGGCCTGCTCCGGCGTGTGGATATGCCCCTCGGCGATGATTCTGGCCGGGCATTCGCGCGCCAGCTGCAATGAAGCCGAAGTCCACATCATCAATGCCCTTCGTCTCCGGCGTGGCGCCGCGCATCGTCGATGCCCGATGAAGTCCAGCAATACGTAACTT
>VOFK01001488.1_pt1 | contig 15216 bp, 16 predicted proteins | sample 5384121 | NCBI WGS metagenome assembly VOFK01 (sample SAMN12384730, study PRJNA508395) | human gut metagenome | isolation source: healthy gut J | host: Homo sapiens
AGATGAGCGTTTGCTACTTGTTTAGCATCTGGAAATTCCGAAAGCATTGTATAAACCGATGCCATATGAAGTGTTGGAACTAACTTTTTCTAATTCAGGGAATAAGATACAGACAAGTCTTGAAACGGAAGACTTTAACTTAGCACGTTGTTTTTTACCTTATCAAAACGATAACGAGTTAATGACTTTAGTTCTTCGTTGTGGTAAGATGTGTCTGAGTAGGACTTCAAGTTCACATCAGACATGATCATAGAAGCGATGGTATGGGCATCCACTTTATCCGTTTTCGTCTTTCTAAGGCTTAAACTTTTTCTGTAAAGATTGGTATGTAACGGATTGATAACGTAGGTCGGCAAACCTTTATCAAGAAGGAATCCCAGAAGATTGTAACTATAGTGTCCAGTGGCTTCAAGTCCTACTTTTACTTTGGTTAAATCATCTGATACGGACTGTATTCTTTCTGAAATAAGGTTTCAAAACCTTCACGATTGTTAGGAATGGTAAAAGATTTGAATAATACTTCACCATCTGAATTAGTGATAAAGCAGTCGTGTTTGTCCTTAGCAACATCAATTCCGACGTATATCATAAAAATCTCCTTTGAGTAAATATTTTGATACTGTTTATAGACCCACTGGTACTCCTTGCGATTGTAACCTCGTTCTAAATAAACCGTCATGCGGTATCTAACTGATTAACAAATATACAAAGAGACTGTGGTTGTAGCCTTTCTTAAACCATCAAGTGGTAGGAGAAAATGAACCAATCCACAGCATCTTAAATATCATAGTCGAACCTGTAGAAAAAGGTAAAGAAAAAGACTATGACTTAATAGTAATAAAGACCTTGGAGGGTCTCTAAAAAAACTACTACTATATAATACGAGAAATGCAGAAAAGTTGCAGATGCTTTTGCAGAGCTGTATGAGATTGAAAATATACTTGTTGTGGATGTTGGAAGATACGGTTTTTGTCAAGTTACAGTATTATAGACCGCCGCAAGGTTTTGAATATGCAATTACATTTACGGATAGCCGGAGCATGTTTGAAAACTTGTGGGAGGAATGGTTTGACACGCAGCTTTTTCTTCTGGCAAAAGGAACGCCGATGGCAGGAATGGGATATAATGAGATATTCCGGTGTCTGCCAAAGGAGAAACAAGAGGAACTTATGAATAGAAAAGCCGGATTTGCAAAAAACGGCAGGAATAGAATAATCAGGTAACAGCGTTAGGGCAGTTATGAGTGAAATACTTGTAGCTGCTTTTTTGTGCTTTTTTGGACACGATATCCAGAAGCGGGAAGGAGAGATATATAGATGGAATCAATGAGAGATATTAACAGGGTAATGGAGCGTGAGATAGCGAAGGGGGAGCTGCCCTTTGAAGCTGGATCATATTGAATTTGGAGATTATTCGTATCAGGAGATAACATCAAAAAGAGAAATTGTTGGAGGTGTTATCGTATTTGTTGCGGATAGGTGATTTCAAACAGTATGCCGGGAAAGACTATCCTAAATAATGTTTATATGGACCTGCGAGGAAAAAAGCCTGTATTTAAGAGAACCAAGACAGCTATGGAAAGAAATAATATATTTCTCAACAATCAGAAGGTATGCAAAAAAAGCTAAAGCCGCAGTATAATGGAGATGTATATCTGGAAACGGTCAGATGTTATTTCAGTATACCTCAAGAAAATCTGGAAAAGTGACGATATACATATCAAGGGATCGAAACATATGCCTTCTTGATGTCGGACAAGTATATCATGGCATTGTATACGCATTGTTTGGTGGCGAGGAAAAGAAGTTGCTATGCAGGATATGCAGATTGAAGGATTTACGGAAAAAGAGTATGGAATGGTAAGGCTGGAGAATGTTGGAGATGTTTTTGTTTCAGGCGTTGTTATTGGATAATATAAAAAAATCAAAATGGAAGACTATTTGTTGAACTATGCACAATGTATCGTCTGTACTAGGAGCAAAAAAGAAAATTTGAATGAAAAAAAGAGGTAATAGGCAATGGAAAAGGATTTAGAAAAGCAGTAATAATATTTGTTGATATTTTAGGCTCTCAAGATAGGGAAGGATTTAATGAGTGGTATAATATTATGAGGATATTCAGCGAGGCTGTAAAACGTGAAAAAGAACTGATACAGCACATGAAGCAATTATATATAAAAGAGAAATTCATGTATTTTCTGATTGTGCATATATAATTTACGATTATAAAGAAGGAGTGGAAGAAGAGAGAAAAATAAGAATGCTTTAATGTGCATTGCTTGTTATAATACAGAGAAAATGTTATATGAATTTTTAAAGAATGGATTTATAGCACGTGGAGCCATTACTTATGGTGAGATATATTATGATAATGAAAGAAATGTTTGGTTTGGACCAGGTATGAATAAAGCCTACTTTCTCGAGGCAAAAAAGCTAGGTTTCCAAGGATAATTATTGATCCAGAGTATGCGCAAGAGCTTATGGATTATAATGAAAAAATGTATCGAGATAATGCAATGCAATGCAACGAGAAACGAATGGGGAGATTATTAGAAAAGATACAGACGGATTGTATTATTTGAATTATTTAAATAGCATTTCTTTTATACCGGATTCAGATGAAACTGTTATGAAGATTTTTCGCTTATGCCAAATTGAAGCAAGGTGTTGGAACAGCCCTGCTCAAATCTGTTCTTGATCAATACTCGGATGTCAGGCAAGTACAGCTTGTAACAGATAACACACCGAAAACAGTAGCCTTTATCAATCACTTGGATTTTTTTGGATTTTTCAGAAATCGGATGCCGTGGATTTATGAGGGGCTGACAGCTCCCAGTCTGATTCAAATTTTCATATCAGGAGGATTCATTACCATGACTTATTCCATCATGACCGAAGCGGACATTGACCAAATTGCCACGTTATACATGGACTACTACAACAACCACGAGGATGGTTGCTGGACCCACGAAAAGGCGTACAAGCGAATCAACCAGATGGTTACGATTGAGGATTCCCTCTGCCTGATCCAGTGGGACGGCGATCAGAATGTGACCGGAATGGTGATCGGATACTACAAGGAGTTCGATGATCTAACGGCCTAATACCTGGAAAGAGATCGTCGTGTTTGCGGAGTATCAAAACAAAGGCTATGGCACAGCGTTTCTCCGTGAAATCGAAAAAGCGTATATTGGCGCACGGTGCAGAGCGTATAGGGCTGACCAGCGTGAACGATGAGCACCATCACCATTTCTATACACAGTTTGGAATGTATGCCGCCTCCAACCTGAAGGTTATGGGGAAGCACTATGTGTAATCAAGTTACTGACCACTCCGAACTCGATGCGGTGATTTCATTGGAACAGATTCTTCAATACATTCAGAAAACATACGCTCCACTTTCGATTATTCTTTATGGTTCCTATGCGGACGGAACAAATAATTTGAACAGCGATTTTGATGCGCTGGTCATTACGTCTGACCATGAGCCGTTTCATGATACATCCATTGTGGATGGCATTCCATTAGATGTATTTGTGTATCCCCAAAAAATATTTTGACGTAGAATATACGTGTGAGGATTTCTGTCCAAATCCATGACGGACGCATTCTTGCGGACAGCAGTGGGATCGGAAAAGCGCTGCAGGAGAAGGTGCAAAGCCTACTTTACGAAACCGTGCAGTAAAAAATCCAGCGCAGAGATTCAGGCCAGCGTTGACTGGTGCGTAAAAATGCTGGAACGCGCAAAACGAGGCGATTGTGAAGGAATGTTCCGCTGGCATTGGGTGCTGATCGACAGCTTGGAAATCTTTTGTGACATCATGCAGCATCCCTATTTGTACCAAAAAAGACATTAAAATGGATGGAAGGAACGTATCCAGAATCAGGCTTTGATTGTTCCACAATAGAGCACTTCAAAAACCTTCGTATGGGTGGACATGAACAGGGCAAAAACGAGGTGCGCCCGATATTCCGCAGTTCTGGGGAGACATTGCACAGGCTACCGGGTGCGCTATCGTGCTGATCGGACACCTGAACAAAGCCGCAGGAACGCAAAGCACCTACCGGGGATTGGGGGTCTATCGACATTACGGCGGCAGTCCGCAGTCTGCTCTTTATCGGCAAGCTGAAGGACAGCCCCACAACGAGGGGTGCTTATCCATGAGAAAAGCTCCCTTGCGCCGCCCGGACAGTCCCTTGCCTTTTCTCTGGGAGACGAGAAAGGCTTTTGAGTGGATAGGGGCTTATGACATTACCGCTGACGAGCTTCTTGCCGGGACGGACACCGCCAAGACCGAGAGCAAGACCGCACAGGCGCAAATGCTCATTCTGGAACTGCTTGCGGACGGAAAGCGTATGCCGAGCGCAGAACTGGAAAAGGCAGTCAATGAGCGTGGGATTTCCTCACGCACCATGAGAACGGCAAAGAGCCGTATCGGGGACAGACTTGTGACCGAGAAAGACGGCACAGCATGGGTCTGCTATCTCCGAGACTGACAACAGGAACACGGCAAAAGCATGGCAAAGACGGCAAGGTTTTTATAGATACCTTAATGTTGCCGCCTTGCCTTGTTCCCTCATACCGACACCGCCCGATGATGAACAGTCACCGGGCATTTTTCATTTACAGGAGGATTTTGAATGAACAATACCGCAACCAACACCGCCACTTGCCCGACTGTCAGAAAGCAGATTGGCAAGACCACCTATATCGTCCGTGTCCATTTCAGCGAGACCGCCACAGAGACGATGGAGGACAAAATCAAGCGTATGCTCCGTGAGGAAGTCCGCAAAATGTGACTTCTTTTTGAATTTGATGAAAAAGTCCTTGACTTTTCGTCTCTGGCAAAACTGCAAAATCGATTTTGATTTCCTGTGGTGCCAGACTTGCCCCATTTGACATTCAGGAGCTGCGTGACCTTATGGCGGAGGACGAATTGGAGCTGGACACCCTGGGCGACCGGAAAACAGCAGCATGTTTCGTCATCATTTCTGATACTGATGCTACGTTTAATTTCGTGGTGTCTATCATGTATTCACAGCTCTTTAATTTGCTTTGCGACAAGGCAGACGATGTTTATAATGGAAGGCTCCCGGTTCATGTGCGTATGCTCCTTGATGAGTTTGCGAACATCGGGCAGATTCCACAGTTTGAGAAGCTGATTGCTACGATCCGAAGCAGGGAAATATCAGCTTCTATTATTTTGCAGTCAAAATCCCAGCTCAAAGCGATTTACAAGGACAATGCAGACACTATAGAGGGGCAACTGTGATACCACATTATTCCTTGGAGGAAAGGAAAAGACTACGTTAAAAGAGTTGGCGGAAGTATTGGGTAAAGAGACGATTGACCTTTACAATACCTCGGATACAAGAGGTACGAGCCAGTCCTACGGTCTGAATTATCAAAAGACCGGAAAAGAGCTTATGAGTCAGGAGGAGATAGCGGTCATGGATGGCGGAAAATGTATCATGCAGCTTAGGGGTGTGAGACCATTTTTTCAGATAAATTTGATATAACGAAGCACAGGCGGTACAAAGAGCTGTCCGATTATGACCCGAAAAATGCCTTTGACATTGAAGACTATGTGAAGCATCTGCATCGCATGAAAGTCACACCAGACACAGAGGTAGATGATGCCTTTAATTGTGGAGAAGTTGAGGGCGATACAACGAAATAGCGACTTTTGGACAGAATGTCTAAAGGTGCAGAACTGACAACTGAATATGGAACGATTAGCCTCTGGACATTGTGTCCAGAAGTAAAAAATTAAGAGAAAGAACGAGGGGAAAATCCTCTGCTCGTCAGAGAACTCGCATTTTCCTTCGGAAAACAAGGAAGGATTATTAAAATGTCATTTTTACAACAGCAGTAACAGGATTAAAGACGGTAGTAACCGCAATTGGAGCAGGTGTAGGTGTTTGGGGAGTTATCAATCTTCTGGAGGGCTATGGTAATGATAATCCCGGTGCAAATGCTCATGTGCGGTAAAGAAGCGATCAATCAAAAACAAAGAGATAGACTGCCAGCACCACACTATGTCGAACCAAAGACCAAAGACAAGCATTATGGAAATGTGCATAACAGGCTATGGAATCAGGGATAACTCTATTCACAGCACATGGAAAAGCTAAAGTGCAGCTTTCCCACGTCCTGCAAACAGAATTACCCACAATTCAACGAGATAGCCAGTTATACACATTCCCACAATGCCGACGACTACGAAATTCCTTTCATTCATCTATACCAAACATGATTGAAGTTGACAAAGTCTCTTTCAAATGATATAATTAAACTCAAAGTTTAATTATTTTCAGGAGGAAGAAATGGGACGAAAAAAAAAAAGAACCGAAGAGTGTACATAGAGAAAAAATTGCTACTGCTGCGTCCGCATTGTTTATGGAAAAAGGCATAGCAGCAACATCTATGGATGATATTGCGAAAGCAGCTGGATACAGCAAGGCAACTTTTGTATGTGTACTTTGAAAACAAAGAAGAAATTGTTGGTATTTTAGTGCTGAATAGCATGAAAAAAACTCTATGATTACATAGCTTCTGCATTGACACAACAAGAAACAACAAAAAGAAAGGTATGATTTTATTTGCCGTGGACTAATCCAGTATCAAGAAGAGTTTCCTTTCTATTTCAAAATGGTATTGGATAAAATCAATATTGATTTTGAAAGCCATGATTATCTGGTCGAAGAAAAAAGAAACTTATCAAGTAGGTGAAGAAATAAATGAGAAAATAAAGAGTTCATAGTATCCGGCATAGAGAAATGTGATCTGCGCAACAATCTGGAAATTATGCCAACTATCTTTAATTTTTGGGGTATGCTATCCGGGATTATTCAACTAGCTGCAAACAAAGAAGAATATATCAAAGAAACAATGGGATTATCAAAAGCCAATTTTTAGAGCAAGGTTTTCAAATGTTATATTATTCTATTGCGTGTGGAGGAATGGTTATGAGTGAGAAAGAATATACTTGCGATTTTTAGGAAGCCCTCATTCAAATGGAATGACTGCGGCTATGTTAGATTGTGCAATTCTTAAAGCTGAAAAAGTAGGCTATATAGTAACTAAAATCAATTTATACGAAAAAATCTTTCTTACTGTAAAGGCTGCAGGGCGTGTATGAAAACACAAACTTGTATTCAAAAAGATGATATACAGGAAATTGTACATCTTATCCGTAAATGTCAAAAATAGTAATTCTTGCTGCTCCTGTTTACTGGGCGAATGTACCTGCCCCGGTCAAAAAACTTATTTGACCGATTATTGGGAGCGGCTATAGAAGAAACAAATACCTTTCCTAAGCCACATCTGCAAGGTAAGAAATATTTGCTTCTGACTTGCAATACTCCTTTCCCTTTTTCGTGGATATTCGGACAAAGTAAAGGTGCAATCCACAATATGAATGAATTTTTTTCAAGACAGCGGGTATGAAATCAATAGGAAAAATTGTATGTGCAGGCGCAGCAAATAAACAGGAACTGCCAAAGCAGACGGTCAAAAAGATTGAGAGGTGCTTGAAATGAAAATATCACGAAAAAAAAAATAATTTTGTCTATTGTTATATTCATTTTTACTATTGGCTTAATAGGGGCGCAGTTTACTTAAAGAATGTTGCAGATTATAAACAAGCGGTAAAAAGAAACCACTTTTGATGAAATAAATATTTCTGATGTTTCTGACGGAGTTTACATCGGAGAATATGATGTGAATTTTATATACGCAAAAAGTGGAAGTAAGAGTACAAAATGGAGAAATCACAGATATTATCATATTGGAACATAGGCATGAACATGGAAAAGCTGCTGAAACCGTAATTAACGAAATTGTTGGTGAACAGAGAATTGACGTGGATGCGGTATCAGGTGCAACAAATTCAAGGATCGTTATAAAGAAAGCTGTTGAAAATGCTCTGAAAAGTGGATTGTAGCATTTTAAATGTAACTGTAAACCAAAACGAACCAGTGGGGGAAAGCAAAGGCTCCCAGTGGCTCATACAGTCAGAACTATGATGTACTGGGCAGAGAGCTGATGTTAGAGTATGAGCTGCGTCTTTTGCCGGATGATGAATGTATTATCTTTGTGCGTGGGGAAAATCCGATTCGGGATAAGAAATGGTTCCCGTGGGAGCATGAACAATACTTAGAAGCAAGAAAGTGTGTTACTTTTTAATCCCAAAGAGCAGAAGCGAAAAACAGGAAAAACCGATGGAAGAATGCGAATTTCTCGGCGAGGAATCCCTTAAATTATCTGAAGCTGCAGAAAGACAAAAATGAAAACATCCGGCTGTATGAACTGGACGCTCTTTTCCTTTATGATGATGGATCTGGATGCGATGGAAAGAAGAAGATTCATTCTACTCGAACGATAAAAAGGAAAGGCAGGAGAGCCGACAATCAGTGCTGGCATGATACAGTCAGCTCTTCGTGCGGAGAAAGAACGGGAGGAAAGCGGAACGGAAAGCGTGGTTTGTAGAAAACTTTGATTTTGCTGCCGCTTCTTGACATCTATGCCTTCCGAGTGGATCAGTGAGATACGAAGAAATGTGATAAAGGGATCTGCTGCAGGCAGAGGCTCCGGAAGAAGTGATAAAGTCGATTATTCGTCCGGAGCTAGAGGAAGGACAGGTGCTGCAGAAGAAAAAGATGTGGCTGGAGATGGCGGGGCACGATACTTGATAGTTATGGAAATATTACTAGATGTTTCTTGCAATTATTGAGAAGGATGCTTATGAGTCAAAATGCGATATTTCGCATTTTTAATTTGTTTTTTGTGAAAAATATATTGTGTATAACGAATATAAATGATATAATCTATATTATATTTGTGTTTGATAAAAAATTATTTTAACTATAGTTTTTGGAAGTATGTAATTTGACTGGAAGGAGACTGAAATTATGTTTGTTAGTTATAAAAAATTGTGGAAATTATTGATTGATAAAGACATGTTGAAGAAAGATTTGCGAACAATGACAGGTGTTAGTACCTACTACAATGTCGAGACTGTCAAAGGATGAAAATGTAAGTACAGAAATCTTGTCAAAGATATGTGCGGCTTTAAACTGTGACGTTGGAGATATTATGGAGTTTGTTCCGGACAGGAAAGACAAGCAGGAGGTGTAGAAAATGGATAATTCATATCCGTATGTTGCATCTTTAACTCGGGAACCATTTCTTTTTTTTATGAAATGCGCTCTACTGCAAGGTTAATGGGGGAAAAGAAATCAGACGAAACGGTTATAAAGTGAAATTGTAGAGCAGAATCTTTCCAGTATCCAACGGAGAAATCCATCACACGTATGGCAAAAGCCTGTATTAAACGGCTTCATGCGCTGGAAGATGATTCACTGGTGTCTGCGATTGCTTCACAGCCGACAGATGTCTCAAAGCAGATTTGTTTGCATTGATGAAGCAGAGTCGACTGGTTTGGGAATTTATGCTGACAGTCATTGGTGAGAAGTACAGATTAAGAGACACGTCTTTTGGTAAAATAGATTTGAATACATTTTTATGTGCTTGCAGGAGCAGAATGATACCGTGGCTTCCTGGAGCGATACAATAAAAAGTTAAACAGATCATTGCCAGAGTGCTTGTTGAAACAGAATATCTCGAACAATCTCAAAGGCAGGAATCATTTGAATCTGTATGGCTGCATCCTGTTTTGGAGAATGCCATCAGAAGCAATGGCGACATGGCGATACTGCCGGCGTTTAACTTTTCTTAGGGAGGTAGTCAATGAGTGACATAAAGAACGCCTGGACAAAGTTCAGGCATTGATTCAGGAAACCGGAGTTCCTGGAAGGCAAGGACTCAGCAATGAGGTGAATATCAGAATCTTCTGTTATGAACCGGCGAACGAAATGGTTGTCCGCCATTTGTGAATCAGCTGAAACTGATCAGTCCCTTTAGATTGCCATTTGATTGTTTCCAATTTATATAAAATATTTCTTTCATCTGCGATGATATGGACATCACAGATGCGATTCGGATATGGAAGAAAGCCGGACGGAAAGCTTATCTTCTGGCGCAGCTTAACTCCGCAATCGGCAATGGCAGAGTTTATTGATGCAGCCACACCTGAAATCGGGATGTGCTGATGCTATTTGTGGTGCGGGCGAGGCAAAAGTTCCCTGCTTATGAGAATCCATACGTTACTGGAAGCTTTGCAAACTATTTTTCGATGTTCCGCGATTTTAAGCTATGTATCCGGCAGCTGATGGCCGCCGCCAACCGTTCGACACCAAACGATTGGTTACCGGGGCATTCAATGTCATAGATTATACAAAGCCAGACGATTCGAGGCAGATTATATTTGCGACACATCAACCGCAAATCAATGGTGTTAGCTAAAGTTGACCAGCCGCTGATGATGGATCTATGAATTCAAATGAATATGTCATCACCAGAGAATTTGAAGAAAACACTTCATTACTTTCTCAAATCTCTGGTTGCCTCTTGACCAGCCGACCGCCGATGGGTGTTTGATTTGCTGGAATCCCCCACTTCTCTGAAAATGCTTTCTTTACCCTTTGGAAAACAAAGAAATGCTTCCCGTAAAAAGTTTGGGAGACATCCGGCAACCCTTTTATGCTGATTGACCGTGCCGCCAGCGGGACCGACATGAGACGATTCTGTTCAATATTGATATTGAGTGGGTTCCCAAAGCGTCAAAGACAAGCATTTGCCGTTCTTCGTAAAAAGCTTTTTAAGCCAAAATGTTCTATAGTCATCTGGGATTTATGGCGGAAAAATCTCGAAAGCGCATGGTTATATTGACCAACAGGCAAAGACCGCAATTCCCGCAGAGTGAGCCGGCGCAAGCGTTGCGCGTGTCGGGTGCTGCTGGAAATGCGCCGTGCCTTCGGCTCTTTAATGGAAAGTTCATTATCCCGACACTGATTTAAAGCCGGATAAGAGCGATATTTCGGGCGCAATGGTTTTGGGGATAAAACTACAACAGAAATTTCATCGCGCAATCTCGTGGAAGACAGATGAAAGCCTATGTGATGCATAAAGCCATCGAACTTCCGTCTGCTGTTTATGATTGATGAGGTTATCAGCATGTTGGCACAGATACCTTGATAAGCTTTAATCAGACCGAGTAAAGACCAGCTTTTGGTGCGTAAAGTGAAAGATTCGGGTGATTCGTACGGGTGCTGATCGACAAAGTCGTGCCGATGAATTCTCCCCGCATCCAGCTCTGTTTGAAAAACAAGATCAGCTTTTATCTTCTTCCCGTGGATGAAGTTATTCGCAGAAACGTGGCGTTCCCTGAAAAAGAAAATCGAAGCAGCCAAAGAACTGAAGGTTTCTATGAGCAGAATGATAAAGGGTTATTCCGGTCCAAGCAGAGTTTACCAGGCCCCCTGCTCAAAGCCAAAAATTCATCGGTGAAAGTATTTGCCGAAACTGTAAACAGCGGTGGCCTCAAAAAGCGAACCGTGGTGAGCGTTTCCTAAGCCCGGTTTTTCGGTGGAAGCCGGGCCAGAAAATTCAGGAGAAAGCACGAGTATGCACCTTGTTCCGTTTTTCCGTTTTATGGTCAAAAGATACTTTCCGATGGTTCGATCCCCACTTTTATCGGTATGCCGCCAGTAAACCGCCGATGGGCCCGCGATGGTGATGAACAACAGATGGATGCCGGAAACCTTTGTATCTGATTCGGTATATTGAGCCAGATATTCCATCAACTGGACAATATCGTTATCCTTATGGCGGACGATATTCGAGTCGATAAGATTATCATGCGTGAAGCGTGGGCTGCCTTGACCGTTTATTGCTTTGCAAACCATATTGGCAGAACAGGCGACACTATAACTTGACTGATGAAGAACAGACCAGCGTGAAATCAAAGATACTACGTGGATACGGGCTTTCATTTAGAGCGTATTGCTCAAATGATTTATGGTGATATTTTCACAACCAAAAGCTGTTATGGGAAAATAAGATTTTGCATTTGACCAGATGGTAGATGGTATTACAGTTGGGCAGTTACAGGTGGCATGTGTTTACGCTTTTTTTTTGCAGCAGATGCTATCTGAGAAAACAACAGATTGTTTGATGGCAAAAATCAAAGGAAAAAGAAGCAATTGTTGTTCTGGCTGATACCTTACTATGAATCTTTTCAACCGCCATGAAGATTCGCAAGTATGTAAAGCAACGGAATGTCAGCTTCCTAAGAGTGTGCAGAAAATCATCGGTGACCAGCAAGATGAGGCTGGAACCGCGAGTTGAGTGCTATGGCTGAATTGCAAAATGCTATCGAAGGAGCAAGTTCTATGTAGATGGTGAACATTTGAAATTAAAACGGGAAATGCCAAGAGCAGGATTGAACAGTCTCTTGAATATTTGGTTGCGCACGTTTATAGCAAACTCGACTTGATCACAGAAAAATGCAGACAAAGTGATGCAGACATTATTGCCATTTTGACTGGGCAGTATCATTGCTTCCGGTGTGGAACTGACCGTGATGCAGTTTCTGCTTTATGGAAGAATATCTGAAATGCAGGATGCAGAAACTGCCGACTTCTATGGCAGATGTTCGTGAGTAAATATAGTGTACCCGTATGGCTGGAAAAGAAATTGACATTGTTGCGGCACAGTTAATTTATTCTCAGAAAAGTAACTGGACAAGTATGCAGGCAATACCATTCAGCCTGATGACCCGAAAGTTCCAAGCCGGATATACTTCGAAAAGAGTGAGATCGGAAAAGCTTCTATCAGCAAGCTTGAAACGGCTTCAGCTACGATGATGCGTGATGTAAAAAGCTATGCTTCGTGAATATTTCGATATCATGGATGTGCGGGCGATGAAGATGATGGATTCGTTTTTGTGACTGAGAAGTTCACAGAACAGCGTGATTATTATGCTTCTCTAGATGATCGCTATGATGGACACAAATATCCGGATCGTGTATTGGTTCAGGAAAAGCTATTCATCTGATGGACGATGTACTTTCACAGAAGAAGGATAACATTGCCTTGATTGAGCGGAAAAAAAAAAGAAGATGAGTTGTTTGATAATAAAGAAGCTATGAGCAATGGCATTGAGAACTTCTTTAAGACCCAGGTGACAGTATTCGACCAGGCAGTGCAGTTTGAAAAATTTCTGCATGATGACCTTGATCGTATTGCGGAAAATGAGGAAGCACACAATGCTTTGAATGTCATTCGTCTTTGATTACTCTGGTTCAAAAACCGGTAACAAGTTCAACTATAATCGGATTCGTGAACTGAATCCGTTGATGGATACGGTTCGTACCCGCCCATGACAAAGATGCTGGAAGAAAACGCCGAGGTTCTGAAACGGTTCGTCAACCGTGGCGTGAAGCAACTCATACCGCCGCAAACGGTGATTCCAGCATCCCATCTGATTGAGAAATCAGAATCGGTATTTTAGCCAGTGCAAGGGAGAAAATTGCAGAATTAAGAGTTCTTTGCCCTTTTCGATGCCATGTTCCACTGTCGATGTGTGCATAAGGATGAAAACAACAGTTGGCAATATCGGAAGTTACTCCTGCTCCGTCGGTACTGTAAAGCCATCGTTACAATCCGGTAAAGAGCAGACCACGGCAAAGAAGAAGAAAGTGATTCGTGTCCTATAATCGTTTCAGGTTGTATTTCTGGCGAAAAACTTACAGTCAGATGAGGATATTGATAATTATGTAGAGAAGATTCGTTCTCAGCCGAAACAGTTGCTGAAGAATTGCGACGATCAAGCTGAATTAAAGGAGACGAGTATGATAAGAAATGATTAAAAAAATTTGCAGTCTGGGCAAGAACAGAGCTGATCGCCCGTGTTTCCCTGAAAGGTGTGAGAATACGGTATCACAGAGGACAACATGGAGGATGCCAACGCAGACAGCGTTGGCGGCAAAGTCCTCACTGCCGACGACAAGAAACAGCGTCGAGGCTCTGATTGCCGAGATTAACAATAAAGGATATAAGCAGGTCATGGAGGAAGTTGCCTACACTTGGTTCAACCGATTCTCTGCTCTGCGATTCATGGAAGTCAACGGCTATCTTCCTTCTCATGTGCGTGTATTTACGGACGAGGAAAACAACTTTAAGCCGCAGATTATAACAGAAGCTATTCATCTGGATTTGGATGGATTGGATATGGAAAAGGTCTATGAGCTGAAAGATGCGGAAAAGACCGAAGAATTGTATAAATATCTGCTGATTGTGCAGTGCAACGCTTTGAATAAGATTCTGCCGGGAATGTTCCAGAAAATTGCGGACTACACCGAGCTTCTTCTGCCGGACAACCTGCTTCGAGAAGGTAGTGTGATTCAGCAGATGATCGAGCTGATACCGGAGGATGACTGGAAGGATGCTGTCCAGATCATCGGCTGGCTGTATCAGTATTATAACAGCGAGAAAAAAGACGATGTTTTCGCTGCTCTGAAAAAGAATGTGAAAATCACAAAAGAAAACATTCCTGCAGCAACCCAGCTTTTTCACACCGGACTGGATTGTTCGGGCTATATGGTAGAGAACAGCCTTGGTCGTTTATGGCTGGAGGAAAACCCAGATGACAAAGAGCAGCTTCTTCCGACTGAGGAAGAACAGTCTGCCTATGCTGCCGGAAACCGTGACCCGGAAGATACCAAATGGCACTACTATCTGGAAGAAGCCGAGCAGGAGCCGGAAGTACAGGCACAGTTGGCTGAGATTCGCAAGGAATACGCCGCACTGACACCGGATCAGCTGAAAGTCATTGATCCATGCTCCGGTTCTGGACATATTCTTGCATATATGTTTGATGTGCTGATGAAGATTTATGAATCTTACGGCTATACTACCCGTGAAGCGGTGGCAAGCATTGTGGAGAATAATCTTTACGGACTGGATATTGATGACCGTGCAGCACAGCTGGCTTACTTTGCGGTAATGATGAAAGCTCGTCAGTATGACCGCCGTTTCTTCAGCCGTAGCATTCAGCCCCATGTGTATGCTATTGTGGAGAGCAATCACGTAGATAAATTTGCTGTGGACTATTTCTGTAATGGCGATGCGAAGCTAACAACGGCTATGGATACCATTATCAGCGAACTGCATGATGCAAAGGAATACGGCTCTATTCTGACCGTAACACCACAGAATTGGTCTGCTTTGTATGACCGTTTTTGCTGAAATTACGGAAGATATAAATATGTCCCGTGATACGGCATTGAGAGAATTATTACCGTTGGTACAGGT
>VOFK01003855.1_pt1 | contig 15210 bp, 27 predicted proteins | sample 5384121 | NCBI WGS metagenome assembly VOFK01 (sample SAMN12384730, study PRJNA508395) | human gut metagenome | isolation source: healthy gut J | host: Homo sapiens
ATTCCGCAGAACGAAGATCGACGCCCGACGTGAAGATGCGAACAACCCAGTTATTGATCCGGAGATGGCGGCGGGAAAATGTCCACTCTTTGGGCGCGGCTTGCCGCGGTTTGCACCAACCGGCCGTCCGGGGGTCCGGCCGGAGCGCCCGACGCCTACGATGTCGTGTATGGCGAACCCGGAGCAGCAATGCTCGCTCCCGTATCCAGAGCATTTTGAAAATGTTGATAAGTCTGCAAAAAGAAAGCGGACATGTTGGTATTATTTCCATGGGCTGGGATCCGGGAATGTTTTCTTTGAATCGTATGTATGCCAATGCCATTTTGCCGGAGGGACGTGATTACACATTCTGGGGCAAAAGGAGTTAGTCAGGGACATTCGGATGCAATCCGCCGTGTGGAAGGTGTAAAAGACGGCAAACAGTATACAATTCCGGTAGAGGCTGCATTGGAGGCTGTAAGAAATGGTGAAAATCCGGAACTTACAACAAGAGATAAGCAGAAGTACCAGAGAATGTTTTGTTGTATTAGAAGATGGTGCGGATGTTGCAAAGGTAGAGGAAACTATTAAAAAATATGCCGAATTATTTCTCAGATTATGACACGACGGTTCACTTTATCAGTGAGGAAGAATTGAAAGCAAAAACCACAGTGGTATTCCACATGGTGGATTTGTAATCCGTTCAGGAAAAACAGGCTGGAATCAGGGAAAATAGTCATGTAATTGAATATAGCTTGAAACTTGATTCAAATCCGGAATTTACTTCCTGTGTTATCGTGGCTTATGCGCGGGCAGCATATCGTCTGTACAAAGAAGGACAGAACGGATGCAAGACAGTATTCGATATTGTTCGGCTTATTTAAGTGCCAAAGATGGAGCAGAACTTCGCAAAAATCTGTTGTAAAAATGTGTATTGCTAGAAATTAATCATAATAATTACCCCCGGTTTCATGATAAGAACCGGGGGTTGATTTTACAAAAAATAATAGATAAACAAATGCCGACTGCAACAACACCTACCATGATAAGTGCGGCTATGCGGTGTCCCATCCGGCGGCTTTTTGACGCTGCTGTCCGAAAGAGACATTTGTTTGATTATTTCAACGGCTTTTTCCACATTTTTTCATCGACATAAATTTCAAATGCTGGTTTTGCCATCCGGGCTGTGATGGATGTTTCGATGATTTCATGTTTTTTTAGCAAAAAATGTGATTGGCTTCGAGTTCGGAAATAATCTGGTCTGCTTCTAAAAAAGTTTTCTGCAAGATAAATTTTAGTCATAACTGTATACCTCCTTTTTTTAATATGTGCTTTTAAAAAGCATTTTCTATTATTGTATTTTTAATAAGTTAATGCTCTAATAGGACAATGCCTTCGTCTACAGAAATAATAGGAAATACATTTTCTTCAAAAATCATGTACATTTGAGGTTATTAAATAATCTACGCTATTATGCCTTGCTGTAGTATACTGAACACAATCTTCAAAATCTTTCCATTTTTTAAAAAACGCGGTTTCAATATCCTTATCTGTTACAGAAAGTATACTTACTAATTTAAAAATATTTTCCATAATAGTGTATGTTTTATCAATATCATGTGTCAGCTTCCGTATAATATAGAATAAGTCTGTAACAGCAGATGCGGTTATAACAGCGAGAACATCCTTTTCAAGAATCAGTGAAAAAAAGGTTTTTTCACCTTTTCGCAATTAGGCCGTTTAAAAACCATATCCAGTAATATGTTAGTATCAATTAACAAGGTCATATTTTTCTGCAATCCTTTCATCGTGATATTGTTTGGCAGTTTTCCCTGTATCCGGTAAAACACCAACAATATTATTAAAAATATCCTCAATCGGTTCCGTGGCTTTTTTCGTTCTTCGTGTTGTGAACTAATGAATCTCACATAACTATATATGATTTCTACTTCATTTTCCGGTAAATCATTCAAGAGATTAATGGTTTTTTCTAAGGTTGACATATCCATCACTCCTTTCAAATCATTCATTGTTATAATAACATCATACCATAACACATGTGAAATGCAAGGCTTAATTGGTTATAATAACACAAAAACTGGGCAATCTAAAAATAAAAACGGAGGGACAGAAAAATGAATCAAAGGATAATTTCAAAAGCGCTCTTCCGATGGCTGCACTGGATGAAATCCCACAGCCGTCAGAGAATGCAAAAAGAAATTGTTGGACTTGTGAAAGCGCAGGGGCAAAGTAACTGGCTATAAGCTTTCGGATGGACAAATGGTGAAAAGTAAGAGTGAAGGAGTTGCTATGGCAAAAAAGCGGGCGATATTCAGGGCGTGGGCGTAGCGCACCGTGGGGATACAGAGTATTTAAAAGGCACTTCCGGATGGAAAGGAGACGAATAATCTCAGCAGCCTGCCAACTGTGCGGTGACAAGTTCAAGGACAAGGAAAAATCAAATTATATTTTTGTAAAACATGCAATATATTTTTTTTTTTGAATTTGCAGCGCTGGTTTTTTGTAGTATTCAAGAGAAATCATACTTGCCATAGAAGCAATTAAAGTTCCTAAGCCGCCAATATTTACTCGATTAAAAAGGGCAGTACTATTTTGGGTAAATTTAGATAACAAGATGGCGGCAGGGACGTTGCTTACAATCTGGCTGACGAGGATGCCGCCACCAATTTCCCTTCCGGAAATAATGTGGGATAAAAGACTGTTTATCCATGAAATCTGTGCAATATCCCCAACAAGGATAAAAAGGCAGACAAATTTGATTAATAAGTTAAAGTTAATAGTTCGAAATGTTTTTTGTCGAAAAGAAAAAAGGCTGGCAAGAACTAGAATAAAGGTCACATAATGGGGAACAATTGAAGGATGTTCAAAAGGCACAAAATAAATAATAAAAATAAAAACAAGGCTCCAAAATCTTTTTGTACTTAAGAGATTTTGAAAAGCTATTTTCTTCATCGACTGTTATTGCTATTTTTTTTCTTTTTAAAATTAAAAAAAATGAGAGCCAGTAAAAAAGAAAGGCGACGATTCCGTAAGGAAGTATGGCAGCGTAAAAAAAGAGCCAAGTGTCATTTGGTAATTTTGGAATAAATAAACATTTTGTGGGTTGCCGATTGGCGTCATCATACTGCCCATATTGGCTGCAATTGTTTCTAACACAAGAAGTTTAATTAACAAATCATTGCGGTTTAATCGGTTTAGAATGCTAATGGAAAAAGGAACGAGCACGATGAGTGCAACGTCATTTGTTAAAATCATACTAAAAAAAAACATGCGCCAATAAGAAAGAGAGCAAGTTTAGATGTGTTACCTGTTTTATTTAAGAAACATGTTGTGAAATTGTCAATATAACCCAACTTGGTTATACCGGCGACAACGCCCATCAGGCTGAAAAGTAAGCCAAGTGTTTCAAAATTAATTTTTCTAATTGTATATTGATAAAAATTTCCATAGTGTAATACCTCTTTATAATAATCCAATTATGTATCGGCTAACTTCGGAAAAAAATAAAGTGATTAAAATTATTTAATTCTTGGTTGACAAATGTATACCTATCAAGTATTATAAAGACAAGGTATACAAATGATTACCAAAAAGAAAAAGGAGATTACTTATGGGGAAATTCATTTATCGGATGCAGAATGGGAGATTATGAAATTGTCTGTGGAACAAACCGAATCAAAAAAAAATCAGCGAAATTGTTATTGCGTTAAGTGAAAAAGAAGGCGTGGGATAAACACACGGTGATAACACTTTTGAACCGGATGGAGAAAAAAGGGAGCAGTGTCATTTGAGAGAAATGGTACGTGCCAAAGAGTATTATTCGTTAATTTCACAAAAAGAAACGGTAAAGCAGGAGACGGAGCAGTTTTTTGAGCGTGTTTGTCAGGGCAGTTTACGATTAATGGTTAATTCTTTCCTTAGCAGCAAGGCGGTTAAGAAAAGAAGATTTGGATGAGTTATATCGTATGTTAGATGAAGCAAGAGGGAAAGAATAATGTTTGAATTTATGTTGGAATGTCATCTTTTGATGCTTTTTCTGATCTTGTTACGGGCTTTGTTTGGCTCCTTTCTTTCCGCAAAAATGCGTTACGCTTTGTGGTTATTTATCCCGCTTCGTTTTTTTCCGTTTGGGTTGTTATTCGGGGCAGGAAAGCAGATTATTTTGGTAAATTTGCTTGGGAAAATACTAGCTATGCTGCCACAGGTTCCATTGCCCGGTTTGACGCTTCCGCTATCCGTATTCCGGTCTGGCTTATGGTTATGTGGACGGTGGGAAGTGCACTTGTGCTTGTTTGGCAGTGGTTCGTAAATTTTCGCTTTGAAAAGAAATTATATGAAGAAAGAGAAAAACTTCCACAGGATACGGCAGCTTACCCAGTCTATCTGGTAAATGATATTGCATCGTCCTGTGCATTTAAAATACATGGCGAAAAAAGCGATTTATGTAGGGGCAGAAGGCAGCCGATGATTTGGAAGTTTTTCAGACGGTTATCAAACATGAAACCAGTCATTTGGATTCTGGGGATTTGTTTTTGGAAAAGTTCGAATGCTTTTGACAGCGGTCTTCTTTTTAGTCCGATTGCCTGGCTGGCAGCCGTATTATCAAAAAGGGACTGTGAGATGGCGTGCGACGAGCGGACAATTAATCGCATGGGAATTGCAAAAAGAAGAATACGAAAAATCTTGCTGGATTTGACAGTGGAAAGATTAAATACAGACGTATTATTCTGCCATGCAGTTATGATTTCACCTTCCTCTTATGGGTTAAAGGCTCGAATTAGAAATGTTTTTGTCAAAGCAGAGAAACAAAAAAAAAGGACAGATTCTGATGGGGATTCTGGTTGTGCTGTTTTGCGCTGGAACATGTTTTTTATGAAATTCCATTTTACATAATATGAATCAGGAAGAAACAATTCGGCAGTACGTTTTTTATTGTAACCAGGAATACTTTTTTTGGGTCTGAAAAAAAATATGTGTACCGGAAAAAGATGGATTATTTTTTCATCCTAAAGTTACCGGAAAAATTGTTTCCCTTAACAAAACGAGTGAGAATTCAGAAGAGGTATTGTACCAAGTTGTGACAGAAGACAAAAAAGGCTGCAAAAAGGGAAACAGTCCATTTGCCTAGTGCAAAAAGAGAGCAGTGGAAGGTAAAGCCGTGGTCAGAAGCGAACGTCCCTTTCAATATGATGTTGTTAAGAATAAGATTCGCATTAAAGCCTATATTGGCAAGGAAGATGTAGTTTCTGTGCCAGAGAAGATAGAGGGAAAAACAGTCAACGAAATTCAGACGGGGGCATTTAAGAATTGTAATGTAAAAAAATTACGATTCCCGCCTCGATAGAAACAATTGGCTCTATGGCATTTTTTAACTTGCCGGACTGCGAGGAGATTACAATTGAAATAAAATGGCTCTCAAATCCGATGACATTTTCAAAAGATGCCCCAAATTAAAAGAGGTCAACACGAAAGGAAAAGGGAACGATTGTCTGGTTTATTGGAAATAGTTTGATTGAAGATGGAAATCTGGATACCTATTTTCAGGATATCTGTGACCAGAAAAAGGAGCCGGTGATTCATTACACAAATACAGCAAGCGGTTACATGGTAATGGACCATTTGAATGATTTTCAAAGGATTTGCCGGAAACGGCATATCGACAGCAGATGTAATTCTTATCCAGCCACTTCACGATTATGAGGCAATGATGGTTTCCGCTCTTTCTGATAAATGCCGCAAAGACGCGAAAAAATTTATTCGCTTGGAACCATTTACACGAGATATAAATTACTGCAAATTTAAAAATGATTTTTCAAAACCGCTTGCTGGGTTTACACCGGGTGGTGATTTGTGTGATGATCTTGTCCAGAGAAAGATACTCAAGCACTATGATATTCAGTCAATGGATGAAGTTCATCCAACATACTTAAATGGATTTATTTCCGGGCAGTATTTACAAGGAACTTTTCCATGGAAAGGTTTTTGGATATTGATTACAAAAAAAATGAGGTATTCGCTTGATTCTTTCATCCCCGGCAAGACCGATAAAAGAGCGGGGAAATAAAAAATGAAAAGAGATTTTGGATGCCGCACAGAAATTTGATGTGAAGGAATATCAAAAAAGAGCGGGCGTGGATATTATGGATATTCGGAGAAGATAAAGCGAGGGGCGTAATTAAATTAGGAACATATAATTTGTTTTAAAGGAGGAAAAGATATGGTAGCAATATTGACAAGTTCTTTGGGAGGCTCTCATAAAGTAAACGGCAAGCGTATTCCGACTTGTTTGCAAAATGAAAATGGTTTGTTAGACCAAATTAAAAAATATTGGAAGCCTATGTCCAAAGTTCTCATTATAAGTGCCGGACCCAATGATTTTTATACGAAATGATAATATTTTGTTCTGTCAACGGGAAGCTTTCGTAATGAGTGGATTAGATGCGAAGTTTTTGATATATGTGATGCACGTAATGAGGAGATGGCACAAAATATAAGTGAATATGATGTGATAATACTGGCAGGTGGACATGTTCCCCCCAGAATAAGTTTTTAAAAAATTAGGTTGAAACAGAACTTGGAAACTTTCAAGGAATGCTGATTGCATGGAGTGCTGGCTCTATGTTGTGCGGCTGTTGTTTATGCACAGCCTGAGTTAGAGGGCGAGGCTGTTAGTAAAGTATAAAAGATTTATGGAGGGGCTTGGAATTACCAATAAAATGATAATACCTCATTATCAAGATGTAAAGAATGACATTGTGGATGGGCTCCGGGGTGATGGAAGATATTACTTATCCGGATAGTATGGGCAAAAGAATTTCTTGCTTTAAATGATGGCAGTTTTCTTGTGTCAGTGGATGGCGAGGAAAGTGTATATGGCGAAGCCTTCATAATAAAAGATGGAAAGCAATTACGTTTTTTAATACTTCGAATCAACCAGAAACACCTGCCACGAACGCTATCCGTTTAAATATTGCAGTAAGCAAACAAAATGTGATAAAAAATAAAAACAAATTATTTTTACAACTTGGGAGGCCGTATGCGGCGATGAAAGAGAACACGAAGCAGCTTTCGAGTGAGGAAAACAATATCGAAAAATGACGGAAGAACCTGGTGTGCCGGTTAATTATAAACTGGGGCTTCCGACGACAATTGGTATGCTGATTACGAATGTTTACAATAATATGGTAGATACTTGGTTTGTCAGCCGGCTTGGAACAAGTGCGACCGGGCAGTTGGTATCGTGTTTGGTCTAATGGCAATTATTCAGGCGTTCGGTTTTTATGTTTGGACAGGGCGCAGGAACAAAAATATCAGCAGGGCTTTGGGGGCACATAAAAAAGGAGCGGGAACGTGCATTTTCGGCAACAGGATTTTTACTTGGCGCTGTTTGCCGGGACAGCCGTCAGTGTGTTTGGTATTCTCAATTTAGATGGTTTGTGCCGGTTACTGGGAAGTACAGAGAACAATTTTACCATATGCAAGAATATATGCATTTTATGTTTTGCTTTCTGCACCGGCAATGGCGACAGGCTGTGTAATGAACAATATTTTTGCGCTATGAGGGTTATGCAAGTCTTGCGATGGTTGGTCTGGTATCCGGTGGTGTGTTGAATATGGCTGGGGACGCATTTTTTTCATGTTTGGGCTTCACATGGGAGTTCGTGGTGCTGCTTTTATCGACTATGATTTCACAGTATATATCTTTTGGTATTTTACTGTATTTTTTGTTGTGCGGTAAGACACAAAGCAGTTTGTCCATTCGGTATTTTACGAAGAAAGCAAGTGTCTTTGAAGTATTCTTGCGTCCGGTTTTCCAAGTATGGTGCGCCAGGGACTTGCAAGAAGTATTTCTACGATGGTATTGAATGCGCAAGCTGCTATTTATGGGGATGCAGCAATTGCTGCGATGAGTGTTGTATCGCGAATTTTTATGTTTATTTTCAGTGTGGCACTTGGAATTGGTCAGGGATTTCAACCGGTTTCGTCGTTCAATTATGGAGCAAGAAAATATACGAGGCTGCGCAAGGCGTTTTGGTTTACCTTATTTTTTTGGACTGGCTAATATGGTAGTATTTACAGGAGTGGTGTTTGTTTTTCGCAGCGAGATTATCATGCAGTTTTTATCCAATCAGGATGCATATGATATTGCGTATTATGCACTTGTGATTCAATGTGTCGTCAGGTGGCAGTCCCTTTTAGTGTCTGTGCCAATATGTTGTTTCAATCAATTGGTAAAGCAGGGAGAGCAACGATTTTAGCGACATTTAGAAGCGGTTCAATTTATATTCCGGTTTTGTTAATTCTTGGTACGCTTTTTGGACTACGGGGAATTCAGTGGACACAGCCGGCTACGGATATTCTGGCATCTGCCATATCAATGCCAATTGCTGTTGTGTTTTTTTTACATAAACTACCTAAGGATGGATTGGAAGAAGGGGCGAATTAGGAGGGGCGTAAGTTTACTAAAACTCTGAATCAACCGAAAAACCTGCTCAACGGCAGCACTTAAATTTTCTTTTTGCATGGTTAAAGTCCATCGCTTCTTTCAGCGTTGTTACCGTGCGCAATATAGGAAGAAAAATGCGTCGATGCCATATTGTTACACAATGTGGCATCTTTCTGCGACACACCCGCCAAAAAAGCAAGAACTTTTTTCTCGTATTTTTTTGCAATTTCTGCTACGCCAATCGGTGCCTTTCCCATTACTGTCTGTCCATCTAATCGTCCCTCACCGGTTATTACAAAATCTGCATTTTTTATAAATGATTCTAACTTGGTTTCTTCAAGAATAATTTTAACGCCGGATTCTAAAACGGCATTTGTATAAGATAAAAATGCAAATCAAGTCCTCCGGCTGCTCCGGTACCTGCTTGATTTGGATTGGCGCCGGAATACTTTTCTTTTTGTCTTTTTTGCATAATTCATAAGCCATGTATCCATTTTGGGAATCATCGTTTGTGTTGCACCCTTTTGTGGACCAAAAACAGCACTGCATCCATTAGCGCCACACAGCGGATTTGTTACATCGCATGCAATTCTAAATTTACATTCTTTCAGTTCTGGCATAACATGCTCATCGGTTATCGTTTCTATTAAGGCTAGTCCGTTTGCTCCGTATGGAACTTGTTTTCCATCGGCATCTAAAAGCTGTAGCCGAGAGCCTCGAGCATACCGATTCCCCCGTCGTTGGTCGCACTTCCCCCGATACCAACAATAAATTTGCGGCATCCCTTTTTTTATCGCATCTCTTATCAGCTCCCCAACGCCATATGTTGTCGTGTGAAGTGGATTTTTATCGGATTCGTTTACCAACGTGATTCCTGCGGCTGCGGACATTTCAATAATTGCCGTATTGCTTTCTGCAATTCTGCCATAAGAAGCCTCTATCATGGAGCCAAGCGGTCCTGTGACATTGACTTTTTCGATTGTTCCGTTCATTCCAAGGGTAAGGGCTTCTACAGTTCCCTCTCCGCCATCTGCCAAAGGGCAGACAGTTACCTGCATCGCGAAATACGCGGTGTATTCCTTCCGAAACGGCATTTCCTGCCTCTAAAGAACTTAAACTGCCTTTCATAGAATCCATGGCAACGACAACTTTCATACGATGGCCTCAATGTGGTTTTGTGATGTAAATTTATTATAACACACTAAAAAAATATGTGTAAACCATGGAAGTTTTTTTTCTGCTTTAGATTTGCGCATAGAAAAAGGGGAATGGTATAATAATTTGCAAAGAAACGAGGGAGAAAGGTGCATGCAGATTACAAGGATTTTTCATAGTGGTTTTTTAGTCGAGACAGCCAAACGGTATTTTTATATTTGATTATTATAAAGGAGAATTGCCGAAGTTAAATCCAGATAAACCGGTATATGTGTTCGCCAGCCATGGGCATCAGGATCATTATGAACCAAAAGTATTTGAACTTTTGAAACAACAGGGGATTGTACCGAAACTTGCGATTCTTGCAAAGGATATTAAGGAGAAAAATATCCGGATGGAATTCCTGTTTTAAAAGCCGGATTTAATGCACATTATGAAATTGAGGCAGATTTTTTGGTGGATACATTTCATTCAACAGATGCCGGCGTAGCGTATTTCGTTACTTGCGGGGGAAGGAAAAGATTTATCATGCGGGGAGACCTTCATGACTGGGTGTTTGATTCTGCATCGGAGAGGGAAAACCGGCAAATGACAGGGATGTACAGGCATGAGATTGATAAAATGAAAAATATTTCACTGGATGTTGCTTTTTGTTCCACTGGATCCAAGGCAGGAAAGACGTTATGCGGATGGAATATTATATTTTCTTCAAAAGGTAAAAAGCAAAGCAGGTGTATCCAATGCACTTTTGGAGCCATTGTTCCATTATCGATAAATTTCTTGCAGAATATCCAGAGTATGCAGATGTAATTAAAAAAATAATATAGATTGGGGAGGTTATACATGAAAAAGTATGTGTTAGCACTGGACCAGGGAACGACAAGTTCACGCTGTATTTTTTGTTTGACAAAAAGGGGAAATATCTGCGGCATGGCGCAGAAAGAATTTGAACAGATTTATCCTCATGCGGGATGGGTGGAGCATGACCCTATGGAAATCTGGGCATCACAGTTATCTGTTGCGACAGAGGTGATGAGTAAAATTGGTGTAACCGGCGAAAATATAGCGGGGATTGGTATTACGAATCAAAGAGAAACGACGATTGTCTGGGACCGGTATACAGGACAGCCTATTTACAATGCGATTGTGTGGCAGTGCCGAAGAACAGCAGATGACATTGAAAACTGGTGAAAGATGGTCTAGCTGATTATGTACAAAAAGACGACAGGACTGGTTCCGGATGCTTATTTTTCTGCATCGAAAAATTGCGTGGATATTGGATCATGTTACAGGAGCGAGGGAGAAGGCAGAAGCAGGTGATTTGCTTTTTGGGACGGTGGATACCTGGCTGATTTGGAATTTGACGAAGGGTGCTGTTCATGTAACTGATTACACAAATGCGTCCAGAACGATGATGTTTGATATTCATAATTTGCGTTGGGATGAGAAGATTTTTTAGATTATTTTCATATTCCAAAATCTATGCTTCCGGAGGTTCGGTACCATCCAGCTGTGTTTATGGATGCACGGATTTGAGTCTGCTCGGCGGGAAAATCCCAATTGCCGGGGCGGCAGGAGACCAGCAGGCGGCGTTGTTTGGACAGTGCTGTTTTATGCCGGGGGAAGTGAAAAATACTTATGGAACCGGCTGCTTTTTGTTGATGAATACGGGAGAAAAAAGCGGTAAATTCCCAAAATGGCCTGCTCACTACGATTGCAGCAAGTTTTGAAAAAATAAGATTCAATATGCGCTGGAGGGTAGTATTTTTTTTGTGGCTGGCGCAGGTGTGCAGTGGCTGCGTGATGAGATGGAGTTAGTGAAAGATGCTGCTCAGACAGAGGCATTTGCCAATGCGGTGGAAGATACGAATGGTGTCTATGTGGTTCCTGCGTTTACCGGATTGGGTGCCCCGTATTGGAATCCGTACGCAAGAGGAACGGTTGTAGGGTTGACAAGAGGCTGTAAAAAAGGAGCATTTTGTGCGTGCTATCCTAGAAGCGATGGCATATCAGACTTACGATATTTTGAAAATTATGGAGCAGGAATCCGGCGTCGATATTGTCAGTCTTAAAGTCGATGGCGGGCATCGAACAATAGTTTCTTAATGCAGTTTCAACCGATGTACTAGGTGTTGATGTGCTTCGACCGGTGTGTAGAGACAACTGCACTTGAGCTGCTTATCTGGCAGGACTTGCTGTAGGTTATTGGGATGATTTGGACGATATCCGTAAAAACTGGGCACTATCTAAAAACGTTTGTGGCAGATATGCCGGAAGAATTGCGAAATGAAAAATTAGCCGGATGGAAGCGTGCCGTACGCTGTGCGCTTGCCTGGGCGGAGGAGTAGAATTGGAAAAAGGAGATTAAATAGAGCAAAGAAACAAGGTGGAACGAAATGCAAAATCTGTTATTAGAATTTTTTTGTGGGCGATATTTATGATTAGTTGACCTGATTTTGAAAAAATAGCAAATCAAGTCAACTGTTTTATAGATAAAAAGTTGACTTAAAGGTCGCTTTTTTATCAAATAGGTCATCAAAAATGACCAAGGTGAATGACTGTATTTAAGATAATCCAAATTTAGGTCAACAAATATATTGTAAAAGTTGACTTAATTAGAAAAAAAAAGTGGAAATAGGTCAAAGGAAGGCAGGATTTTTGGTTGACCGCAAGAGAAGCTTTTTGCGAGTTAGGTCAATGGGGCGGTTACAGATGGACAGGTGTACGGAATATAGTACAACGAGAGGCGTTATAATCTTGTTGACAGTAAGGAGATAATCTTAAGAACATACAAGAGAAGGGAGGGTTTCATATGACATTTTTATTATTGATATTTGGTTTTATTTTAATTGAAATGCCGATTGTGGCATTTCTAAGTGTAGTAAATGATGTGCATCAACCACTTCCAATTTTAATTATGGCACTTATTTGTACGGTAATTGATGTGTTTATAATTACAAAACCGAATTACATTCCATAAAGCCAATGGAGGTAATGAGGAACGCATGAGAAAAATTCGGAAGGCTGTAAAAAATTACTGCGATAATTATAGCGGTGTGTCTTCTTCCGGGAACTTGGTTTGTATCGGAAGAGGGCTATAAGGCGAACCGAAAAAAAAAGGTTCATCTTATGATTATAATTATTCGGGTTCTCATTCATCATATGATTCGAGAATTTTTGGCAGTTCAAGAGGCAATAGTAGTTCATCGAGTTCATCGGCTCAGCATGACGACGCCGATTCGGATGATACCAGTTCGTCTGATAGTGACCGTACAAGCTACTATCCAACGCAAAAACCGCAAGTAAATCAAAAAGATAACAAATGGTGTTGAGGATTACGATGATCCGGATGATTATGCTTCTGATTATGCAGAAGAATTTGCATATGACGAATTTGTGGGATGATGAAAGTGAAGAGGCATATGATTATGGGTACGAGGAAGCTTATGACTACTGGATGGATGAGAGAGGAGATGATGGAAGTGATTGAATTGTATTACTTTAATCAGAATGTAATAGAAAGAGGATTTAACATGCCACAGCCTTATGAAGGACGTTCTTCAAACGTCCTGTCGCAAAGGAACATAGTAACCTAGAAATAATATTGCACAGAAATCCATTCCGGGTTTCTGTGTTTTTTCGACTCTTTGTAAAGAAAACCGTTGGTGCAGAACTTAAAAAGTTTCAAACCAACGGCTTTTAGCGTTCCCAAGAGGTTTCGAACCTCCGACCTACCGCTTAGGAGAACTTTGATACGAGTTTTTTGGTAGTTGTATTAGCAAAAGGAGCAATATATTAGCAAGGCGAATATACGTGTGAGTATACCGACAAAATTGATATTTTTTGTTGTTTGGTATACACTATGTATATACCAAATGTAAGGAGGAATCTATATGCAGGCACAAGTGAAGGAATGGGGAAATAGTCAAGGGATTCGTTTATCCAAAGAAGTGTTGAAAAGTGCGGGAATCAAATTAAATGAATTCTTGATGTTGAGGTATCAGATGGGGTGATTACTTTGGCAAGACAATTTCGGCATAAAACGTTGGAAGACAGAGCTGCTGAATACGATGGAAAGTTAATGCTTGACGGCGAATATGATTGGGGCGAACCGGTTGGAAGAGAGGTGTGGTAATGGCGTCTTTACACCAAGGAGATATTCTTAAGATTGAAAAAAATAAAACATCCTGTATTGGTGGTTAGCAAAGATTTTTTTAATACAAGCGGTGAAATAATTGGATGTCCGATTATTAAAAAATTCGACTGCGGGTCCACTTCATATGGATGTCTACAGAAGAAAAAAATGAAGGCTATATACAGTGTGAAAAACTGGCGTTGCTAGATATGTCATTTCGCGGTTACAAAAAAAAGTGGACAGATTGCCAATTTCAGAGATGGTTAATATATATCGGATGCTATTCAGGTATCTTTGAATATGTTTAGGAAATAAAAAAAGTAAATTCCATGTGTGTTTTGACATGCGGATATTTTTTGACCGTTATGCTTATCTTGCAAAAATGGCAAAAATAGAGCTGATTAATCCGCTCATTTTTAGCAAAAATTTTATTCAAATGATAATGAAAAACTTGATATTTTATAGTGTAATGTGATGTACTAGAAATAGAAAGAAGGAAGGTGCTTCTATGAATGAATCAGTTGAATGTTTAGGGGAGAATCGAGTGGTTGTTTTTGCAGAATCAATAGAAGATGCGTTGGATATTGCGGATAGAATGGCAGAAGAAACAACCGAAAGGTATACACATGAAGAATACCGCGACTTTATTTCTGAATCGGATGCAGAAATGGACTATCGGGCAGAGGAGGCAGTAAAGCCGTGCTTCATAGGGCAAGGTTTGTAAGAAACCAATTGCACGTTATGATATGGAATACAAAAGAGCATATATAGAATATCCAAATGGAGAAAGAAAATATGTTGAATAGAAAGCTATGCTAGTTCAAGTGCTCGTTCCTCGCACTTGCCCCACGGGCATGTGCCCTATAGAAAAGAGAAGCTATAACACCAAATTCAAGCAAGCTTGAATGGTGTTGACTTCTCTTCTCTACATGGCTTTTTGACTTCACGCGAGTACTCCCAGTAGGAATCGAACCTACAACTGCCCCTTAGGAGAACTTTGATACGAGTTTTCAGTAGTGTTGGCAGGTGGTGTAAAAAAGTGCTTGGAATGCCTGTGGCTTCGCAGGTTGATACAATTCTGAGTTTTTTCAAATATTTTTCTTTTTTTGTGTGATTTGGGGTGTTTTTGGCATGGTTGTATTAGCAGGTTATTAGCAAAGAGAAAAATCATTTTTGTGTTTCTTTTAAAATTTGCATGTGTTAATATATATACAATACAATAAAAAGGAGAAAAGAAATTGAAATATTCAAAGAAAGTGTTTGTTATGCAAATTAGTGCTATAATGTTTATCATATGTATTGTATGCATATTAGATATACATTTGTCAGAGGAAGCGTTATGCCTTATTTGATAAAATGATTAAACAAGTTGGTGGTGACGGTGTGATAATGGATGTATTTTTAGCACAACTAGCTAATTCATTTTTGGTTATTACACTATTAACGATATTGAGCAACTTAATACGTAACTTCA
>VOFK01001204.1_pt1 | contig 15208 bp, 13 predicted proteins | sample 5384121 | NCBI WGS metagenome assembly VOFK01 (sample SAMN12384730, study PRJNA508395) | human gut metagenome | isolation source: healthy gut J | host: Homo sapiens
AGTGGTAAAATCGACTCTAAATTGCTCTATGAAAGCATTAAAACGAAAATTACTTCCTGAAGTGAAGACAGCAATTGAAAAATGCTAACCATATGTACAATAAAAGTTACTGGTGGAGCTGGTACAGTGGAGAGTAAAGTTTGAAGACCTGGCTGCTTGTATCTATATGGGTCGTGAGGAGCATCTAGCTGCCTCTTTCTCAGATACCTTGCCCCTCACACTGCACTTTATTTTCCATCCCCATGATGAATGATGATAATAGAATCCTACAATGTTGTTGCGGAGCCGAAGAATGTTCCCACCTATGGCGGTGTCAAGCTGGTTTAAAGACTGGCTGCGTTGCGGGTGCTCTGACGATAATTTTGTGGTTCAGGTGTGCTTTTCCCGCTTGGATATTAAGGGGACGGATGGAATGGACACCGGTTGATTTGGACGCCAAGGAAGCTACATTTGGTGCCGGTGAAGTAACAAGCGCACAGGTAAGCGGCAACTACGCGACGACGAATGGTTATATTAAAACGGGCGCTAACGGTGTAATCAAAGATTACTGGTGGCCTCGCCCCTGCAACCTACCGCTTTGTCGAGCTGGAAGCCGTGAACGGCTATATCGCAGATGCCGCAACCGCACATGAATTTGAAGTTTCCTATGGCGATAAGATTGACAAACAGCTGTGCATTAAGGAAAAATAATACAAAAGTAGATGCAGTTAAAGTCGTCAACGAGCGTCCTTGACCTTGAGAAGAACATCACCAAAGCGCAATAATAAGACCAGTACGACTCATGATGCAGATTATGGCATTGGCGACAAAGTCCCCACACCCTGACGATTAAGGTTCCCAACACCATCGACAAGCTGAACACCTTTAAGGTTACAGATACGGTTAATGCAGAACAACTGATTTATTCTTGGAATGATTTTGAGGTTTTTTGACAAAAAAGGCGGGACGGAAACACCGCTTGATGCGAAGTACCAATAAGACATTAACTAACCAATAACGAAGCTGTCACACCATGAGTAACATGCGCAGCGTGGAATTTGATTTTAAGTCTACAGCTACGGGCAAAACTCCTTTGGATGCAGGGTATGCAGATGCAGTCATCACGATTAAGTACACAGCAAAGCTTCTGGATGGCGCGGCTATTGGCAATACGGGCAACATCAACAATGCAAAGCTGACTTATTCCAATAAGACCAATGTGGATGCGGATAACAAACCGACGACCCCGAAAGACAATGAAAGCAATGATGCGGGCGTTGTGTATACTTTCCAGACAGGTATCAAGAAGGTCGACCAGAATAAAAAGCCGCTGAATGGCGTCAAATTTGATCTGTATAAAAGGTCGAAACGACAGATAAGGTGACCTCAGACGGCACTGGCATCATCTTTAAAAGGGAAGAACAAAGTATATGCTGATGCTGCCACGGTGAAGGCGTTGAATCTGTCCAGTAATGATGGCGAAAAAATGGGTCAAAATTACCACAGTCGTTTCCGGTGCTGAAGATACTGATCCACAGGCAATCCCACGGGCGAAGCAATCGTTAAGGGCTTTGCCAAACGGCACATATAAGTTTGTTGAGACAGAGACGCTTGACGGCTATAACCTGCTGAAAGACCCTGTTGATGCTACGCTGTCGGTCAACTATGCTGCAAAATGGAAAGAAAAACAGTGTATATATGATGCGGATGGTAAGCTCGTTAAGCGCACATATGATACTGTGAATAAGGCATTTGACAATGCAGCTATGAAAACCTACACGGTTGTCAACCGCAAAGGCTTCAACCTGCCCACTACCGGTGGCTTCGGCACGCTGCTGTTCAGCGGTATCGGTGTGCTGCTGGTGCTGGCTGGCGTGAGCGTGCTGTTCAGCCTGAAAAAAAGAAGAACAAGCGTGCGTAAGCCGCACAATCCCTTTAAAACCAAAAGCAAAATAGAGGGGTAATCCATAGGGGAAGGGCCGGAAACGGTACTTGGGTGGTTGTGGACATTGCCGATACCCGCAAGGGGAGAGGCGACTAAGAAGAGGACTGGGATTTTTTTCGGCAGTGCCCTGCGGGGCGTCGGGGACGCCGCCCCCTGCGGCTGAATGGGCGTCCGCTGCTAAAAGCCTGCGCGCTTACGCGAAAATAACCCCGAAACCATTACAGAAAGGCTCTTTCCTATGGATACCACTGTCAAATTAAAGCTTGGCTTTGCGGCGCTGATGATCGCTTCGGGCATCGGCGTGGCCATGTACCCCGTCATCAGCAATGCGGTGGCGCAGCGTCACGCAAGCTCGGTCATTGAAAAGCTACAACGATACCGTGCAGACGATGGACACCGAGAAAATTGACGCCGCCAAGGAGGCCGCGCGCCGCTACAACCAGCAGCTTGGCAGCGCCATTGAGCGCGATGCTGCAGGCGAAGCGAGGATACCGGCACCAGCTATGTGGACCTTGTGGATGTGGGCGAAAGCCTGGGGTATATCACCATCCCGAAAATTGACGTCAACCTGCCTATTTACGAAGGCACCAGTGATGATGTGCTGCTCAAGGGCGTTGGCCATCTGGAGGGGTCCAGCTACCCGCTGGGCGGCGAAAGCACCCACAGCGTGCTGACCGGCCACCGCGGCCTGCCCGAAGCCGTGCTGTTCACCGACCTGGACAAACTGGAAGAGGGCGACTGTTTCTACCTGCATATTCTGGATGAAACGCTGGCGTACCAGGTGGATCAAATCAAAGTGGTGGAACCGGAGCACACCGAGGATCTGGAAATCACCGCGGGGCAGGATTACTGCACCCTTGTTACCTGCACGCCGTATGCCATCAACACCCACCGCATGCTTGTGCGCGGCACCCGCATCCCTTATAATGGAGAGGAAGAAGCCAACACCCCGCAGGCCGTGCAGTATCAGGCGCTGCGCACCGGAACGGTGGTCAAGCGCGTGGTGGATGCCTGGCCGTGGATCGCGGTAACGGGCAGCATTGTGATCGGCGGCGAAGCGCTGCTGCTGCTTTTGCTGCTGCACCGCTGCAAAAAGCGCGAGGAGGATGACTAAATGGGACGGCTGATTGCTAAAATTCTGGCCTGGCTGGCCATTTTGCTGGGGCTGGCGCTGTTGATACAGCCCACCGCTGCCCAGTGGTGGACCAGCACCCGCAACGCCAAAACCGCTGCGCAGTTTGCGGCCCGCGCCGAAGCCCAGCCCACCGCCCCCGCGGCGGAGGAAACCACAGCCGAACCCCCGGAGCCGGAACGCGCCTACCCTGAACTGTACGCCGCGATGCAGGACTATAACGCGGAAATTTACGCCGGGGGCCAAAGCGGCCTGACCGACCCGTTCGCCTACGAGGAAGCCCCGCTGGACCTTGCTGCCTATGGCTATGACGATGATGTGCTGGCCGTGCTGTGGATCCCGCGCCTGAACCTGGAGCTGCCCGTTTACCTGGGCGCCAGCCGCGAAAACCTGGCCAAAGGCGCGGCGCTGCTGGGCCAGACCTCGATGCCGCTGGGCGGCGAAAACACCAACACCGTGATTGCCGCCCACCGCGGCTATTATGGCGCGGAAATGCTGCGCAACGTGCAGCAGATCCAGGTGGGGGACAAGATCCAGCTGACCACCCCGTGGGAAACGCTGATTTACCGCGTGAGCGAGCTGAAAATTATTGACCCCAGCGATATCAACGCTGTGCTGATCCAGCCGGGGCGGGACCTGCTGACCCTTTCCACCTGCCACCCCTACACCCGCAACAGCCAGCGCTACCTGGTAATTGCGGAGCACGACACCGCCGCTGCGGACACCACCAAAGAGGAGGATTTGCAGGAAAGCGCCGCTACCTGGGACGAAGCGCCGCGTCAGGTGACCGTGGAGGATACCGACGGCACGACCCGCTGGAGGAGGTTGCGCCCGAAAGGCCATCAGCCCCCATTGCCCAACGAGGGCGGCAGCGAGGATGCGGGCGGTGCGTACTCCAACTGGATGATTTGGCTGGAAAACAACGCCCTGTGGGCAGGAATTGTGCTGATTGCCGCCGTCATCGGCTGTATGGCTGATCTGGCGCGGCCACAGAAAGGATTGACCCATGCAGAATTTCAACGAAAAAGCGCTGGCCGTGACAGCCGAGGTAAGCAAGGCGGTGCTGGGCAAGCCCGAGGTCGTGCTGAAAATCATGATGGCGATGCTGGCGGGCGGCCATGTGCTGATTGAGGACATTCCCGGCGTGGGCAAAACTACGCTGGCGCTGGCCTTTGCCCGCGCGCTGGACCTGAGAGAAAGCCGCGTGCAGTTTACGCCGGATGTTCTGCCGTCCGATTTGGTGGGATTTTCCTCTATCAGAAAGAGACCGGCAAGTTTGTCTACCACGCCGGTGCGGTGATGTGCAACCTGTTTTTGGGCGATGAAATCAACCGTACCAGTGCCCGCACCCAGTCCGCCCTGCTGGAGGTCATGGAGGAGAGGGCCGTCGCGGTGGACGGCGTAACGCGCCCGCTGCCGCAGCCGTTCACGGTCATGGCTAACAGAAAACCCCTGTCGGCTCGGTCGGCACGCAGATGCTGCCGCAGTCTCAGCTGGACCGTTTCATGGTCTGCGCCGTAATGGGCTACCCTGACGCCGAGGCGGAAATGGAAATTTGGCCCGCCAGCCGCGCCATGCCCTGCTGGACCGTGTGCAGCCCGTGATGGACAAAAAACGACCTGCTGACCATGCAGCAGCAGGTGGATGAAGTGTTTTGAGTGACGAGATTCGGCGGTATATCGTGGAGCGCTTTCCCGCGCAACGCGGCAGGACGGCCGATTGGCGCTGGGGCTGTCGCCCCGTGCATCGCTGGCCGTGGCCGGTATGGCCCGCGCCGCAGCCTACCTGAGCGGGCGCAATTATGTGGCCCCGCAGGATGTGACCGCAATTTTTGCCGATGTGACCCCACCGTCTGCGCCTGACCGAGCAGGCGCGCACCGGCGGCGAGACGGTGGAAAACATTATTGCGGATGTTCTGCACACCACGCCGCGCCCCCCGCCCGGAGAAGCCGTCCCATGGCAGGTAAGGTCGGCTGCGGGCTGTTGCTGGCCGTGCTGTTTGCCGTGGCCGCAGTCATCAGCCGTGCGCCGTTTGCGGTGTTTCTGCTGGCATGGGCAATGCTGGTGGCGGTGTTTCTGGCGTGGTATGCCCGCACATCTGCGCCGGGATGTGACGGCAACGCTGCAGCTGCCCGCCCGCCCCGTGCGCCCCGGCGAGGAGTTTGCCATGCTGGTGCAGCTGCACAACGCCGGGCGGCGGCCTGTGCCGGAGCTGCGTGTCGTTTTGCAGGCAATAGACGCCGAGAGCGGCACGGCGATCGAATTGCCCTGCGGTGCCATGCTGGCCCCGGGTCAGTGTACCGACCTGCGCGTAACGCTGCGCACCGCCAAAAGCGGCTTGTGGCGGTTCCGCGTGCGGGAAATCACGGTGCGTGACCCGCTGGGTCTGTTTGCCGTGCCCTGCGCCGTGCCGCCCCAAAGCCGGGAACTGTGTGTACTGCCGCCCGCCGAGGGTGAGGACGATGGCGCGGGCACAAAGCCGCAAAATAAGGTAGAGAAGGTGACCGCCGCAGGCCACGACATGGTTGACGGCGTATACGACCTACGGCCCTACCGTGCGGGGGATTCGCTGAAGCAGATACACTGGAAGCTGACTGCCCGCGTGGGCGAGCTGACCGTGCGTGAGCCGCTGGGCGCGACCTATTGCGCCGATCCGGCCGGGGCAATCATGGCTGAGGGAGCCGATGCGCCGCAGCAGGTGCTGCACTTTGGTCAGGCTGCCGTAAAACGGCTGCGCACCATGACCCGCCGCCGGACCGCCGACCCGGACACGGGGCTTGTGTTCATTGACCGTGTGCTGCTGCCCCGCACCGGGGCTGCGGCGCGCCCTGTGCTGGAAACGGCAGTGGATTTGCTGATTTTGGAATTGCTGGCGTTGGGTCTGCTGACGGCTTTGAACGGCGCGTTTGCGCTGGCGCTGCCCGTTTGGGTATGGCTGGGCACGGCAGCGCTGTGCCCGGTGTGGCTGGCGCTGCACCGCGCCCCACTGCCCAACGCTGCCCGCCGTGGAATGATGCTGGCGCTGGCTGTGGGGTATCTGGTGCTTCTGTTTGTGTTGCAGCGGACATTTCTGGCCGGTGCGCAGCAGTGCGCGGATGCCGTAAGACTGTGCCTGAATACACGATTCGACGCAAATTTTGCGGTGGTGACTTCGCCGATCCCGGCGCAGAGGGGGCTGTTTGTGCTGCTGGCTGCGATCCCTGTCACGGCGTTTCTGGCCGCAGTAACCGCCTGGCACGCCGATGCACTGCTGCTGGGGCTGGCGCTGCTGCCGGTTGTGGTATTTACACTGCTGGCCGGGACAGGCAGCGCCGTTTTGGGATGGCTGCTGCTTCTGCCCGGCTGGCTGGGGGGCCTGCGCGGCGGCGCGGTCGGTGCAGCGAAAGCGGCTGTGGGGTGGCAAGGATTCCGCCGCCTATGCTGCCAACCTGCAGACCCACCGCACAAACCAAAAATTGGCCGCTGCCGGTATGGCAGTGGCCTGCACCGTATTGCTTTTTTGCCTGCACTGGCGCTGCGCCCGGTGCTTACGCTGCCCGCTGAACGCGCTGCAGCCGGTGACCGACAAGGCTCAGGCAGCGGTGCTGAGTGTCGCAATTGAGTGGCTGCCGAAGATCAGCGACGGCGCATTGAATTTCCATCTCAGCGCGGCAGCGGGCGGCGTTGAGGACGGCAGCTGACCAGGTGACGGCCTTGCACTGACCGGGCTGGAGGATCTGATGGTCACGGCCAGTGCCAAGCCGGAGGAGACCGTCTATCTGCGTGGTTTTATTGGTGCGGACTATGACGGAATAAGCTGGCGAGCGGGCGACGCCGCAGCCTTTGACAGTGCGGCGTCCAACTGGAAAGACCGATGGCAACGGTCGGCTGGCCATAGCCAACCTGCCGTTTTTGCGCGCGGCCTACAGTGGCACAGAGCCCCGGCAAATGACTGTGCAGCGTCTGCATGCAAATGATGCTTACACTTTTGCACCGTATAATGCGTATTTTAACGATTACTACACGCCGGACGGCGATGGAGCCATTGTAGGGCAGACCACACAGGATGATACATTCTACTATTTTCCGCGCAAGCAGGCCAAAGAATTGCTGGCCGCCCGTGCTGACGGTGACGCCAGTGTGCTGGATCGCCTTGAAAGCGCCTATGCTGCCTATGCCGAGGCGCGTTATCTGGCTTTGCCCGCAGGCGCGGAGTACGATGCAATCAGAGGAAGAGCTTGACGCACTGGTGAAGGAGCGCAAGCTGAAGGACAACGATACCGATGGCCGCCGCACGCTGGTGCGCAGTTGGCTGAATGAGCGCTGCCATTACAGCGCCGATGCCGCCGCGCCCGATGGAGCGGATCCGGTACTCTATTTTTTGAACGAGAGCCATGCCGGCAGCAGCACGCAGTTTGCTTCGGCGGCGGTGGTGCTGTGCCGAATGCTGGGACTGCCAGCCCGGTATGTGGTGGGCTATGCCGCGCCGCAAAGCCTGTTTACTGCCCAAGGGGACGGCAGTTACCGTGCTGTTTTGCAGGATGACAACGCGCACGCATGGGCTGAGGTCTATCTTGCCGGGCAGGGCTGGACGCCGCTGGAAGTGACGCCCGGCATGGCAGCGGAGCTCACTGAAGGTGAACTGTCAGCTGATACACCGCTGGCCGGACAGAATGCTGCCAACGAAGATGACGCACCGCTGCCAACACAAAACGAAACGCAAACCCCTGACAGTACATCGCGGAATACGGCACTGCTGTGGGTGTTGCCGGTAATTTTGTTGCTGGCCGTGCTGGTGATAGTCAAGGTTCGCCGTGTGCGCCGCACACCGCTGCAGATCGTGCAGGCGGAGTTCCGCGCGCTCTACCGCAAAATGCGGCGCTGCGGGCTGGAGGAGAATGTTCCTCCGGATGAGGCGGCGTTTGCGGAATTTTTTGCAGGCGCATTGCCCGCAAACAGACGGCGAGACAATTCAAAAGCATGCTGGCTGCTGTGCAGACGGCACAGTTTGCACCCGGGCCGTGTACACAGGAAACAGCGCAAGGGGTGCGCACCATTTGCCGGAAACTGCGCAGAAAAATGCGCAAGGGTGTTGCGTAAAAATGTGAAATGTATAAAAAATAGTTGACGGTTCGTAAAAAATGATTATGATAATAGTAAAATAGCTGCGGGAGATGAGAAATGATGGCGTGCTTGCCGCTGAATGATAAAGTGGTCGATATTACGCAGAGTACGGAGACGGCGGATGCGCCAAAAAACAAAGGTATACCGTTCGATGATCGGAAACGGACGCATCAGCCCCGCAACCCGTCAGCGCGTGCTGGACTATGTGAAGAAGCACAACTGTACCCTCGATGTGCCAGCCTGCGAGGCGGATAATCGTTGCTCGTACAACATTTCACTGGTGATTTCAAAGCAGTTCTCCGACTTTGAGATGCCTTTTTTGCGCAAGATTATGCGCTCAGTTTACTATGTGGCGGGTGAGTACGATTATGATGTCCTGCTGACACTTGTGGACGAGAACGAGACCCGCCCTGTGGAGCGGCTGCTGGGCAACCGGAAAAATTGACGGCTTGATTTTGACCCGCACGCTGGAGCGCGACCCGCTTATACCATTGCTGAAAGCGCGCAAGCTGCCGTTTGTCGCTATTGGTCAGCCAGAGGATGATGAAATCCTCTCGGTGGATCACGATCAGGTAGGCGGTTGCCGCGAGATGACGAGCCTGCTGTTGATGAAGGGCATGAAGCATATAGCGCTGCTGGGTGGCAGCATGCTGTACACAGTCAACCAGTCCCGGCTGGAAGGCTTCCGACAGGCCTATGACAAGATGGGACAGGTAATTGATGAAGGCTTGCTGTTTTTGGAGCTGGAAACAGATGATCTCCGGATGTGGGCTGTGCAGCAGGCAGTGGAGCGCGGTGCGGATTGCATCCTGTGCATGGACGAGCCGTCTGGCTCAGCTGTCGCTGAATGTACTAAAAGCAGCTGAACCTGCGTGTGCCGCAGGATATCCGACTGGCATCGCTGTATGACAGCGAGAATCTCGCCAACGCCGTGCCGCCCATCACAGCGGTACAATTTAATGCCGACATTCTGGGCCTCAAGGCTACCCAACAGCTGCTGTGCGCATTGCAGGGGGAGAAGGTGGAGACCAGAATAGAACTGGGCTACCAAGTAAGTTTGCGGGAGTCAACGCAGATATAGTGTGCGGTTTTCCAAAGATTTCAGAACATGCTTGCAGATACGCTGGAGCAGTTCTAATGTATTCTGGACGATTGCGTACCTTTATATATAAGGGATAAGGGGCCGTGATACATTTCTACACCGCTAACCTTACCCTCCGCACTGTAAGGGCCGGGCATGCCCGGCCCGCAGGCTTGCCATTACATCCCGTTTATCCTAACCCCGTAGGGGAGGGATTCAACCCTCCCGCATACCCAACGCCATCGCCCACCAAACGGTTCGCCCGCGCACCTTGCCTATACCACCAAGCTAACCCACCGCCACCCTGTAGGGGCCGGGCATGCCAGGCCCGCAACCTACCCGATACCACAACTTGTGGCCAATGCGCAACAAATCCCCAACATACACCTTGCCCAAAAATTCCTCTCGAAATTTGTCGAAAAAATCAAAAACAGCCCTTGACAATAGTCATACACATTGCTATAATAAGCAAGCTGTCTCGCGGCGGAAGCCGCGGCAAGCCCTTCTATCGACAGCTTGTACGCGTTTTTTGAAGAAAACTTCTTCAAAAAACTTTCAGAAAACCTCTTGACAATCGAGCATTTCTGATATATAATATACAAGCTGTCACGGAGACGCGACAGCACAGCAGGACCTTGAAAATTGAACAAAACTGAAACTTGTGGAACCTTGAACGTGGGTTTGGAAACCCACGATAATCAATTCCAAATTTTACAAGTAATTCATACAGGACGCAAGCGATTGTGTCTGAGAGTGATTACAGCGATTTAACGCTTTTAAATGGCGATTAAATACCATTTATAAAGAGTTTGATCCTGGCTCAGGACGAACGCTGGCGGCGCGCCTAACACATGCAAGTCGAACGGAGTCAAGAGGAGCTTGCTTTTCTTGACTTAGTGGCGAACGGGTGAGTAACGCGTGAGTAACCTGCCCTGGAGTGGGGGACAACAGTTGGAAACGACTGCTAATACCGCATAAGCCCACGGCCCGGCATCGGGCTGCGGGAAAAGGATTTATTCGCTTCAGGATGGACTCGCGTCCAATTAGCTAGTTGGTGAGGTAACGGCCCACCAAGGCGACGATTGGTAGCCGGACTGAGAGGTTGAACGGCCACATTGGGACTGAGACACGGCCCAGACTCCTACAGGGGAGGCAGCAGTGGGGGGATATTGCACAATGGGGAAACCCTGATGCAGCGACGCCGCGTGGAGGAAGAAGGTTTTCGGATTGTAAACTCCTGTCGTTAGGGACGATAATGACGGTACCTAACAAGAAAGCACCGGCTAACTACGTGCCAGCAGCCGCGGTAAAACGTAGGGTGCAAGCGTTGTCCGGAATTACTGGGTGTAAAGGGAGCGCAGGCGGACCGGCAAGTTGGAAGTGAAAACTATGGGCTCAACCCATAAATTGCTTTCAAAACTGCTGGCCTTGAGTAGTGCAGAGGTAGGTGGAATTCCCGGTGTAGCGGTGGAATGCGTAGATATCGGGAGGAACACCAGTGGCGAAGGCGACCTACTGGGCACCAACTGACGCTGAGGCTCGAAAGCATGGGTAGCAAACAGGATTAGATACCCTGGTAGTCCATGCCGTAAACGATGATTACTAGGTGTTGGAGGATTGACCCCTTCAGTGCCGCAGTTAACACAATAAGTAATCCACCTGGGGGAGTACGACCGCAAGGTTGAAACTCAAAAGGAATTGACGGGGGCCCGCACAAGCAGTGGAGTATGTGGTTTAATTCGAAGCAACGCGAAGAACCTTACCAGGTCTTGACATCCGATGCATAGTGCAGAGATGCATGAAGTCCTTCGGGACATCGAGACAGGTGGTGCATGGTTGTCGTCAGCTCGTGTCGTGAGATGTTGGGTTAAGTCCCGCAACGAGCGCAACCCTTATTGCCAGTTACTACGCAAGAGGACTCTGGCGAGACTGCCGTTGACAAAACGGAGGAAGGTGGGGATGACGTCAAATCATCATGCCCTTTATGACCTGGGCTACACACGTACTACAATGGCGTTTAACAAAGAGAAGCAAGACCGCGAGGTGGAGCAAAACTCAAAAACAACGTCTCAGTTCAGATTGCAGGCTGCAACTCGCCTGCATGAAGTCGGAATTGCTAGTAATCGCGGATCAGCATGCCGCGGTGAATACGTTCCCGGGCCTTGTACACACCGCCCGTCACACCATGAGAGCCGGGGGACCCGAAGTCGGTAGTCTAACCGCAAGGAGGACGCCGCCGAAGGTAAAACTGGTGATTGGGGTGAAGTCGTAACAAGGTAGCCGTATCGGAAGGTGCGGCTGGATCACCTCCTTTCTAGGGAGTCAGACATTCAGTCAAAGCTGGACTTTGGTTGAATGGACAGGAAAGCAAGTTTCAGTATTGTTCAATTTTGAGGGTCTTGCTTTTGGCCTCAAAAGGCCAAAAGTCGGCGGAGCGATGAGCGAGCCGATAGCCTTGTTTAGAGGGAGCCGAACAGGCGACCATGAATAAAAGGCTGCAGACAACCTCAAAAGCATAAGGGACAGCGAAACCCGAAACGCAAACGCGCGGGGGTATAGCTCAGTTGGGAGAGCACCTGCTTTGCAAGCAGGGGGTCAAGGGTTCGAATCCCTTTATCTCCACCATTTGGGCTGATAGCTCAGCTGGTTAGAGCACTCGGCTGATAACCGAGAGGTCGATGGTTCGAGTCCATTTCAGCCCACCACAGGTTGCCTGTGAGGGCAACCCACAAATCCCTTTATGGAGCTACGCAAGTAGCTGATGTACCTTGAAAAAACTGAATATAGAACTGCGAAATGAGATTTTTATTAGCTATGTAAAATTCCTGATTTTAAATTAAAATCTATAATTTCACCAAGCGGAACTGAAGAACGCAAGTTCGACAGTAAATGGTAAAATCTCGTTGGCAAATGGAGAATCTGAAATAAGATATGTTTATCGAGAGATAAACAACGGTCAAGCTACAAAGGGCGCAAGGAGAATGCCTTGGCACTGGGAGCCGATGAAAGACGGGGGTAAGCTGCGATAAGCTTCGGGGAGGAGCAAACATCCTTTGATCCGGAGATTTCTGAATGAGGAAACTCACCGGAGTTCATACTCTAGTATCCTGTACTGAATCCATAGGTACAGGAAGGGAACCGCCTGAACTGAAACATCTAAGTAGGGCGAGGAAGAGACATCAAACGAGATTCCGTTAGTAGTGGCGAGCGAACGCGGAAGAGGGCAAACCGGAAGGAGAAATCCCTTCCGGGGGTATGGACCGCTTTTAGGACTTGAGTTGTTAACCGAATGGCATGGGAAGGCCAATCAAAGAGGGTGAGAATCCCGTAGGTGAAAACGACGAGAGCTGCGCGAGTTCCAGAGTACGGCCAGACACGTGAAACCTGGTCGGAAGATGGGGGACCACCCCTCCAACCCCTAAATACTACCAGTGACCGATAGCGTATAGTACTGTGAAGGAAAGGTGAAAAAGGACCCCGGAGGGGAGTGAAATAGAACCTGAAACCTTTGTGCCTACAAGCAACATAGAGCACATCAACGTGTGATATGGTACTTTTTGTAGAACGGTCCGGCGAGCGATTGTATGTTGCGAGCTTAAGGTCCCGGCGACCGGAGGCGCAGCGAGAGCGAGTCTGAACAGGGCGTTCAGTAACATGCAATCAGCCCGAAACCGGTGACCTACCCATGAGATCAGGCTGAAGTGAAAGTAAAATTTCATGGAGGGCCGAAACCTCCGTTGAAAAAGGCGGCGGATGAATTGTGGATAGCGGAGAAATTCCAATCGAACCGAGATAGCTGGTTCTCCCGAAATAGCTTTAGGGCTAGCCTCATAATAGATACCCGGAGTGTAAAAGCACTGAATGGCCTAGCGCCCGAGAGGGTCGAAGCTCATCAAACTAAGAATGCCGGATTGATGAGTTGGGAGTCAGACAGTGTGAGATAAATTCATTGTCAAAAGCGGGAAACAGCCCAGATCTACAGCTAAGGTCCCAAATTGTATCTAAGTGGAAAACGATGTGGGAAATACGCAGACAACCAGGATGTTGGCTCAGAAGCAGCCACTCATTTAAAAAGAGTGCGTAATAGCTCACTGGTCGAGCGCGTCTCTGCGCGCGGAAAATTTAACGGGCTAAGATACAAAACCGAAGCTTAGGCTGCATCGTAAGATGCGGGTAGGGGGGAGCGTGTGTAAGCGGGAGAAACAGTAGCGAAAAAGCGGCTGTGGAGTTTACAGAAGTGAGAATGCCGGAATGAGTAGCGCGAATGTGGTGAGAACCACGGCCGGAAACCCTCAGGTTTTTGAGGAAGGTTCGTCCGCTCCAAGTTAGGCGGGAGCAAGGTCAGGCCGCAAGGCGTAGCCGATGCACAGACGGTAGAGATTCCGTCCCCACCGAAAGATTTAAGCACAGGGACACTTTTCAGAAGGTCGGAGCCAGGTGTTGGTTCTGGTAGTGATCGAGGGAAATATAGTACCGAAGTCCGGCTGGATGAGAGGCGAGAAAAAGCTGTGTGTATATTCAAGGTGCCCGCATACCGCAAACCGACACAGTAGGTAGGAAGAAGACTTAAGGCCAACGGGAGAAGCGGGTTGTTAATGAACTCGGCAAGTTGACCCCGTAACTTCGGAACAAGGGTGCCTCACGAAAGTGAGCCGCAGAGAATAGGCCCAGGCAACTGCGTTTACCAAAAAACACAGGTTTGTGCTAAATCGAAAGATGACGTATACGAGCTGACGCCTGCCCTGGTGCTGGAAGGTTAAAAAGCGAGATGTGCAAGCATTGAATTGAAGCCCCCAGTGAACGGCGGCCGTAATTATACGGTCCTAAGGTAGCGAAATTGTCAGGTAAGTTCTGACCCGCATGAAAGGCGTAATGATTTGGCACTGTCTCAACAGCCCGCCCGGCGAAATTGTAGTACCGGTGAAGATGCCGGTTACCCGCGACAAGACGGAAAGACCCCATGGAGTTTTTACTGTCAGCCTGATATTGGGTTTCGGTGTTGCATGCACAGGATAGATGGGACGGGGGAAGCGAGCGCTTTTGGCGTTCTGGGAGCGGACGTTGGATACCATCCCCTGCGACATTGAATTTTAACCTGCGCCTCTGAATCGAGGCGGGGACATTGTCAGGTGGGCAGTTTGACTGGGGCGGTCGCCTCCCAAAAAGTAGCGGAGGTTCAAAGGTTCAGGTTCGTTCGATCTGGACGGAAACCAGATGATTGAGTGCAAACGCATAAACGAGCCTGACTGCGAGACTGACGGGTCGTCGAGCAGAGACGAAAGTCGGAGTTAGTGATCCGGTGGTATGTGAGTGGAAATGCCATCGCTCAACGGATAAAAGTTACCCCTGGGGATAACAGGCTGATCTCCCCAAGAGTCCACATCGACGGGGAGGTTTGGCACCTCGATGTCGGCTCATCGCATCCTGGGGGCTGAATTCGGTCCCAAGGGTTTGGCTGTTCGCCACCAAAGCGGTACGCGAGCTGGGTTCAGAACGTCGTGAGACAGTTCGGTCCCTATCTGTCGTGGGCGCAGGATATTTGAAAGGCGCTGTCCCTAGTAGAGGACCGGGATGGACGAACCTCTGGTGCACCAGTTGTCACGCCAGTGGCACAGCTGGGCAGCTATGTTCGGATCGGATAAACGCTGAAAGCATCTAAGCGTGAAGCCGGCCTTAAGATAAGATATCCCATTGAGTCAATCAGGTAAGACCCCTTTGAAGACTACAAGGTTGATAGGGCACAACAGCAAGTGGAGTGATCCGTTCAGCTAGCGTACTAATAGGTCGAGGGCTTTGACCCCATCTTGATCAGATACTCTGCTTGTTAAGAAAGCAGTTCGATATTCAGTTTTGAGGGCACATCCTCAACATGGAAAAGCATGACGAAGGTCATGGCCGCGTTGGCCGGTGTCGATGACGGTGAGGAGTTCCACCTGTTCCCATTCCAACACAGAAGTTAAGCTCACTT
>VOFK01001598.1_pt1 | contig 15191 bp, 32 predicted proteins | sample 5384121 | NCBI WGS metagenome assembly VOFK01 (sample SAMN12384730, study PRJNA508395) | human gut metagenome | isolation source: healthy gut J | host: Homo sapiens
TGTATTGTTGATTTCTTTTCCCCTTTCTTTGAGAAGAAGAAGATCTTCAAAAAATTCTTCGGTAGCCGCCCCTGTCCTGTGTCAGATCTTCCAGTGAAGCCAAGGCAAAGCAATCTTCAAGCTTCTGTGATAAGTTCATTCTGGTGTCGGATACTTTCCAAAAAGTCATATGCTCACCCCCGATTTGTAAAATCTATTGCTTTTGTAATCTTGATTTGTTCTATAAGTTATATAACAAAACGGTGTATTGTCAATATATTTTCTATATTTTATGATTTTTTCAGAAATTATTTGTTTTTCATTCGTTTGATCACTTTTAGTCGGTAAATTCTTCCGTTCCTTCTCTTCCAGTGCATTTGTAATCGTATATACGAGATTGTCATACATCGGAATCGTAATATTTTTCAGGGCATTTTGTCTTTTGATACTTGAAGCCAGCCGGTACGCTGCATTTTTTTCTACCTCAGAAAGCAAGAGTGTCGCTCCTTTACACAGAAGCATCACGGCGATATCATCGATGGATTCTGGAAGTACTTAATGCATAGGTTGGGTCTGGTATTTTCTTTTTTCGTACTTCACTTTGGATTGTTCCCATAATGTCGCGTCTGGATGCGGATAGAATCCTCGATCGGAACTGTATAGGCAAGTTCTTCTACTGTACTGATCCCGTGCTCGATATTCGCCCTCTGAAGGCACTGATAGCATAGGTGAAGGTTTTATTTGATTTCTTTCCTGAATATCTCTTGTTTCATCGATAAGTCATCAGCTCGTGATCAGAATGTTCCATTTGTCCATCAGCTCATTCCCTGTCTGGCAAGTTAGTGAATTTTTGCAGCATCAGATTTCCCTTTGGGAAATGAACGTGATCCTCCAGATTTCTGTCTCCTGTATCCTCAAGTGTATCCTTCCAGTACGTCAAGAATCTTGGCATCAATACGGTCCAGTTCTTCCTTCGGCAGAAGTCCAAGCAGTTCCCATCCAAGATCCAAAGTCTCCATCATCGTACGGTTCTCCGTCGGTTCCCTGCCCGATATAACGCTTTTTCAAATGTCTTCACCGAACTTCAGATACTGCTTGTCAATCGGTGACAATTCGTCTTCTCCGATAACGGGAAGCAAGATTCCGAGCCTCCGACCTTAGCATATGCAGAGAATAACTGGTTTTGCAAGATCCCTGATGATCTTCTCTCGTGTATCCTTTTCCGATACCGTCCTTCATCAGACGCGAAAGCGATGGCAGGATACTGATCGGCGGATAGACTGCCTGACCGTGAAGATTACGGTCCAGAACGATCTGCCCTTCTGTGATATATCCGGTCAGGTCAGGGATCGGATGTGTGATATCATCATTCGGCATGGTCAGGATCGGAAGCTGTGTTACGGAACCATTTGCCCCGTCCACAATACCGGCACGTTCATAGATCGTTGCCAGTTCACTGTATAGATATCCCGGATATCCTTTTCTTGACGGAATCTCACCACGGGAAGAAGACACTTCACGCATGGCTTCCGGCAAAAGAAGTCATATCCGTCAGGATAACCAGAATGTGCATATTTTTTCTCAAATGCCAAATATTCCGCTACAGTCAGCGCAACCTTCGGCGTGATCAGACGCTCTACCACCGGATCATTTGCCAGATTCAGGAACATACACACATGATCTGCCACACCGCTTTCCTCAAATGTCTTACGGAAGAATTCCGCCACATCGTGCTTCACACCCATTGCTCCGAATACAACTGCGAACTGTTCATCCGAATTGTCACCAAGCGAAGCCTGCTTGACGATCTGTGCGGCAAGCTGATCGTGCGGAAGACCGTTGCCGGAGAAGATCGGCAGCTTCTGTCCACGGATCAGTGTCGTCAGTCCGTCAATTGCAGAGATTCCGGTGCGGATATAGTTACTCGGGTATTCCCGTCTGACCGGATTTAGCGGAAGTCCGTTTGACATCCCGCTTCTCTTCATCTGTGATCGGTCCAAGGCCGTCGATCGGTTCGCCTGATTCCGTTAAAGGTTCTTCCAAGCATTTTTCGGACAGACCGATTTCCATCGGATGTCCGGTAAGCCTCGTGTGGGTATTATCCAGAGACATATTTTCTGTGCCTTCAAATACCTGGATGATTGCTTTGTTTGTCATCCAGACCTCCACAATACGTCCCATTTTGTGTTTGCCGTTTACGACAAAATCTACGATTTCATCATAAAAGCATCCTGTACCCCTTCCAGCACAACAAGAGGTCCGTTTATGCTGCTCAGTCCTAAATATTCGACTGCCATTTTATTTTCCCTCCCTTTACGCGTTCTTTTCCATGATGCGGTCATGTGAAAGCCTCAATCTGCCAGATACTGGTCAAGAACTGCAGATTGTCATTCGGCACATCGTACTTGATCGCAATGACACGTTCTCAAAAATATTTTCCTCCTTGAGGACAGACATCGGCATATTCATGGCTACCAGTTCGCGGCAGCTCGTCTTATAGATACAGAATGACATCCATCATCTTGTACTGCTTCTCAAGTGATACACACGTATCATCCTTGATGAAATGCATTCTGCTTTGCAAAGGAATCCCAGACGAACACCTTCGCAATCTCGGATCAGCTTCTGGTCATCGGAAGCACATCGCTACCGATCAGTTTTACAATCTCCATCAGGCTGCTCTCCTGGTTCAGGATCGCCATCAGACGGTTCCGGTAATCAACGAATTTCGGCGATACATTGATCGAATGGTACCAGGCTTAAGATCGTTCAGATATTCGCTGTAACTGGTCAGCCAGTGGATCGCAGGGAAATGACGGGAGTAAGCCAAAGCTTTATCCAGTCCCCAGAAGCAGCGGACGAAACGCTTGGTGTTCTGTGTGACCGGCTCTGAGAAGTCAGCCTCCCTGAGGCGATACGCGCCGATGATAATGGTCACGGATCCGTCACTGCCATTTAAGTTATGCATCATTCCGGCGCGCTCGTAGAACGCAGACAGACGGCTGGCAAGGTAAGCCGGGGAATCCTTCCTCCGCCGGCATCTCTTCCAGTCGTCCGGAGAGCTCTCGCAGAGCTTCTGCCCAACGGGAGGTCGAGTCCGCCATGATAGCCACATCGTAACCCATATCACGGTAATATTCCGCCAGTGTCAGTCCGGTATACAGAGATGCCTCACGGGCTGCAACCGGCATGTTCGAGGTGTTGGCGATCAGCGTCGTACGGTCCATCAACGGATTGCCGCTCTTTCGGATCCACAAGCTCTGAAAACTCTTCCAGAACCTGCGTCATCTCATTTCCACGCTCACCGCATCCGATGTATATGATGATATCCGCATCCGACCACTTTGCGATCTGGTGCTGGGTCATGGTTTTTCCGGTACCGAAACCACCAGGGATCGCTGCTGTGCCGCCTTTTGCAATCGGGAACATCGTATCCAGAATTCGCTGTCCTGTGATCAGCGGCACACTTGCCGGGAAACGGTCAGCTTGTCGGGCGCGCCTTACGGATCGGCCAGTGCTGTATCATGTTGAGCTGTTTTTCTGTTCCGTCGGAAAGCCGCAGAGTGACAAGTGTATCTTCAATCCGGTATTCTCCGTCCGACGCGCAGCAGATTACTTCACCTTCCACATCCGGCGGAACCATCGATTTGTGTACGATCGCACTGGTTTCCGGAACCTCCGCTATAATATCTCCGCTGTGAAGGTAATCTCCTTTGGCCACGGTGATGTGGGTATCCCATAATTTGTCGCGGTCAAGCGAATCAACGCTGACACCACGGGTGATAAATGCACCATGCCGCACATTTGCGATCTGCTCAAGCGGGCGTTCGATTCCGTCAAAAATATTGTTCAGGATTCCGGGTGCCAGAGTTACAGATACCGGACTTCCGGAAGCCTCTACGATTTCTCCCGGTTTCAGTCCGGAAGTTTCTTCATAGACCTGAACAGTCGTGATGTCTTTGTCCGGGGAAATGACTTCGCCAACCAGCTTTTCTTCTCCCACATGGACCATTTCCGACATCATGAATCCGGTGGTCACCCTTCAGATAGATGACCGGACCGTTTATTCCATAAATAGTTGCTGTCTTATTCAATTCCTGCACCTCCTGCTGCAAAACTGAACTGATGATATTCGTAATCGACTGCAGCCTGGAAGCTGTGATCGATCAGAATATTACGGCCCGGATTACAGCACGCATACCGCCCATAAAATCATATTCACTGATGGTGATCGTCATGCCGGTACGTTTTTCCAGTTCGGTCTGTTTCTCCTTATCAGAAGGAGAAATATAAATGGTCATCTCCGCGCCATCTGCAAAGCGTGCGGCTTCGCGGATTTTTGCGCAGAGATAGTCCAGATATTCGTCTGTTTTTGTAAAGTCAGAAAGAAGCTCCTTTTACTTCATCAAACAGCCTGACTTTTTAATTCATTCTGTGTTTGGCCAAGAGCACGTTTCAGTTCGGTTTCGGCTTTTTTTTGCCGCAGCTTGATTTACCTGCCTTCTGGCTCTTAAGGTCTCGGATTTGATGCGGAACCTCAGACTGTGCGGTCGCTTCTTTTTTATGCTTTTCAAATAAAGATTCAAGCGCTTTTTTGTGATTGTCAATGATAGCATTTCCTTCAGAACGGGCTTCAGTCATGACCGTTTCCTGTAAATGCGCTATTTTTTCTCTTCAAGCGTCATTGTCTCACCTTCTATGCCTTTCTAGTTAAAGTTTCAGTCCAATCGCTTCATTGACGTATGAGGTAATGAAATCCTTTTTTACGTCCTGTTCCGTGTCTGTCCGGAATTTCGATCAGAAGAGGCATCTTTCTTTTTAACTTGATCTCATCGATGAGATCCGGAAATTCTCTTCAAAGCGTTCCGTCAGAAGAATGATACCGATCGACTTGTCGTTCATGGCAGTTTCCAGCGCATCACATGCAGCTCCTGTTTTTTCATGAACTACGACACCGTCACGCCGGCAAGCCGCATTCCGGTATAAGTATCCACGTTGTCACTGATCAGAACATTTACATTTTTTTCATGATTACAGTCTACCTTGCTGATGATCATGAAAGGAGATGATCAGTCCGTACAGACACACACCTTCTGCAAGACCTACGAAGATAAAGGGATTTACCAAGGACGCTGGAATCCTCGCTGATAGCCCCAAGGCCGCACTTGCTGCACTTGCAACGGCGATACCACCACCGACGCAGGAAAGACCGGTAACAAGAGGCTGCTGCAATGTAACCAAGACCGGTTGCAAGGCCTGCGCCTGAGGCAGCGGCGTCTCGCCGCATGTACCGGTACACTTCCAAAGAGCATGATCCCTGCTACAAGGAAGGTTCCAAAGTAAGAAAGAACATTGAAGGCAGGCAAGTGCACATTTATAACGTCCTTTATTTTTTTTCTCCGAGCAGGTAATATCCGAATGGAATGAAAATGCTTAAAACCAGTGCGGCAATGAGAATAAGTTTAGTTGCTAAAGTCATGACAATTTCCTCCTAAAATGAAAAACTAATTTTTTTGCAGTACCTGTATAAGGTTTAAATTCGCGTTATGCCGCCTTTGTAGAAGCGGCTGAACATCTCGTAATAGACAAGTCTCAGGACCTGGATTCCAACGATCAGTCCTTCGAATCCACATACAAACAGGTTGCCGAGTACGATCACTACCCAGTTAATATGCCCGCTTTCGGCACCGGCAAGCATCAGTACAACCTCCATGATGGAAGCGTGGCTGACTGCGAATGCACCGATACGGATAAAGGAAAGCGTATTTGAAAAAATAGCTGAGCAGGGTTTCAAATAATTCAAAGAATGCCTGGGTGACAAACATTGCTTTGCTTTTGTTCCATTTTTTTCGGTTTTCTTTTTTGATCTTGTTCGTCAGCGGCTCTTTCAGTGCGATCAGAAGAAGTGGTACTCGAACATCACTGCAAGAACGATTCCACCCGGCAGAGAGTGACCTGTCATGAAAAAGAACGATGCAGGTAACTGCTGCCCCGTAGAATATCAGCCCTGCCACGCCGTTTGCATCAAACCAGGTTGCTTCGGTATCTTTGGCACGGATGCCGTTGATAATATGGAAGATCATAGAAATCAGGATGATTCCCATACCAAAAGCAATCGATACGATAAATACAGTATTCAGCTTTCCGATAAACGGTAAGGTGGTCATATGATTGATCGGTCGGATCCATTTGGCTTCTATAATGTCTTCAAATCCAAAGAAACTTCCAAACATAAAACCAAAGAAGGTGGAGAAAGATTCCGGCAAGTGATACGATTCCGGCAAGGTTCATTTTTTTTGTGAAATACAGGATCGCACCGCCGATAAAAGCAGCAGCCCCTGACCGACATCCCCGAACATGGCGCCGAAGATAAAGCTGTACATGATACCTACAAAAAATGGTCGGATCCATCTCACCGCTCTTGGGAAGTCCGTACATATTGATGAACATTTCAAATGGTTTGAAAAGCTTTGGATTCTCAAGCTTGGTAGGAGGTTCTCCAAAATACTGTTCCCGGTCCTCTTCTACTACGATATAAACCTTGTCCATCTCCCTGTGCCTCTTTGATAAATGCATTTGCATCTTCTTTCGGACATCCAGCCGCAGAGGATGTAGTATTCTTCCTGCTCGTCTGTCTCGGTTCGTGCCGCAAATTTCCGGATATCAAAGTTATCGGAAAAACGTTCCAGCTGAATTCTTGTACCGAGTAGTCTGGAAGCGTTCTTGCGGAACATCTCCTGACGTTTATCCTTCACTGCCTGGATTTCATCGGTCAGATTCTGGACTTCTTTATCCAGGCTCCGGTAAGCTTCCAGCGGAGTTCCGCCAAAGTCTTCCAGCAGATCGACTTTTTCAAAGTGGAGAGACCGCATGATCGAATCGACCTTTCCTGCATCAGCATCCGATACAAAATAAACGCCATAGACATAAGAGGCATCTCTGGAGCCTTCCAGAAATAATGCATCAATGTCTTCAAGAAGCGCTTTTTCCAGCCGGTGATAATAATCCACATTGATTTTTCCAAATCTTGTGCGGATGTATTTGTACTGCATGATCTCATGCAGGTCAAAATCCAGAGAAGTAAAAGGTTCCAGGACTTTCATACGTGCCTGGATATTCTCTCTCTTTTTTTCAGTTCTTCTTTTTCTGCTGCAGATCCATGTAGTCATGATTGATAGAACGAATCATCTCAAGGATCTCGTCTTCGCTCTGATCAAAGGATGGCTCTGCTGGCATGTCTTTCATATATCCCAGAAACTGTGTCACTTTTGCGAGTGGATCACGGTAAGGGTTCATTTCCAGAAATGGCATCAGATTATCTACTGTCTTGAGCTCCGTAAGTGCATTTTCAAAGCTGCATCTCATATTTGGAAAGATACCGGTTTGTCATGCGGTCGATGTCGGCGCGTGGTCCGGTAATGCTCAGGAACTTCATCTTAACAATCATTTCGCTGTTCCTCCTATATAAGTTAATGTCTCACGTGCAGGAAGTCCGTAGCGAACACATTCGAGCACAGTTGTAAGCTTATCAAGCTCCTCCTCTTTCAGAAAAAAAGATAGGTATTCACGGTTGCGATGGAATAAGGGTTACTTCTTCTGTCTGCCAGGTAGAGACGGTACAGGCAGTCTTTGTAAATCGTCTCGATGGACGCTGGTGTCTGAGTATCGGTGTGACGCAGATAAGGCGTTCTGGTAACCAGCTTTAAAAATTCATCGACAGACGGTGCTTCTACAAGATCCTTCAGCTGATCTACATGAATCCGGTAGTGTATCGGGATCAGCAGTGTGGAAATATCCGGCGGAAGCATGTTGTAATATTTTTTTGCACGGTAGATCCACTGCAGGTTCAGCAGGTCGATCTTTGCTCCGGCATCTCTGGTGAAAATTTCCAGTTCCTTATGCTTCAGAATCTTTTTTGCGTTTCTTCCACATGGTTGTAAAATAGTACAGATTCAGTGCCAGATCGTAATCAAAAAAGGGTAGGGTTCTCCGCATTTTCCAGACGTTTTAACGGCGCATAGTATTCTGTGCCCTTTAAATTTTCCACCCAGCTCACCGATATTCCCCGAAGTGATCAGTTTATCGATGGAGAGATCCGAATATTTGTCGAAGAATATTTTCTTATGATCCAGATCAAAAGGCTTCTGATAGTGGTTGAATACAATACGCAGACAATAGTTGATCAGATTCATCTCGTAGCGCTTCAGATAAAGCTCCAGGAATTTTTTTCTGATCCATTCCGGAAAAACGGTACAGGCGTGTATAATCACTGTAAAGTGACTGCACAAGAAGCTTCTCAATCTCACCGCGGTGAAGACGGTTTTCGTCCATATCTGCAAGGACATTCCGATATCCGGGATGTTCTTTGAGATAAGCAGCAACTTCGGTTACTGTATGAAATGCGGCGATATTCTGGAAATCTTCATCAGTGAGCAGTTTCGCCTGCATGGCGCGTACTTTTGTTACGATGCCACTGTATGCAAGTAAATTTCCCATATGCTATCCCTCTATGATACGTCTGACAATTTTCTCGGCATATGCCGTAATGCTTCTCTTCAAAATCTTTTTTAAGTTCTTCGATCGCTGTCTGGTTCTTACGGTTCTGCCTTGCAAGAATCTCATCCATCTGACGGTTTAATCCTTTGTGGATATCGTTCAGCTCCTTTTTGGGTGTGATCTTCAAGTTGTTTGTCGAACTGATTGCGTTCATTTTGAATGCGTTCTTCCAGTTCTGATTTTTTCCAGTTCCGCGTGTTCCACAACAGCTTCGGTGCGTGTTCGATTTCGGAGAGCTTTTTAACAATATGATCCATTGTCCGACTCCTTTCTTAGAAATTATTTATACATTTTTAATAATGCATACATATTCTACTACTTTAAATTAGAAAAATCTACTAAATAATAAGAGAATATCATAAGAATATTTTATACAAAACTTATAAAATATATTTTTTGGGTTTTCAAATATTTCAGAATAGTATAAAATAAATAAGGTTATACATATTTTCACTAAAGGAAGAGAAAGATATATGAGGTTAAGAAATGTACCGGGAGCAGATGCTTATCTGACAGCTCATCCCCTTGTAATTAAAAATGAGACCAGATATCGCGGCACCTGGAAAGAGACTTTTCAGAATCCGGAGAATCCGATCCATATTGAGATCGGGATGGGGAAAAGGACAGTTTCTTCTGACACTTGCAAAGGAGAATCCATCCATCAACTATATCGGTATCGAACGTTATTCAAGCGTACTGCTTTCGGGCGCTGGAACGCTTTGACAATGACGAGGAATACAAGGATGTCAACAATATTCGTTTTATCTGTATGGATGCGACAAATCTGCCGGAGGTTTTTGCTGTCGGAGAGATTGACAAGATTTATCTGAATTTTTTCAGATCCGTGGCCGAAAGCACGTCATGCAAAAAAGCGCAGACTTACTTCCAAGCAGTTTTTTGAACGGTATGACAAGATCCTTGCCTTTGACGGAGTCGTTGAATTTAAGACAGACAACAGAGAGCTGTTTGACTTTTCACTGGAGCAGGTGGAGCTGGCAGGCTGGGTACTTCTGGCGAAGACTTATGATCTTCACAATGATCCGACACTCAGCAGAGGGAATGTTATGACTGAGTACGAGGAGAAATTTTCCGGGCAGGGACATCCGATCCATAAACTGATCGCAATGCGCCAGTAAGACAATTGAATAAAATGCAACAGGAGATCATAAAGGCGCTGAGTGCGTAAAGATGATCCCTGGCAATATAAGAGACAGCAGATACGGAGCAATCCGCAACATCGGCTGTCTTTTGCATATATTGTAGAAAGAGGAAGTCAGGAAGGAACAGATATGCGGAAAAAGCATCATTTTCAGAATTGTATGCGGGGGTTTTGCTATAAGAATCAAGATTTAATAAAAAGCTGATCTGTTTCAGAAATTCTTTTTCAGGAAGTCTATAAAATCTTAAACCCGAAATGTGGATGCCACTAATCCAGTCCTTTTTACATAGCCTGAGATGGCAGAAATGAGGAAAGTGTATGGGTATCGCATTGATCACGAAGGATTATGAAAAATACAGTCGGAAAGCAGAGGATGCCGGTAATTGTGGAGTTTTACGCATCATGGTGTCCAAAGTGCGGAATGATGTATCCTGTTGTGGAAAGGATTGCCAGCCGGTATCAGGGAAAATGGATTTTCTATAAGATTGATATTGATATATCGAAAGAGATTGCAGAGTATATAGGCATTGAGATCGTACCGACGTTTGTGGTGTACAGAGATGGAAAAATCTGTGGATATACAACCGGAGTTCTTCCAGAAGAAACTCTGGAAGAACGAATCCGGGAAATGTTAAGAAAATAATTGGTGGAATCAATTATTCGTATGATGAATATTTTGCGCAGATTGCATTGACTTGCTATGTTAAAATTCGAATACAGCAACACCGTATGGCGGAAGATCGTAACCAAATGAATATGGTCTTCCATCACATTCCTGTTTCTTTGCTTTATATACTGCCGGGCGGGCTTTTCCGCTTCCGCCATACCGCAATTCATCACTGTTCAGTACCAGGCGGTACTGTTTGCCGCGCGGTACGCCGACACGGTACCCGGTCGTTCGATCGGTGTGAAGTTACATACGAATAAAGGTTCTTTTTTGCGCCCTTTTGAATGACGGATGAAGCTGTAAATACTTCGTGAGCTGTCATCTGCATTGACCCACTCAAAAAGCCTTCCATGCAGGTATCCTGTTCATACATGGCTTTGTTGTGTGTAAAGATGCGAGCAGGTCACGGTAGAAATTCTGAGTGCCTGATGCTCCGGCTCTGCAAGGAGATACCAGTCAAGCTCACGCGCCTCGCTCCACTCTCGAAACTGTGCGAACTCCTGTCCCATAAATAGCAGCTTCTTTCCCGGATGTCCCATCATGAAAGCATAACCGACCTTCAGGTTGGCGAATTTCTCAAATCCAAGACCAGGCATCTTATTGAGCATAGAGCATTTTAGATGTACCACTTCATCATGTGATAATACAAGAATATAATTCTCGCTGTATGCATAGGTTAAGGCAAATGTCATACCGTAGTGGTCGCCTTTGCGGAAATAAGGATCCAGTTTCATGTACTCTAGGAAGTCATGCATCCATCCCATATTCCACTTCAGGTTGAACCCAAGGCCGTCTTCTTCCGGTTTTCCGGTTACTTTCGGCCATGCAGTAGACTCTTCTGCAATCATCAGTGCGCCAGGGTTACGTCCGGTAGTAACGGAATTCAGATGCTTGAAAAAAATTCGATTGCTTCCAGATTCTCATTGCTGCCGTATTTGTTGGCGATCCACTGACCGTCTTCTTTACCGTAATCAAGATACAGCATGGAAGCAACAGCATCTACGCGGAGACCATCGATGTGATAATGTTCGATCCAGAACAGTGCGTTGGCGATCAGGAAGTTCTTCACCTCATTTTGCCATAATCAAAAATCTTGGTTCCCCAGTCCGGATGTTCCCCCTTCTTAGGATCTGCATATTCAAAGGTAGCTGTGCCGTCAAAGTCAGCGAGTCCGTGTGCATCGCGTGGAAAATGTGCCGGTACCCAGTCCAGGATTACGCCAATCTTATTCTTATGGAAATAATTGATCATATATGCGAAATCTTCCGGCGTACCATAACGGGGAGGTCGGTGCATAATATCCGGTCACCTGATATCCCCAGGAACCGTCAAATGGGTATTCTGAAATTCCCATCAGTTCGATATGAGTATACCCCCATTTTTATGTAGTCTGTAGCTGCATGCGCAAATTCACGATAGCTGTAGAACCCATCATCTTCACGTCCCGGATGGCGCATCCAGGAACCGATATGTGCTTCATAAATGGAAATCGGTGAGGAATGGAAATCCCATTCTGCCCGGTGCTTCATCCAGACACTGTCACTCCATTTTAAATGGGAGATATCAGCAATCCTTGAGGCAGTTCCCGGTCTCAACTCTGCACTGTTCGCAAATGGATCAGCTTTGTAAAGCTTATCTCCGGTCTGTGTCTCGATACAGTACTTGTAAAAAGCTGTCCGAGCTGTGCTTCCGGAACAAATGCGGTATAGATTCCAAGTGGTTCCTGACGCTTCATAACGTTTGCATCTTCACTCCAGCCGTTGAATTCACCGACTACGGCAACTGATCTGGCGTGTGGAGCCCATACTGCGAAATATACGCCGGTTTTTTTCCCCATCTTTTTACAAAATGTGCACCCATTTTTTATAGATTTCATAATGGGTTCCCTGTCCGAATAAATATTGATCTAATTCGCCGATTCTATAATCAGCGGGTTTATCTGTTGTTACAGTTTTTACAGACTTTTTAGCTGTAGACTTTTTAGCAGCAGTTTTAGCAGCTGCCGGTTTTTTACAGTAGATTTTTTACGGCCGTCTTGCGGGTCGTGTTGGTCTGTTGTGCTGTTGTTTTTTTACTGCCATCCCATTCACCTTCTATCAAAGATATTTAGGAATATTATACTAGAAATAGCGATAAAAAGAAAGAGTTTTTGGACAACTTATACATTTCTTATGTAAGATGTCTAAAAACTCTTTCTTTATAGTTATCGGTTTTGTCTGCATATATAAAAGAACGCGCCGGAAGCGCGTTCTTTGTAGAAATCTTATGCTTTAAAATCTTCTTCTTTCAGGATGATGTGGTCTGAATTATCAGTGCTTCTTCCAAATACCCGTTTCACAAGATGTTTTACATTTGCTTGCTGGGAATGTGAAATTGCTTCATCCATGATCTCTTTTACTTCTGCAACAGTGACCGCTTGATCTTCTCTCTGCATCATATCAATCCGGCTGTATAATGCAAGGATTCCCATTTCATCGATACGGTATCCGTTTTCCTTAGCATAGGTCTGACCGAATGTAACCAGTTCATCATTGATGAATACCGGAAGCTCCAGTCTGGAAGTAAATTTACGTTTGAATTCGCGATGGGATGCAAACATTCTTTCCAGCGGTTTCTTCTGGTCTTCCAGAAGGAAGAGAAGTTCGCCGGTCTGTTCATCCATCATGTCATTCAGTTCACGGATGGTTCTGTCATTCATCTTGGAAGCTTTTTCGATGATCAGTGCGCCACCGTTCAGCTTATCGATGATACTTCCGATGTCCTTTTTGTTCAGAGAATCACCGGTTACGATTGCAACTTTACCCTGTTTGAGTCTGCGCTGTTTCTGGATTGCTTTTTACAATATCAACTGCGAGGACTGTTTTTCCGCTTCCCTTGCGGCCAGGATCAGGATGTTGCCTGTGCGGGAAGTTCCATAACGGTTACGGCAACGTTTGTCGTTATCAAGGATTTCAACAAGCTGTTCACTGACACCACGGATCGGTACAAAGTAAAGAGAACAGCTGTCTTCTGCTCTTCAGTAAGTCCAAGCTTCAGTCAATCTCACTTGTTGCACTCAGATCGTAACGACCCTGTACAACGAATCCGGTATCGAATTTACCCATGCGTTCAGTGATTTCATCTTCTGACGGTTCTTCGATTTCAAGAACTTCGTCAATATCAGGAGTTGGCGCTGATTTTTTGAAGTTTCTTTCTCTGGCTCAGGAGCCGGTTTCTCGTCAAATTCAAGATCAAGATAATCATCACTGCTATCTAATTCTTCTTCATCTTCAAAGGAATCAAGGTCTGCAAAAATCACCATCATCTTCGTCAGAATCATGATCATCGATATCGAGAGCAGATTCTTTTTCAAAATCAAAATCCTCTTTATGATCTTCATCTAATTCATCATCGATCTGGTAGTCATCTTCGTCTTCATCCTCGTATTCTTCCTCATCGTCATACTCGGAATCATCTTCATCCTCGTATTCCTCGTCATCGTCATACTCGGAATCATCTTCATCCTCGTATTCCTCGTCGTCGTCATACTCGGAATCATCTTCATCTTCGTATTCCTCGTCGTCGTCATACTCGGAATCGTCTTCATCTTCGTATTCCTCGTCGTCGTCATCCTCGGAATCGTCTTCATCCTCGTATTCTTCGTCGTCATCATACTCGGAATCATCTTCATCCTCGTATTCCTCGTCGTCGTCATACTCGGAATCATCTTCATCCTCGTATTCCTCGTCGTCATCATACTCGGAATCATTTTCATCCTCGTATTCCTCGTCGTCATCATACTCGGAATCATCTTCATCTTCGTATTCCTCGTCGTCGTCATACTCGGAATCATCTTTATCTTCGTATTCCTCGTCGTCGTCATACTCGGAATCATCTTCATCCTCGTATTCCTCGTCGTCGTCATACTCGGAATCGTCTTCATCCTCGTATTCAGCTTCTTCATCGTAAACCGCATCCGATTCATCATCTTCTTCGGAGTCAACGATTTCTTCAAAATCATTTTCTTCCGGAGCTTCCTCGTCAGTGTCTGAAGCTTCTTTGGATGAATCTTCCGGGCTTTCAGTCGCTTCATCCTCTTCATCATCAACGAAATCTTCAGCATCTTCATCGGTGATTTCAGGCTCTTCACCATTTTCAAGCTGTTCCATCAGTTTGCGGATATCCATCAGAAAGGATTGGTTTTGTAGCTCCAAGAACTTCCTCTTCTTCTTTTTCTTCTTCTCGCGCAGGGCTTTTTTTCTTTCTCAGCTTCCTCCTGGCTCTTTTCAAGAATCTTTGCATTTTCACGCTGGGTTGCTTCCCAGTTGGCAAAAATTTCTTCAATCTTCATCTTACCGGTCATCTGTGAATCGTCTGAAGCAGATTCAGGAGCAACTGCACCACTTGCAACGGCAACACCGGCTTTCAGAGCATCTGAAAGGGAAGCACCGGAAATAGTTGTGGAAATATCGGAAGTGCTTCGAATCCGGGTTTTTGGCTGTGACTCAGCTTCTGGTTCGGAAGCATGTGTCCGGGCCATTGGCTCTGGAAGATCCGGAAGATCAATACTGTCTGTGACATGTACATCTTTGCGGACCTTTGTCTGCAATTCGTGGATTCGGTGCCGGACGTTCTTTTTGATTTTCGGAAGGAAGGTTTTCTCTTGGAAGAATCCTTACGGCCGCAGATACCATCATTTCGATGATCGTATTTTTTTCCTGCTGAAGTGGAGTCAGCGGTTTGTATTTCATTTTAAGTTCCATTGCCTGGTATACATAAGTACCTTCGCTGAACCAGAGAATCAGATCATCACATTCAAGCAATACGTAACTGAACGCGAAGCATACTGAT
>VOFK01001004.1_pt1 | contig 15184 bp, 29 predicted proteins | sample 5384121 | NCBI WGS metagenome assembly VOFK01 (sample SAMN12384730, study PRJNA508395) | human gut metagenome | isolation source: healthy gut J | host: Homo sapiens
GATTGACCGATGTGGGTTTACATAACTCAATAATAAGCGTCATAGACTTTTTTCGCCGACGGGGAAGTATACCCCGTGGGCAGAATGGAGCGGAGCGGGGAGCGATAATGCGGAAGAGGCAAAACGGTTTACATAATCAATATAAATGTATGCTCGATATAGAGCCGTGTGCCGTTGCCGCAGTCGCGGCGGCGGTGTATTTTTCGATATGCCGGCCCCTAACGGCGCTGCTGGCCGCGGCCGCAGTGCATGAGCTGGGGCATGTCCTGTGCCTCGCGGCGCTCGGCGTGCATATATCCGGCTTTCGTGTCGAGACGCAGGGACTGTGCATCAGTATTCCGGCACGGCGCCCGCATGGGCGCACGCCTCGCCGCCTTCTGCGGCCCCGCTGCGGGTATTGCGTGCGCTTTCCTTTTTCCGCCCTCTCACGGCGCTTCGCGGGCGGGTGGCCGGCACTTGCCGCGGGCTTCAGTCTGCTGCTGTCGCTGTTCAACTTCCTGCCCATACTGCCGCTGGACGGCGGGCGCATCATGCTGCGGCGGCGGAGGGGCTGTTCGGCGCAGCGCGCGGCACACGGATCGCATCGGCCGTCAGCCTTGCCGCGGCGCTGTGCATCCTCTTCGCGAGGCACGCTTGCAGCCTGCCGTGGGCTGGGCTGGGGGCTTGCCGCTGCGGGCTGCTGGCTGATTTCTCTTCCGATGTGCAGCAAAGTATTGAAAAAAAGAAGAAAATCATGTAGTATAATAAAATCGATATTATAATGCATTACCCTCGAACGACGATCGCGCTGCCAGGCGCGAAACCGCGCGTCCTTGTCAACCGAGGGTACGGAGAAGAAAAAATGGACAAACGCCTTGAACGCATCCTGCCGCGCGTGCAGAAGCCCGCGCGCTATACCGGCGGGGGAGTATAACCAGATAATCAAGGACAAGAACGCGGTGGATATCCGCCTTGCGTTCTGCTTTCCCGATACCTATGAGATAGGCATGTCCAACCTCGGCATGAGCATACTTTACCACGATGAACAGCCTCGCCTTCGTCTGGGCGGGCGTGTGTATGCCCTGGGGGGGCGATATGTACGACGAGATGAAGAAGGCCGGACTGCCGCTGTACGCGCTGGAGAAGCGGCGACAGCGTGCGCGACTTTGGACGTTGTGGCCTTTTCCGTCGGCTATGAGATGGCGTATACCACGGTGCTGGATATGCTGGACATGTCCGGCATCCCCGTGCGCAGTGCGGACGGCCGGATCTTCTGCCGCTGGTGATCGCCGGCGGCTCATCCTCCGTCAATGCGGAGCCGATGACGCCGTTTATCGACCTTTTTTCATCCTCGGCGAGGGGGAGCAGGTGAATAACGAGCTTCTCACGCTCCTGCGCCGCGCGAAAGCGGAGGGCTGGACGAAGCGGGAGTTCCTCGCGCAGGCGGTGAAGCTGGGCGGTGTGTACGTTCCGACGATGTATGATATAAGCTATAACGCCGCCGGCACGGTGTGCAGGCGATAACGCCGAAGCGACGGCGCGCCGGAGAAGGTCATAAAGCGCGTTGTGGCGGACTTTTGACGCCGCGCCCTATCCGACGCGGCCCGTCGTGCCGTCACGGAGGTCGTGCACGATAGGGTGAGTCTTGAGCTTTTTCCGCGGCTGTGCGCGGCTGCCGCTTCTGCCAGGCGGGGCATATCTACCGGCCCATCCGCGCCAAGAAGTATGAAACGCTCGTGCGGCAGGGGATAGAGACACTGAAAAACACCGGCTATGAGGATGTGACGCTGCTCTCCCTCAGCTCCAGCGACTACCGCCAGCTTCCCCAGCTCCTCGACGGGCTGCTGGAATACTGTGAGCCGCGCAGCATCGGCATTTCTCTGCCCTCTCTGCGCGCGGACAACTTCTCCATGGAAATAATGCAGCGGCTGCAAAAGGTGCGCAAAAGCGGCCTCACTTTCGCCGTCGAGGGCGGAAGTCAGCGCCTGCGCGACGCGATAAACAAAAACGTGACCGAGGAGGACGTGCTGCATACATGCAGCATCGCCTTTGCCGGCGGCTGGAACGGCGTGAAGCTTTTATTACATGCTCGGCCTGCCGACGGAGACGGATGAGGACATCCTCGGCATCGCCGAAATGGCGAATAAGGTGCTGCACTGCTGGCGCGAAAACGCGAAGAACAAGAGCCGCGGCGTGCGCATCACCGTCTCCACCTCCTGCTTTATCCCCAAGCCGCACAGCCCATTCCAGTGGGAGGCGCAGATAAGCATGGAGGAATACCTGCGCCGGGTGAATCTCCTGCGCTCTGCCATTACCGCGAAGAACGTCAGCTACAACTGGCACGACGCGGAGACCAGCCTTATAGAGGCCGTGCTCTCGCGCGGCGACAGGCGCGTGGCCGATGTTATTGAGACCGTCTGGCGCGACGGCGGCCGCCTTGACGCGTGGACGGATTATTTCTCATTTGAACGCTGGATGCGCGCCTTTGAAAAGTGCGGGATAGACCCCGCCTTCTATGCCCAGCGTGAGCGCAGCGAGGATGAGGTGCTGCCGTGGGATATGATAGATGCTGGTGTCCGGCGTGAGCATTTCCTGCATGAGCGGAAGATGTGCTACAGCCCGCGCTCTCGCCCGACTGCCGCCACGGCTGCTCCGCCTGCGGGCGCGGCAAGACTTTTGAATGGAGGCCGCTGTGATGGATAAGCTCAGACTGAGATTCAAAAAAGACCGGCCGCGCGGTGTATATATCCCATCTCGACCTCATGGATACGATACAGCGCGCGTTTTCAAGGGCGGAGTATGGGCTGAAATACCTGAGGGCTTCAACCCACGCCCGCAGATATCCATTGCCCTGCCGCTGTCCGTCGGGACCGGCAGCGTGGGCGAGGTCATGGGCTTCAAGCGCCGGTGCGAGACCGCGCTGGACGATTTCCCCAGCGCCTGACGACGGCGGCCATGCCGGAGGGCAATCGAGATAATCGAGGTTTACGAGCCGCAGCGCAAGGCCAGCGAGATAAAATGGCTTGAAGTAGAAGGCATAATGGAGTATGATGAACGGGATGCCGGCGAAATGGCCGCCGCCCTGCGCGAATTCTACGCTGCGCCGGAAATAGTCATCACGAAAAAAAAAAAACGAAGCGCGGCCTCGGCGAGATGGACATAAAGCCCGCCATACAAAGCATCGCTTTCACGCCCGGCGATAAATGCGTGAAGGTGGACGCTTTCATCTCGCGCAGGAGCCGACGCTTAATCCCGAACTGCTGACCGACGCCCTGCGACAGTGCGCGCCGGAGATAGCGCCGGACTTCGCCAAATACATGAGAATAGAGACCTATGATGCACAGATGAACGTGTTCAGATAAAGGAAAGCGTCTATGAAAAGGATTGCTGTGTTTCAAAGCGAGCTGGGCGTCGGCGGGATCCAGAAATCCCTCGTCAATCTGCTCGGCGCGATCGACTATGACAGGGTGCAGGTGGACCTGTACCTTTCAAAGCGACGAAAAGTTCTGGCCGGTCGAATTCCCGGAAAAACTTAATATATACTATCTCAGGCCAACGCCGCGAATATGCTCGTTCATGCCGTTCGACACGGCGAAGCGTATGCTGCACTACGACTTCCCGCCCGGCGTGGAGTATGACCTTGCGATAGACTTCAACTCATACCAGTGCTCCTGCGCCGTCGGCGCGCTCACCGTTCCGGCGAAGTACCGCGTCATGTGGATACACAACGATGTGCGCGTCAAGCTTGAAAAACGAATGGAAGTACCGCGTGCTGTGGTATTTCTTCAAGGAAAAGTTCAAGTATTACGACGAATTCGTGCCCGTATCCGCCGCGCTGTGGGGAACCCTTCACGCAGATGTCCGGAATAAGAGAAGCAAGGCACCGGGTCATCCAGAACGTGATAAACGTTCAGGAGATACGCCGCAAGATGCGCGAGCAGCCGCCGGACCTTGTGCTTGACAGCGGGTGCATGAACTTCGTGGCTCTCGGCAAGCTGTGCCACCAAAAGGGCTATGACATCATGCTGGACGCCTTCGCCGCCGCCTCGGAAAAGCGGGACGACCTACGGCTGTATATCATCGGTGCGGGGCCGGACGAGGCGGCGCTGAAAGCGCAGGCGGCGCAGCTCAAGCTCACGGGGAAGGTCAGCTTCCTCGGCAAGAAGAGCAACCCCTACTGCTATATGGCGCGGATGGACGCTTTCGTCTCCACCTCCCGCTACGAGGGGCAGCCGCTGAACATCATGGAGGCGCGCGCGGTAGGTCTCCCGCTCTACTGCACGAAGAACCTTGAAAGCTACACAGAGGGGCTTGAAGGCGTTGAGGACCTCGCGGCGGCGCTGGCGGGCGCGGAAAAACAGGCAAAACAGCCAGACAATCTAATTGAATATAATCAGAAGATACTTGACAGCATCTATGATCTGACCGAAAGCGGAAGATAAGGCATATTCCGGCGCGGATAGCAAAAAGACTTGCAATTTGCCCGCACATGTGGTATCATATCAAAGCTTTTGTGGGTAACCCAGGTGAGAAAGGCGGTCCGCTGCCGAGGCGCACTTCCCCTCCGGTATGAACGTCTATATACAAGGAAGCGATTGGATTATGGATCTGGTCAAAATTCTCAGCGAGCGTTATATGAAGCCCGAGCTTCCCGAGATGAACGTCGGCGACACCGTGCGTGTCCTTGTTCTCGTTAAGGAAGGCAACCGTGAGCGTACCCAGGCATTCGAGGGCACGATCATTGCCAAGAAGCATGGCGGCATCAATGAGACTATCACCGTGCGCCGCATTTCCTACGGCGTCGGCTGTGAGAAGGTATTTCCCGTACATTCTCCCTCCATCGTCTCCGTTACCACCGTCCGCAAGGGTAAAGTTCGCAGAGCAAAGCTCTACTACCTGCGTGATCGCGTCGGTAAGAAGGCAAAGGTCAAGGAGCGCCTGTAATCTCTACGGCGCAAGGCAAAAGGCATCTTCTGATTTTCAGAAGGTGCTTTTTGCTTTTCTTATATAAAATATCTGTTGACGGCGCGCCGCGTCAGGCGCTCCCGTTCTGGAGGCAGACATGAATACAATCCATATAATCGCGCTGCACCTCGCCTTCGGCGGAGTGGAGAGGGCGATAATCAATATGGCGAATCTCTTTGCCGCGCGGTATAACGTTGAGATAATCAGTGTTTATAACATGCCGAACAGCCCGGCGTACCCGCTGGACGCGCGCGTAAAGGTCCGCTATCTGCTCGACGACGTTCCGAACCGGGCCGAGTGGAAGGCGGCGGCAAAGGGGCTGCATCCCGTGCGCTTTGTGAAGGAGAAAGCGCGCGCAGCGTGAAGATCCTCATGGGGGAAGCGGCGCGAGGTACGCCGCGCGATAGAGGGGATAGACAGCGGCATCGTCATCACCACGCGGCATGAGGACAATCTTGCCCTTTCAAAATACGGCCGCCCCGGCGTACTGAAAATAGCGCAGCTTCATCATGACCATAACTTTGAAGCCCGCTATGTCAGCGCGTTTAAGCACAGCTACGGGAATATAGATTACTTTACGCCTCACGCCCGGCCTTTGCAGGCGAGGTGGGGGAGATGATGCGCGGCACGCGCACTAAGGTCGTCACATCCCCAATTTCCTTGACCGCTATCCGGAGGAGCCGGACTTCGCCGCGCGCGAAAAGACCGTTTTGCCGCGGGGCGGCTCAACTTTGTCAAGCGCTTTGACAAGCTCATCCGCATATTCGCCGCCGTGCATGAAAAAATGCCGGACTGGAAGCTCAGGATCGCCGGAGAAGGAGAGGAGCGGCCCGCGCTGGAGCGGCTCATAAAGGAGCTTGGCGCGCAGGACTATGTCACTCTCTGCGGTGCGATGGACGCTGCCGGGGTCGAGCATGAGATGTGCACCGCCGGAATATACGCCATGACCTCGGCCAGCGAGGGCTTTTCCTTCGTCGTGCTGGAGGCGCAGAGCTGCTTTATCTCCCACCTGTGGCCTTTTGATGTGCGCGTCGGCCCGCCGTTTTCATAAGCGACGGCACGGACGGCTTCCTCGTGCCTGATAATGACGATGCCGCCTATGCCCGCCGGCTTGAGCAGCTTATGCGTGACGACGAACTGCGCCGCGCCATGGGCAAAGCCGCGCGCACGCGTTCGCTCGACTTTTCCGGGGAAAAAATAGCGCAGCTTTGGTATGAGATTTTGGGTGACTGATATATGGAACAACAAAATAGCCTTACCGGCAGAATAAAGGACAATTGGCTTTTTCCTCCTCATCGCCGCGCAGCCCGTGCTGGACGTGCTGGCGTACTGGACGAACAACACCCACTCGAGCTGGGCGGGCTATATTCGCCTTGCGATAATGGTGGCACTTCCCGTGATCATGCTCATCCGGCTTGAAAAGAAGAAGCACTTTCTCATATGTATGCTCATCGTCGGCGCGTACTGCGCCCTGCACGTGCTCAACTGCCTGCGCGTGGGTTATATCGACCCCTTCCGTGATATCTCATATATGGCGCGCGTCGCGCAGATGCCCGTGCTGACGGTGTGCTTTTTGTCTACGCAGTGCGGGATGAGCATATGAAAGATCAGGCTGTCCGCGCCATGGAGGCCGCCGCGGCGCTGGTGCTGCTGGCGCTTATCGCCGCAATACTCACCGGCACCGAGAACGTCACCTACGGGCAGGGGCTCGGCGTCAGCGGCTGGGTCATCGACAATAACCGCTGTGCAAACAGCATCATCCTCGTCACGCTCTCCTGCTTTGCCGTCTATTACGCGGCGAAGAGCGGGCGGAAGTCTGCGTATATCCTCGTGCCCGCGGCGGTGTGCGCCGTGTTTATTTCAAACGGCACAAAGGCGTGCTACTTCGGCATATTCGCCGTGTTCCTCGGCTTCGCGGCCTTCCTCGTGCTTGACCGCGCCGTCAACAAAACGCGGCTGAACAGCCTGCTGCTGGCCGTGCTCATCGCGCTTTCCGCCGTCTCCGCGGCGGTGTACCCGTATACGCCCCGCGCCAAGGTCGAGGCGCTTCAGGCCAGCGCCGTCGCGCTGAAGGATCAGGACGAGCTTGTGCGTCTGCTTAAGGAGAAGGGCTATGACCCGCAGAGCATGACCACCGAGGAAAAGCTTGCCGACCCCGTTGTGCGCGAGATATTTGAGACCTATTACACGAAGCTCATGTGGCACGTCATCCCCGAAATGTTTGACCGCTTCGGTATAGAGCGCATCATGCGCGAGTATGACATGACCACCTCCGCCGCGACGCTTATAGACGTACGCCTTATGAAGCGCACCTACGCAAAAATGATCTGGCAGGAGCAGGACGCGCTCACAAAGCTCACGGGCTTTGAGGTGTCCGAGATAAAAGACCCGGCCTATGACCCGGAAAAACGACTGGCCTGCCCTGTTCTTCTATTACGGCTATCTCGGCTTCGGCCTTTACATCGCATTCATCCTCCTTTTCATCTGGAAGCTTATAAAATGCGTGATAAAGGACTTCCGCGGCAGTCTGAACCTTTTGAATTTCACGCTGCTGCTGTGCCTCGTGCTGCAACTGAGTCTTGCAGAGTTCTCCGGCGCGCTGCTGCGCCGGCCGAATGTGTCCGTGTATCTCTCCGTGCTGCTCGCGCTCATATATTACCGCACGGTGCGCGCACCGGCGGACAGGAGGGCGGCAGATGAAGCTTAGTGTAATCATTCCGTTTATAACGCGGAAAAGTACCTGCGCGAATGTGTGGACTCCATCCTTGCGCAGACCATGGAAGATCTTGAGGTCATCCTCGTCAACGACGGTTCGCCCGATAACTCCGCCGCCATCATGGCGGAGTACGCCGCAAAGTACCCGCAGAAGGTGAGGACCATCACGCTTGAAAACGGCGGGCAGGGCCGCGCGCGCAACTTCGGCATCGACATTGCTCAGGGCGATTTTCTCAGCTTCATCGACAGCGACGACTATATCGCGCCGGATATGTACGCGCTCATGCTCGCCGCGGCGGAGGAAAACGGCGCGGATGTCGTCGTGTGCGACATGGAAAAGCGCTTTTGACGACGGGCGGCGCGAATACGTCCATGCGGCGCTCAATCCGCGCCGCTGGCCTCTGCCGGTTCATCCAGCAATAAGATATTCCGCCGCAGCGCCGTCGGCGATATACGCTTTCCGTTGGGCTGTGGTATGAGGATTTTGAGTTTTCCGCAAAACTCCTGATGCTCAGCCGGAAAACGGTGTTCGTCCGGAAGCCGCTTTATATCTACCGCTGCGGGCAGACGTCCACCATGAACAACGACAACGCCCGCAAGAACCTTGATATCCTCGCCATTATGGAGGATATCCGCAGCTTGCCGAGAGCGGCGGCTATCAGGCCGGGTTTGAGTTTCTGCTTATAAACCACGTCCCTGCTTGACTCGATACAGCGCCTTGCGCTGCTTCGCTCGCCGGAAAAGCGCGCCGTCATAAAAAAGCTGCGCGCCTATGTGCGCCGGTATATCCCGCGCCTTTCCGCCTGTGAAAGCTACCGCGCCGAGACGCGCAACCGCCGCATAATAATGTGGCTGAACTACCACGGCATGGAGCGGATAGCCATTGTGCTGCTCAAACTGAAGGGGGAGCCTGTGACGGACGGAGGGGTAGACGGATGACAAAAAGGAAAAGATATGCGCTTCTGCTTGCAGCCGCGTGCCTCGCTGTGCTTCGCGGCGGTCTGCGTTTACGCGGCAAAATGCGGAACGTATTTTATAGACGCGGATATGTCCAGCGAACTGGTGCTTGCGCGGCAATTGTCCCGCGAGGGCGGAATACTCTCGAAAAACTGGTATTATTCCAGCGAACTGAGAGAGTGCTGAATAACCAGCTCGTGTTTGCGCCGCTTTTTGCGCTGTCGGATAACTGGCAGCTCGTGCGCACGCTTGGAACCGCGATAACTCTGGCTGTGATGACGGCGTGCTATATCTTCATGGCCGCGGCACCGGCCTGAGCTGGACGGGAACATTTGCCTCGGCGGGCGTGCGTTGCTTCTGCCGCTTTCAGACAGCTATACATACGCCGTGCTCACCGGGCTTTTCTATATCCCGCATATATGCATTTTCGTTCCTGCTTTTCGGGCTGCACTGCCGGTATACCGGCGCCGGAAGAGAAAAAGCCGCTGTGGGCGTGCTTGCTGCGGCGGTGCTGGCCTTCATCGCGGGGCTTGGCGGCGTGCGGCAGCTATTCATATTCACCGTGCCCGCGTTTATCACGGCGGTTATTCTGCTTTTTGAAAACGGCATAAAATGCCCGCGCGCGGTGAGCGCATGGAGTTTGCCGCGGTAAGCGCTTTGTCGCTCATCGCGTCGGCGGCCGGATGCCTTGTCAATCGGGGCTTGCTTCCGCAGATATACAGCTTCTGCAACTACGGCGAGAATACCTACGGGCGCGACGTGCTGTTCACCGGCTTTTCGCTGGATGGCTTCAAGTTCTATATCGACAGCATTATTGAGCTTTTCGGCTACCGTTCCGGGCCTCTGTTTTCCGGCGTCCTCGTGTACAATATGCTTTTCGGATGCGCGCTGCTTGCCGCCGTGTTTGCCGTGCGGGCGGTGCTCAGGGATAAAGCGGGCGCGTTCAGGCTCCGCGCGGAGACCGTGTTTTTCATTACGGCGTTTGCAATGCTTGGGCTTTGTTTATTGCTTCACCGACCTTGACCGCGTCGTGCGCTACTGCGTGCCGGTGTTCGTTTTTGCCGTGCCGGTCGTTTTTGCGAGCTTTGAGTGCTGACGCGCGGAGTCAAGAGTGAAGCTTGCTCCGGCAGCTTTAATGGCGGCGCTGCTCGTGCTGTGCAGCGCGAATACCTACCGTGTTTCGACCGGGTATGACGCTAACAGCGACCTCAAGGATATTGTCAGTGTTGTCCGCGGCGAGGGCTATACCGAGGGGTATTCAAGCTTCTGGACGGGCAATCTCATCACGGAGCTTTCGAGCGGCGCGGTCGATATGCGCGTAGTCGGCGGGGATATGATAGTCGAGCCCGGCGATATGGCCTATGTTTACGAGTGGCTGCAAGCTAAGGCGCATAAAGACACCGTGCCCGCGGGGAGGTTCTTTCTTTGTGCTGTTCAACTTTGAGGCAGAGCTTCCGATAGAGCCGATTTATACAAATCAGACGTACAGACTTTATGGCTTTGACAGCTTTGACGAGTTTGAAGCCTTATATAAATGATCAAGACCCCAGCCGCGCGAGGCAGCGCACGGCTGGGGTCACTATGTCCAAAAAGCCTCGCAGAGTTTTCGCGTCCGCAGACGCGAAAGCTGTACGATGCGTTTTCTGCCGCGACATGTGCGTGGCAGAAAACACTTTCGCGCGGAGTGAGCGTCAGGAATTGTCCGCTATCAGCGGACAACAGAGGCGCAGAACGCAGCGAAAGCTTTCTCGAAAAAGCGGCAAAGCCGCTTTTTTGACAGTCTTTACCCCAGCCGCGCGAGGCAACGCACGGCTGGGGCTTTTTTCTTATTTGCCTTTTATTATATTGTTTGCCCGCATCACAGCGTGCAGACACAGCGCGCATCCTGTGCCGGATGAAAAAGTGCAGCAGCCTGTATTTTCGCGCACATGGCCTTTACATAGCGGTTCTCACGGTAATCCGGAAACTTCTTTATGAAGTCGGTCTACAGCTCATCCTGCACGGCGCTTTTCCAGTCGGCAAGATTCACGCGCGTGCATGAGGTCAGCACCTGATTGTAAAATGCGGCGTATTCAAGCTGTTCGCGGTATTTTTTCAAAAAGCCCCGCGCCGCGGTAGGCGTCCAGCATCGCGTTGACCGCGGGATGATCTCCAGATTGCGCGCGGTGTTCTTGTTGTTTGTGATGGAGCCCGCGCGCTGAAGGTAGTTGTGCCATGGCCTGTGCACGGACAGCATCCTCTTCGCCTTTGTGTACAGCAGCGGCGTGACGTACATGTCCTCATACCACACGCGCCCCGGATAATATATGCCGTTGTCCGTGAACAGCGTGCGCCTGTATATCTTATTCCATGCCGAGGGCATTTCAAACAGCAGCTCCGGATAGCTCTCCAGCGTGAACTCGCCCTCGATAGCGCAGCCCGTGATGTATTTCAGCACCCGGCCGGACTCGTTGACGGAGCGTATGTCGAAAAAGCACATGTCGAAGTCCTTTTCAAGAAGCGCCATCATTTCCGGCACGGCGCCGGGGGGAAAGGTAGTCGTCACTGTCGAGGAAGAGAATGTATTCGCCCCGCGCCGCGTCTATGCCCACGTCGCGCGCCTTTTGCCCAGCCCGCCGTTCCGGCGTCGTTATCACGCGGATGAGCGCAGGGAAGCGCTGCGCGTATTCATCGCATATTTCGCCCGATTTATCTGTGGAGCCGTCGTTGACCAGAACTATCTCATAATCGCCCAGCTCCGGGTATATCACGGAATCCAGACATTTTTTCAGATAATTCTCCACATTGTATACGGGGATCATCACTGTGAGCTTCGGCATGGCGGACGGCCTCCTTTTTTGTGCTGAAAGCTATTTTATCATAGGCTCTGCCGCCTTGCAACAATCAAAAAAAGGTTGATTTTGCACGCTTGTGTGGTATAATAACATGAATCAGAATGCATATCGCATATACGCAGGAGTTTACATATGAGCAGAAGAAAAAAGAAAACTTACGGCAGAGGAGCTTGAGGCGCAGGAGCTGGAATCGCGCAAAAAACGCGTATGACTGGATACAGTGCCTTGCAAGCGCCCTTATCGTCTGCGTCGTCATATTCATCTTCGTCGCCCGCGTTATCGACGTCAAAGGGCACGTCCATGTACCCGACGCTCAATAATCAGGACAAGATGCTGGTGTCCGACCTGTTCTATACGCCGAAGGCGGGGACATCGTCGTTTTCAAGAAGGATCAGTACGACCCGGAGCGCGCGCTCGTCAAGCGGGTCATCGCCACCGAAGGGCAGGAGATCAATATCGACTTCGACAGGGGCATCGTTTATGTTGACGGCGTCGCGCTGGAGGAGGATTATATAAACGAGCTTACCACCACCAAAGCTCGACTTCATCGGCCCGCAGACGGTGCCGGACGGCTGTGTGTTCGTCATGGGAGACAACCGCAATATGTCCACGGACAGCCGCAAATCGGAGATAGGCATGGTGGACAACCGCCTCATAATCGGCAAGGTTCTACTGCGTCATCTTCCCGCTTTGTCCTTCGGACTGGTGAAATGATGGAAAACAACGACTTTGAAAAAATGAATATCCAGTGGTTCCCCGGCCACATGACCAAGGCACAGCGCATGATAGAGGATAACATAAAGCTTGTTGACGCCGTGTGTGAGGTCATAGACGCGCATCCCGCGCGCCAGCCGCAACCCGGATATCGACCGCCTTGCCGCGGGCAAGCCCCGCCTTTGTTATCCTCAACCGCGCCGACCTTTGCAGACCCTGAGCTTTACGAAGCGCTGGAAGGAGAGCTTTGAGCGGCAGGGGATGGCCGTGCTTGAGACGGACGCCAGAAGCGGGAAGGGCGTCGGCGGCTTCGTGCCGGCCGTGCGCCGCCTCCTTTTTGCGGATAAGCTGCGCGAGTATGAGGCCAAGGGGCAGTCCGGCCGCCCGCTTCGCGTTATGATCCTCGGCATCCCCAACGTCGGCAAATCAACGTTCATCAACAAGGTCGCCGGGCGCAAGGCCGCCGCCGCCGGGGATAAGCCCGGCGTCACGCGCGGCCGCCAGTGGATAAACATTGACCGCTCTCTTGACCTTCTCGATACGCCGGGCATCCTCTGGCCCAAGTTCGACAGTCAGGAGGTGGGGGAGCTCCTCGCCGTGACGAACGCCATCAAGGCGGACGTTATCGACAAGGAGACGCTTGGCGCAAACTTCATGCTGCGCCTGCGCAGCATGTACCCCGCCGCCATAGAGGCGCGCTATAAATTCACACCCGGCGCGGACGCGAACGGTCTTTGAGCTTCTTGAGCAGGCCGCAAAAAAGCGCGGCTTTCTCGTCTCCCGCGGCGAATATGACATTGAGCGCATGGCGAACACGCTTCTCAGCGAATATCACGACGGCAAGCTTGGCCGCCTGACTTTTGGAGCTGCCTGATGAGTGACCTGTGGCTGCTTGAAAACGAAATATACGCCTCCGGCGTTTTCCTGCCTCTGCGGCGTGGATGAGGCAGGGCGCGGCCCGCTTGCGGGGCCTGTGCCGCCGCCGTCATGCTGCCGCGCGGTCTGGATATCCCCGGCCTGAACGACTCCAAAAAGCTCACGGAGAAAAAGCGTGAGGAGCTTTTACGGCATCATCTGTGCCGGGGCAGTGTGCTATGGCGTCGCCTTTGCCGGCGTGGAGGAGATAGAGCGGCTCAATATCCTCAATGCGACGTTTCTCGCCATGAACCGCGCCATTGCGCAGCTTTCCGTGCCGCCGCAGCTTGCCCTCATCGACGGCAACCGCGACTCCGGCATTGAAGCGCCCAGCCGCTGCATCGTCAAGGGTGACGCGCTGTGTGCGGATATTGCGGCGGCCTCCGTCCTCGCCAAGGTCACAAGAACAGGTACATGACGGCGCTTGCCAGCGAATACCCGCAGTACGGCTTTGAAAAAGCACAAAGGGCTACGGCACGAAGCAGCATTACGCCGCCATCCGCGAATTCGGCCCCTCGCCCGCGCACAGGATGAGCTTCCTGAAGACCCTGCACTGATGCAGACGCGGGAGCTTGGCCGCTTCGGCGAGGAACAGGCGGCAAAAATACCTGCGCCGCAAAGGGGCTATACCGTGACGGTGCGCAACTTCTCCTGCCGCGCGGGGGAGATAGACATCATCGCCGAGGATAAGGACTTCGTCGTCTTTGCGGAGGTGAAGCTCCGGCGTGACGCGGCCTTTGCTGAGCACGCGAATTCGTCACACCGGCAAAGCAGCGGCGCATAATAAATACGGCCCGACTATGGCTCGGCATGAACGACTGCAGCAGCCGCGCTTTGACGTTATCGAGGTGTACGCCCGCGCGGCGCTCCTCGGCCGCGTTTCGATAAATCATATAGAAAACGCTCTTTTTATGTAGGCCGCCCGCCTCAAAGCTTCATGCCTTGAAGCGAAGCGGCGTCCGCGCTTCAATCGCAGGCGGCGCCTCTCGGGCAGAAGGTCGAGCAGTAGGTCTCGCCCTCTTCGTGCAGGCTCTCGTTCTGCACGCTTATCTTTGAAGCGTTGCAGCGGCAGTCGATGGTGTTGTACTTTGCAGTTGGTCACGTCGCAGCCGACGCCGGGATTGGTTTCAGTGTGTTTTTGTCGCTCATTTCAGATTCCTCCTGATTTGATGTTTCAGGACTATTGTTTGCCGGCGGCGGTTCTTTATTCGAGGAAGCTATGGCATTATATGCAATAGGTGATTTCCATCTGGCGCTGGGGCAGGATAAGCCCATGGATATATTCGGCGACAAATGGATAAACCATGCAGAAAAATTAAAAGCGTCGTTTTCGGCGCTGAACGAGGATGACGTCACCGTGCTCTGCGGCGATCTGAGCTGGGGCATGGGGCTTGACGGCGCGCTGGGATTTCCTCTTCATAAACGCGCTGCCCGGCCGGAAGATAATTCTCAAGGGCAATCACGATTACTGGTGGAACACCGTGTCCAAAACCACGCGCTGCCGCGGGCATCGACACCATTGATATACTCAATAATTCCTATGAATACGGCGAATATGCCATCTGCGGCACGCGCGGCTGGTTTTATGAGGAGGAGAAGGGCAGCGAGCACGACGGCAAGATAATGCGCCGCGAGATAATGCGCCTTTGAGACCTCTTCTCGCCCTGCCGGGATAAAAAGAAGCTCGTCTTTCTCCATTATCCGCCGGTGTATAATGAATTAGTGAGTGCCCGGAGTCTGGGCCTGCTGAAGCAGTACGAGGTGCGCCTGTGCTGCTACGGGCATATCCACGGCAAGGCCTGCAATTACGCCTTCAACGGCGGGCGCGACGGCACGGAATACAGGCTCGTTTCCGCCGATCACGTGAATTTTGCGCCCGTGAGCCTGCCGTATTGATTTAATTATCATATTTGAAAACAATTTTAGCATTGATTTTTGCAGATAAAATCTGCTATCATATCCAAGGTTATGCACACATAGAGGAGGAAATCAACCATGAACGTCAAGAACGTAGAGAAAAAAGAAAATAACTCTGCATCATTTCAGGTAGAGACCGACAAGGCTGAATTTGAAGCAGCAATACGTAACTGAACGAAGCACAATGG
>VOFK01001723.1_pt1 | contig 15179 bp, 27 predicted proteins | sample 5384121 | NCBI WGS metagenome assembly VOFK01 (sample SAMN12384730, study PRJNA508395) | human gut metagenome | isolation source: healthy gut J | host: Homo sapiens
CTCGAGCGCGTTTACAGGTGCGTATTGCTTCGGAAGTCGCGGACACGGGGCAGAGCCACGTTGAACAGACGGTCGAGGAACTCCCACATACGGTCGCCGCGGAGGGTGACCTTGACGCCGACAGTCTCGCCTTCACGGACCTTGAAGTTCGCGACGGACTTGCGGGCCTTGGTGGTGATGGGCTTCTGGCCGGTGATGGTGGCGATGTCCTTGCAGATGGCCTCGATTTCCTTGGCGTTGCCCTTGGATTCGCCGCAGCCAACGTTGACGATGACCTTGCTCAGCTTCGGGATCTGCATCACGGACTTATACTGGAACTTGTTCATGAGGGCGGGAGCGATCTCTTCGGTATACTTAACTTTCAGTCTGGCCATGTTTCAATCCTCCCTCTCAAATCGTCTGGCCGCACTTCTTGCAGACGCGGACCTTCTTGCCGTCGGCGAGCTTGACAGCATGGCGGGTAGCCTTGCCGCACTTCGGGCAGACGAGCATGACCTTGGAAGCGTACATCGGGATCTCGCGGTTGATAATGCCGCCCTGATCGCCCTGCTTCTTCGGCTTGACATGGCAGGTCGCGACGTTGACGCCTTCGACGACGACCTTGCCGGCAGCGGGCATAGCCTCGAGGACCTTGCCCTTCTTGCCCTTGTCCTTGCCGGACAGGACAATAACGGTATCATTCTTCTTAACGTTCATCTCTTGGTCCCCCTATTAAACTGTTTCGGGTGCCAGGGAGCAGATCTTCATGAAACCAGAGTCACGGAGTTCTCTCGCCACCGGCCCAAAAATACGGGTGCCGCGAGGGCTGTTGTCATCCTTGATGAGAACGGCTGCGTTCTCGTCGAAGCGGACGTAGGTGCCGTCTGCACGGCGGGCGCCCTTCATGGAGCGGACGATGACGGCCTTGACGACCTCGCCCTTCTTGACCGTGCCGTTCGGCGCAGCCTTACGGACAGACGCAACGACGACGTCGCCGATGTTGCCGTACTTGCGCTTCGCGCCGCCCAGGACGCGGATGCACTTGATTTCCTTGGCACCGGTATTGTCGGCAACCTTCAAATAAGTTTCGCACTGAATCATTTGTTGTCGACCTCCTTACTTTGCCTTTTCGATGATCTCTACAAGTCTCCATCTCTTGTCCTTGGACAGCGGACGGCACTCCATGACCTTGACGGTATCGCCGATGCCGGCTTCGTTCTTCTCGTCATGGGCCTTGAGCTTGTAGGTTCTCTTGATGATTTTATGATACAGCGGATGCTGTACGTTCGTCGCAATCGCAACCACGATGGTCTTGTCCATCTTATCGGAGATGACGGTACCAACTCTGGTCTTGCGGAACGCTCTGGTAGTTTCACTCATTGCAGTTTCCTCCTCAGTTACTTGGTCTCGTTCTCACGAATAATAGTTTTGATGCGGGCAATATCTTTCTTGACGGCTGCGATGCGCAGGGGGTTGTCAAGCTGGTTGGTTGCATGCTGCATTCTGAGCATGAACAGGTCCTTCTTGAGATCTGCCAGCTTGGAGTCGAGCTCAGCCGCAGACAGTTTACGGATTTCGTTTGCCTTCATCTTATTCACCACCATTCTCGGTTTCCGGGGCTTCCTTGGCAATGATCTTCGTCTTGATGGGCAGCTTGTGCTGAGCAAGACGCAGTGCCTCGCGCGCTTCCGCTTCGGAAACGCCGCCGATTTCGAACATGACTTTCTGATTCTTGACGACTGCAACCCAGTATTCCGGAGCGCCCTTGCCGGAGCCCATACGGACGCCGAGAGCCTTCTTCGAAACAGGCTTGTCGGGGAAGATCTTGATCCAGACCTGGCCGCCGCGCTTGGTGTAGCGGGTCATGGCGACACGGGCTGCTTCGATCTGATTGCCGGTGATCCAGCCCGGCTCCATTGCCTGGATACCGAACTCACCGTAGGAAACCTTGTTGCCGCGGGAGGCAGCGCCCTTCATGCGGCCTCTCTGTACGCGGCGGTACTTGGTTCTTTTCGGCATCAACATTAGCGGTTGCCTCCTTCCGTGTTGTTATTGTTGTACGGACGGCGCTCACCGTTGTAGGAACGGCGGTCGTTGTTGTACGGACGGCGTTCGCCATTGCCGCGGCGGTCGCCGTTGCGGCGGTCGTTCGGACGGCGGTCGCGGCGCTCGCGTCTTGCGGGCTCCGGATTCTCGGAACGCAGCGTGGAGTTCAGGACTTCGCCCTTGTAGATCCAGACCTTGCAGCCGACGCGGCCATAGGTCGTGTTGGCCTCGGCAAAGCCGTAGTCGATGTCAGCGCGGATGGTCTGCAGGGGGATGGTGCCCTCATGATAGGATTCGCTTCTGGCGATCTCGGCGCCGCCCAGACGGCCGCCGCAGGTGCACTTGATGCCCTTTGCGCCCAGACGGGTCGCGCGCTGGATAGCCTGCTTCATGGCACGGCGGAAGGAGATACGCTTTTCGAGCTGCGCGGCGATGTTCTCCGCGACGAGCTGTGCGTTGAGGTCGGGGCTGCGGACCTCAACGATGTTGAGAGCAACGGTCTTGCCGAGCTTGGCTTCGATCTTCTTGCGCAGCACTTCGATCTCCGTGCCGCCCTTGCCGATGATGACGCCGGGACGGGAGCAGTGGATGCTGATCTTGACCTTGGCGTTGTCGCGTTCAATTTCGATCTTGGCGATGCCGGCAGGAATAGAGGGTGGACTTCAGATACTTACGGATGTTGTAGTCCTCGACGATCAGATCGCCGACCTTGTCTTCACGGGCATACCAACGAGAGTCCCAGTCTTTAATTACGCCGACGCGCAATCCATGGGGATTAACTTTCTGTCCCATAGTAACCTCCTGCTTAAGCCTTCTCGCTCACACCGATGGTGATGTGAGTGGTTCTCTTCAGAATGCGATTGTATCTGCCCTGCGCTCTGGGCATACCGCGCTTGAGCGTGGGGCCCGGGTTGGCGATGGCGGTCGTGACAACCAGATTGTCGGCGTTCATGCCGTGGTTGTTTTCCGCGTTCGCAACAGCGCTCTTGAGCAGCTTGAGCATGGGCTCGGAGGCCGCCTTCGGGGTCTGCATCAGATATGCGGTTGCAGTCTTTACGTCCTTGCCGCGGATGAGGTCGCACAGAATGACGACCTTGCGCGGAGAGATACGCAGGTATTTCAAATAAGCTCTAGCTTCCATGTTTCTTGCGTCCTCCTCTTATGCGTTGGTGGTCTTGCTGCCGGAGTGGCCGCGGAAGGTCCGCGTCGGAGCAAACTCGCCAAGCTTGTGGCCGACCATATCCTCAGTGATATAGACGGGTACATGACGGCGGCCGTCATGAACAGCGATCGTGTGGCCAACGAAGGAAGGGAAGATCGTGGAGCTTCTGGACCAGGTCTTGAGGACCTTCTTATCACCGGCCTTGTTGAGCTCTTCCACGCGCTTGAACAGCTCGGGTGCTACAAACGGGCCTTTTTTAATGCTTCTGCTCATCTTATATCCTCCTTACTTCGCGTTTCTGTGCTTAAAGATATACTTGTTGGTGCGGTTCTTGGTCTTGCGGGTCTTCAGGCCCATTGCAGGCTTGCCCCAAGGCGTCATAGGACCGGGATGGCCAACAGGAGACTTGCCTTCGCCGCCGCCGTGCGGGTGGTCATTCGGGTTCATGACAGAGCCGCGGACCGTCGGGCGGATGCCCATGTGGCGGGTACGGCCGGCCTTGCCGATGTGGACATTCTCATGGTCGATGTTGCCGACCTGGCCGATGACTGCGATGCAGTTCGGGCGGACGAGGCGGACTTCGCCGGACGGCAGACGAACCTGCGCGAACTGTGCGTCCTTTGCCATCAGCTGGGCGTAGTCGCCGGCGGAGCGGACAAGCTGTGCGCCGCGGCCGGGGTTGATCTCAATGTTGTGGATGATGGTACCGACGGGGATATTGGCGAGCGGCAGGCAGTTGCCGGGCTTGATATCGGCGGCGGCGGAAGAGACGACGGTGTCGCCGGCCTTCAGGCCGACAGGCGCGAGGATGTAGCGGAGCTCGCCGTCTTCGTACTTGACCAGAGCGATGAACGCGCTGCGGTTCGGGTCGTACTCGATGCGCTGGACGGTAGCCGGCATATCAAGCTTGTCGCGGCGGAAGTCGATGATGCGGTACTTGCGCTTGTTGCCGCCGCCGCGATGGCGGACGGTGATGCGGCCGTAGCTGTTGCGGCCGGCGTTCTTCTTGACAGTCTCAAGAAGGCTGCGTTCGGGCTTTGCCTTTTTATCTACGCCGTCGAACGCGGAAACAGTCATGTTTCTTCTCGACGGGGTATACGGCTTAAAAGATTTGATCGCCATATTGCGTTACTCTCCTTACAAATTGATTAGACCATACCCTCGAAGAACTCGATGGTCTTGGAATCGGCAGTCAGCTTGACCATGGCCTTCTTCCAGCTGGCGCGGCGGCCTGCGGGAGCGGCGCCCTGGCGCTTTTCCTTGCCTTCCATACGGATGGTGTTGACTTTTTCGACCTTCACGCCGAAGATCTCCTCGACAGCCTTCTTGATCTCGACCTTGTTGGCATCGATCGCAACCTGGAAGACGTACTTCTTGTCTTCGGTCGCTTCCATGGACTGTTCGGTGATGACGGGCTTGATGATGATATCGTAAGCGGTCTTCATTATGCGAACACCTCCTCAATCTTTGCAAGAGCAGCTTTGTCAACGACGAGCTTCTTTGCGTTCAGAATGTCGTAGACGTTGATCAGGTTGGCGAAGGTCACCAGAACGCCGGGGATGTTGGCCGCGCTCTTGACAACGACTTCGTTGTTTTCAGCGGTGACGACCAGAGCCTTGGTATCGGCGCCGACAGCCTTCAGGAACGAAGCCATGGGCTTGGTCTTGATGGCGTCCAGCTTGATCTCGTCGATGACGACGATGTTTTCTTCCTGTGCCTTCGCGCTCAGGACGGACTTGAGAGCCAGTCTCTTGACCTTCTTGTTGAGCGTGTAGCTGTAATCGCGGGGCTTGGGTGCGAACACGATGCCGCCGTGGGTCCACTGCGGAGCGCGGATGGAGCCCTGACGGGCACGGCCGGTGCCCTTCTGGCGCCACGGCTTGATGCCGCCGCCGGAGACCTCTGCGCGGGTCAGGGAGCTCTGCGTGCCCTGACGGCAGTTGGCCAGATGGTTCTTTACGACGTCGTGAACGACAGCCTCATTGGGCTCGATCCCGAAAATGGCATCAGAGAGCTCGATCTCGCCGACCTGCTTACCAGCCATATCAAAAACTTTAGTCTGCATGATTTACTCTCCTCTCTCAGCGGTTTCTTGCCGAAGCCTTCTGCGGGTTGGTACGCGCGGAAGCCTTCTGCGGGTTGATGCTCGCGTTGGCAGCAGCGCCCTTTGCCTTGAAGTTCTTGACGGTGTTCTTGATGTAGACAACGCCGCCCTTCGGGCCGGGGATCGCGCCGCGAACGACGATCATGTTGAGCTCGTCGTCGACCTTGACGATGTCGAGGTTCTCAACCGTGACCTGCTCAACGCCCATCTGGCCTGCGCCATGATGACCCTTGAAGATCCGGCTCGGAGAAGAGGTGGGACCCATAGAACCGGCCTGACGGTGAACCGGGCCGCCGCCGTGGGTCATCGGGGTGCGATGGCCGCCGCAGCGCTTGACCGGGCCTTCGTAGCCGTGGCCCTTGCTGATGCCGGTGACGTCGACCTTGTCGCCGACTGCGAAAACGCTTGCCTTGATCTCGTCGCCGACGTTCATCTCGGCGGCCTTTTCAACGCGGAATTCCTTGAGGTGCTTCTTGAGGGCAACTTCTGCCTTCTTCAGATGGCCGAGTTCCGGCTTGGTCAGCTTGGATTCCTTGACGTCCTCAAAGCCAAGCTGTACGGCGTTGTAGCCGTCTTTTTCGGTGGTCTTCTTCTGGGTCACGACGCAGGGGCCTGCCTCAATGACAGTGACCGGAATGACCTTGCCGCTCTCATCGAAAATCTGGGTCATGCCCACTTTTTTGCCGATGATCGCTTTCTGCATTTGCATGTGTGTTTCCTCCTAATTTAAGGTTATTGGTTGACAAACGTGCGCATTGGGACGCATTGGTTGGTCAACATGACCCGTCCGTCCTCATATCGACGAACCGTGGCGGGCTGCTGTAATTGACGTTGGATGAATTACAGCTTTATCTCAATTTCAACGCCAGCGGGAAGGTCGAGGCTCATGAGAGCTTCCACAGTCTTCTGGTTGGGGTTGAGAATATCGATCAGTCTTTTGTGGGTCCTGCGCTCGAACTGCTCACGGGAGTCCTTGTACTTATGAACAGCGCGGAGGATGGTAACGACTTCTTTCTTCGTCGGCAGCGGGATCGGCCGGAAACCCTTCGCGCCGTTGCGCTTAGCGGTCTCGATGATCTTCTCTGCGGACTGGTCGATCAGCTCGTGATCATACGCCTTCAGGCGAATGCCGGATTTTCTGTGCGTTTGCCATTGTGGAATATCCTCCTCGTATGTGTGCCATACATTAAAAATAATGTTTTGACTCGCTACGGAGAGAAACTGCAACTCCGCCGCGCGTATCGCGAACGGACATGAAAATAACCGGGCACACTTACAGTGTAACGATCCGGTCACAATTAAAAAACGTAAGTGGTTCGTGCCATCGGCTTTGCGGCGCATCTGCCGCGAGTCCCGAATTTACGCAGGAACATTGCGTTTTGCCGAGGCCTGTGCCTCAGCTGATAGCAGTTATCTCAACCGCCCGATTGTCGGACCTACTCCGCCGAAGTTACCTGCTTCCTGGAGCAGCAATCTCGGCATCATCGCGTTGTCTGCGGTGTCTCTCGCAGAACCTTAACTATATTACTATATCCTCGGCATTCTGTCAAGGGGATTTCACGAAATTTACGAGAAATTTTTGTGCAGGCTGACAGCCCTTCTCCTGCCGCCCTCCGGCGTGCGGCGGCGCTCTATATATAATAGGTATGGCCTCGCGCGGCGCTTTTTCTTTTTCTGCGTTTTTATTTTCCGCACTTTTACGGGATTTTCGACGTTTTTCACGCATTTTCCCAGAAAAATCTGCTTATTTCCGCTCTGTTACCATTCTGCAAGTTGCATTCCCTGTGATGTTATGGTAGAATAAACCGTAAATCAAATCTGGAGGGACACTATGCAGATCGGAACGGTAAAAATTGACGGACGGCTCGTACTCGCGCCGATGGCAGGCGTGACCGACCTCGCCTTCCGCCGCATCTGCCGCGAGCACGGCGCGGCTCTGACCGTGACCGAGATGGTCTCGACCAAGGCGCTGTGCTATCAGGACAGGAAAACGCCGCGTCTGCTCGAGCTTGCGCCGGACGAGCATCCGGCCGCCGCGCAGATCTTCGGCCACGAACCGGAGACCATGGCGGAGGGCGCGCGCATCGCGCTCGAAAAAATCCGGCTGCGACATCATCGACATCAACATGGGCTGCCCTGCTCCGAAGATTGCCGGCAACGGGGACGGCTCGGCGCTCATGCGCGACCTGCCGCTCGCCTCGCGCGTCATCGAAGCGGTCGTCAAGGCCGTGAACGTCCCCGTTACCGTCAAATTCCGCAAGGGATGGGACGAGAAAAGCGTCAACTGCGTCGAATTCGCCCGTATGGCGGAGCAGTCCGGCGCAGCCATCGCGTCGATCACGGCCGCACCCGTGCGCTGGAGCAGTACAGCGGCTGTGCTGACTGGGACGCGATCCGTGCGGTCAGGCAGGCGGTCTCCATCCCCGTCATCGCCAACGGCGATGTCGCCGTCCCGGAGGACGCAGTACGCATCCTCGAATATACCGGCGCGGACGGCGCGATGATCGGGCGCGGCGCACTCGGTGATCCGTGGATCTTCGAACGTGCGAACGCGCTTCTTGAAACCGGCATCTGTCCTCCCCTGCCGCCGTTTGCCGTGCGCATGGATACTGCCGTGCGGCAGATCGAGTCTTGCCGCCGCGCAGAAGGGCGAGCACATCGCCATGCTCGAGGCGAGACGGCACGTCAACTGCTATCTCAAGCAGCAGAGCGGCCTCAAGACCTTCAAAAACCGCATCTGCGCCCTCGAGCGTCTCGAGCAGCTCTACGAGATCGTCGAGGAGCTCAAACAGACCGTCTCTGAGGAATGACACCCGAAAGGAGGGAGCACGGGTTGGACGACAAGCATATTCTGGCAAAGGGCACGCCGCGGCGAGCTGGACGCCTTCGAGGAGCTCGTGCGCCGCTACGAAAAGCGCGTTTATGTCATTGCGCTGCGCTCCTCCGGCAATCCCGAGGACGCCGCCGACATCACGCAGGAGGTTTTTCTGCGTGCGTGGCGTTCGATCGAAATTTCCGCGGCGACAGCGGCTTTTCGACCTGGCTGTTCCGCATCACCATGAACATCTGCGTCGATCATGCGCGCCACCGGCAGGCGCAGCCGCAGACCACAACGCTGACGACCGAGGATGACGAGGAGCGTCCCATCCACGATACCGCTCCCACGCCCGAGGAGCAGCTCGACAACCGGGAGCTGGGGCGCGAGCTTGCCGCCGCGCTCGCCGAGATCAGCGAGGAGCACCGCCGCATCGTGCTGCTGCGCGATGTTTCCGGCATGAGCTATTCCGAGATCGCAGAAATCCTCGAGATCAGCGAGGGTACGGTAAAATCGCGGCTTGCGCGCGCACGCATTGCCCTGCGCAGGATTTTGCTGCAAAGGGAACATTCTGCCGCCCGCTCCGTCTAACCATGAGAAAGCGAGGCGAGACGCATGAATGATGAAGAATATTTCGAACAGCTCTGCTCGAACAGTGTGGACGGCACGCTGACCGACAGCGAACGTGAAAAGCTCGAGACGCATCTTGCAGAGTGCCCTTCGTGCGCCGCGCTGCTGCGTGATCTCCGGGAGATGCGCACACTCTTTGCACAGGAAGCCGAGGCGCCGGACAGCCTCCATGACGGGATCATGGAGCAGCTGCGGCAGGAGACCAAGCTGCACGTCGTTCAGCCGGAAAAGCCGGTGCGCCGCATGCCGGTGTTCACCATGGTCGGCGTTGCCGCGGCGGTCGTGCTCGTTGTGCTCGGCGGCGGTCTGATGCCGTCGTTCAGCACGGTCGGAAACGGCAGCTCCGGTGCGTCGGCAGACGCCGGTGACGCGGTGGCCGCTGTGACTGCGGACAGCTATTCCGACGATGCAGGCGCGGCGTCCGACGGCGCCGCCGCAGATATCGCAGAAGGCGGCTGAAAATGCGGGCGTGAACAGCGCATCACGCAGCGTCCCCGAAACCGCCGTGCAGGGCACGAGTGATATTGCCGCAGGCGGCAGCGCGTCAGGCGAGACCGCGCCGCAAACGGCCACCAAGGGAAACCGGTTTCCAATGGCTACTCCCTCCCCGGGCTGACAGCAGCACCGCCGCGCAGGGCATAATCCGGCCGCGCGATCTCGGACGGCGATTCCGCCGGCATCGTTCCTGACGAGGATACCGGCGCGCTCACGCTCCCGAGGCGGTACACGCGGACTGCGCATCGCACACTGCTATATCGCAGACGGCGGCGAGCTGCCCGGCTTGACGGCAAACTGCTGTATTCAGACAGCAGCGCGGCATGGTTCCAGCTCGACAACAACATGTCTACGCTTCAGAACACACTGAACGCGCTCGAAAAGTCCGGCTGCACCGTGACCGCCTATGAGGACATCGGTCTGACGCTCGACAGCAGGGCCGACTCGTGGCTGCTCATCGTTCGAAACTGAAAAACAGGTGTGACGCCGTTTTCTCGGCATTGTTTTTATTTTGACTGTCTCACATCACCAGCGTGAGTATCCTGTCGCTGAACAGATACCCGGCGGAGATGAGCGCGGTATTCCACGCCGCGATGCCGATGGCCGACCAGCCGACGAACCACTTGACCGGCATGCGGATGAGACCGGCCGGAATGGAAACGATCGTGCGGAGCATCGGGATGATGCGGCAGAGCGCAAGTCCGCGTCCATGCTGCGCGTCGATGAATTCATGGCATTTCTGCACGAACGAGCGGAATTTCCTGCTCTTTCCGAACAGCTTTTCCATGATCGGCTCGCCGCCCCAGTAGCAAAGGCCGTAAAATGACCAGACTGCCGAGCAGTCGGAAGCAACGCTCAGCACGAGCGTCAGCGGCAGCGACAGGCTGCTCTGCGCGATGAGCACGCCGATGCACGGCATGATGACGCCCGCCGGAAAGCCGGGCAGATTCATGTATTCACAGAAGATCACGCCGCAGACCAGGAGCAGTCCGTACTGATGAAAAAGTTCAAAAAATGCAGCAGCTGTCACGGTGTCTCGCCTGCCTTTCCTGCTGTCCGTTTTGTGTGGAATATAGTATACCGCTCTGCGCAGCCTCATGCAAGGCCGGCAGAGCGGTGTTTGCAATAAGTTCACAATTCAGACGCGGTATTTGCCGCGTTCGATCGGGCCGAACAGCCGGACAAGCAGGCGGTGCAGCAGTGCGAACAGACCTTCACGGGTATTTGCTTTCATGATAATTCCTCCCTTTTATCACTGTGCGGCGGTCTCTATCCCTTGTACCTACAGTATACCTCGAAAGTCCCTGTCATTTCCCTCACAAAACCGTGAAATTTTTCTTAATTTTTTATGAAGTCGGCTCGTCGTCCTCCGCCGCGCCGAGCACGCGCTCGGTTTCCGCCTCGGAGAGCTCGGTGACGCTCTTGAGACGGCGGCGGATGGCGCGCGTTCTCGTGCCGACCAGCTTGTCCAACTCGCGGCTCGCCTGATCGAGACGGTTCTGCGTCTGCGTCAGGCAGGTCTCGAACTTGTCGAATTCGGTCTTGACCGCGCCCAGAACGTTCCATACCTCGCCCGAGCGCTTCTGGATGGCGATCGTGCGGAACGACATCTGAAGGCTGTTCAGCAGCGCCGCCATCGTGCTCGGGCCGGCGATATTGACATGATAATCGCGCTGGAGGATCTCGACCATGCCGCGCTGCACCGCCTCCGCGTACAGCCCCTCAAACGGCAGGAACATGATGCCGAATTCCGTGGTATACGGCGGTGCGAGATATTTGTCGCGGATGTCCTTCGCCTCGCTCCGGAGCGTCAGAATGAGCTGCTTCGCGCAGGCGTCGATCTGCTCGCGCGAGCCGCTCTCATAGGGCATCGCGCAGCGCGCCGTAGGTGTCGCCCGGGAACTTGGAGTCGATCGGCAGCCAGACCGCGCCGCCGTCCTCCGCCGGAAGGCGCACGGCGAACTCGACAACGTTGCGGCTGCCGGGCACGGTCGCGACGTTTTCCGCGTACTGCTCGGGCGCGAGGATGTCGGACAGGATCGCGCCGAGCTGGATCTCGCCCACGATACCGCGGTTTTTGACGTTTGTCAGCACCTTTTTGAGGTCGCCCACGCCCTGTGCGAGCGTCTGCATCTCGCCGAGACCGCGATAGACCTGCTCCAGGCGCTCATTTACCAGACGAAAAGGACTCGTTCATGCGGTCGGACAGTGTTTTTTGCAGCTTTTCGTCCACAATGCCGCGCATTTCGTCCAGCTTTTTGTTGTTGTCTCGCGCAGCTCGCGCAGGTTGCCGTCCACGGCGGCGCGGATGCCGTCAAGCTGCTGCGAAGTTTCGACCGAAAAGCCGTGCAGGCGTTTTTCAAAAGCGATCGAGCTGGCCAGAGACCGACCGGTCATCGCCGCAAGGCGGCTGTCCTGTGCTTCGCGGCCCTCCCGCAGATTCTGCGTGACGAGCGCGCCGAGCGCAGAGATCGCGCCGCTGTCGGTCGTTTTCGGCGGCTGCACCGGCTTTCGCGCGAGCAGGATGATAACGAGCACGAGCAGAACGGCCACGAGTGCGAGTGTGATGACGGGAATGAGTTCCATTTGGTTTTCCTTTCGCTGAAACAGGGATTAACGAAGGACGCCGAGATCCTTCGCGATGCGCTGCATGTCCTCGTCGGTCTCGGCGATGACGTCCGCGCAGTGCTTGAGGTCATCCGACAGGTTGGGCGGCACCTCAACGTCGGATTTGTAGCGCGCAGCTGATGCTCGAGGCTCGCCCAGAAATCCATCGCGATCGTGCGCAGCTGAAGCTCGATGCGCACCGGGACCGTGCGCTCGGACAGAAAGATCGGCACCTCAAGGATCAGATGCAGGCTGCGGTAGCCGTTCGGCTTGGGACTGCTGATATAGTCCTTTTTCTCGATGAGCGTCAGATCGCTCTGCCGCATGAGCATGTCCGCTACGGTATAAATATCCTGAATGAACGGACAGATCACGCGGATGCCGCCGATGTCGTTCAGGTTGTCCATCATGGACTGAAGCGTCACCGGAAAGCCGCGGCGCTTGAGCTTGCCCACGATGCTGCGCGGCGTTTTGATGCGGCTCTTGATCGCGTTGATCGGGCTCGGCTTGCCCGAAATGCGCGACTCGTCTGCCAGAATGTCCAGTTTGGTCTTGATCTCACGAATGCCGGACTCATACAGCATCATAACCTGCTGAAGCTGCATCGCAGACTCGACCAGTGTCTCTTCATCATGTTCGGAAAGTCTGTCGATCGCAAAAAAATCCGCCAGATCCATGTTATCTCCTCCTGTTCTCTTTCTCTGTCTTCAGTATAACATATATCCTGTTATCATTCAATGTCAGCACGGATACAATCTACCAGATATTGTGTTCTTACCGTACACCGCCGCGCAAAACTGCACGGAAACCGCACAGTCGGTAAATCTCTGTCCCTGTCCGGTGATGCCGTCCATGCGTGACGAGAAAGGGGTTGACAAAGTGCCGGCAACGGGCTATACTAAGTTTTATCGAAGCTGTAGAAAAAGGAGAAAATCACTATGACCGTATCTCGAATGTCCATGTGCATGATGCGTGATTTTGCTCGTTTTTTCTGCCAGAAGGCTCCGCTGAGAGCACGGCGCAGACGGCCGCTTGTCATGCGGCGCGGTATAAACAGGAAAACGAGCGGAAAGCAGGAAAAAGGCTTTCCGCTTTTATTTTTTCAGAACACATTTTTCATGTCAGGAGGAATGAACTTGGAACAGGACGCTATCGTTCGCATCCGAAGTCTCAACAAAACATTCACCGGCAGAGCCGGCAAGGTCACGGCGCTCGACGGCATCGACCTCGACATCCGCCGCGGCGAAATTTTCGGCATCATCGGTCTGTCCGGTGCGGGCAAATCCACGCTCGTGCGCTGCATCAACTTTCTCGAAAAGCCGACCGCAGGCACCGTCACCGTAGACGGTCAGGAGCTCGGCAGTCTCGAAAAAGCAGCTGCTCGAGGCGCGCCGCTCGATGGGCATGATCTTTCAGCAGTTCAACCTGCTCCAGCAGCGCACCGCGCTCCAGAATATCTGCTTCCCGCTCGAGATCGCGGGAACGAGCAAGGCGGACGCAGAAAAGCGCGCGAAGGAGCTGCTCGAGATCGTCGGCCTCTCCGACCGCGCGGGCAACTATCCGTCTCAGCTCTCCGGCGGTCAGCAGCAGCGCGTCGCCATCGCCCGTGCGCTCGCGACCAGTCCGAAGATCCTGCTTTGCGACGAGGCGACCAGCGCGCTCGACCCGACGACCACCGCTCGATCCTCGCCCTGCTCAAAGGAGATCAACAGGACCCTCGGCATCACCATCATCATCGTCATCACGCACGAGATGGCGGTCATCGAGGAGATCTGCCAGCGCGTCGCCATCATCGACTCCAGCCGCATCGCTGAGGTCGGCGCGGTAGACGACGTTTTCACCCGTCCGCAGTCCGCCATGGCAAAGCAGCTCATCTATCCGGACGGAAAGCGCCGCGCTCTCGCGACCGGAAAGCGCTACTGCCGCATCGTATTCGACGGCAATTCCTCGTTCGAGCCGGTCGTCTCCAATATGGTGCTCGAGTGCAAGGCGCCGGTCAACATCATGTTCGCGGACACCAAGAATATCGACGGAAAGGCCTACGGCCAGATGATTTTACAGCTGCCCGAGGACGAGCGCGCCGCCAAGCGCGCCCTTGCCTATCTGGAAACGCAGAACGTACACACAGAGGAGGTAGACGCAAATGCTGCCGTTTAATGTCTGGGCGCAGAGCCTTTGGGAGACCCTTTACATGGTCATCCTGTCCACCGCCATCTCTTATCTGATCGGCCTGCCGCTCGGTCTGACGCTCGTCGTGACCGACAAGAACGGCATCCGCCCGATGCCCGTGCTGAACACCGTTCTCGGCATCGTCACCAATATCCTGCGCTCGATCCGTTCCTTATCCTCGCGGTCATGATCACCCCCGGTCACGCGCGCCATCGTCGGCAAGGCCATCGGCACCACCGCGATGGTCGTACCGCTGACGTTCGCCGCCGCGCCTATGTCGCGCGCATGGTCGAATCCTCCATCAAAGGAGGTCCCGTTCGGCGTCATCGAGGCGGCGCAGTCCATGGGCGCGAGCCCGTGGCAGATCGTCTGGAAGGTGCTCGTCCCCGAGGCGAAGCCCTCTCATGGTCGGCGGCGCGATCTCCATCGTCACCATCCTCGGCTACTCCGCGATGGCCGGCTTCATCGGCGGCGGCGGTCTGGGCACGGTAGCCGTCAACTACGGCTACAACCGCTACAACTTCCCCATCATGCTCATCGCCGTCATCATCATCGTCGTCGTCGTGCAGATCTTCCAGGAGGTCGGCATGCGCCTTGCGCACCGTCTGGACAAGCGCAATCGTTAATTCTGTTATCATAAAAAATTATGATATATATCTGAAAAAGGAGCGAATTCCCATGAAAAAATCCATTGCAGCAATTCTTGCAGGCGCACTGTGCCTGTCCGCTCTGACCGCCTGCGGCGGCAGCACGTCTTCCTCTGACAGCAGCGCAGCGGCAAACACCGGCGACTCCGACAAGGTCATCACCGTCGGCGCTACCCCGACCCCGCACGCCGAGATCCTGAACGCGGCCAAGGACGCGCTCGAGGCTGAGGGCTACACCCTTAAGGTCGTTGAGTTCACCGACTACGTTCAGCCGAACACCGCGCTGGTAGACGGCGATCTGGACGCAAACTACTTCCAGCACACCCCGTACCTCAACAACTTCAACAAGGAGAACGGCACCGATCTGGTCGCAGCGTTCGACATGCACTACGAGCCGTTCGGCATCTACGCCGGCAAGACCGCATCCATCGAGGAGCTTGCTGACGGCGCCTCCGTCGCCATCCCGAACGACGGCTCCAACGAGACCCGCGCGCTGCTCCTGCTTCAGGACGCAGGCCTCATCAA
>VOFK01001385.1_pt1 | contig 15173 bp, 19 predicted proteins | sample 5384121 | NCBI WGS metagenome assembly VOFK01 (sample SAMN12384730, study PRJNA508395) | human gut metagenome | isolation source: healthy gut J | host: Homo sapiens
TTTTCGGCGAAGAAGACTTTAACTACTGTGTTCGGCATGGGGAACAGGAGTGTGACCTCAGCACTCAAACGCCACCGACTAGGGCAGAAGGAACGAATCGCAAGGAGTGAATAATAGAAAAGCTGTTGGTTAAAAGGGAGCGGTCATAACCAATAAGGTTAAGCCCTCGACCGATTAGTACTCGCTAGCTCAATGCCTCACGACACTTACAGTACACCTGCAGCCTATCAACCTTGTAGTCTTCAAGGGGTCTTAACCTGTAAACAGAAGGGATATCTTATCTTAAGGGCGGCTTCACGCTTAGATGCTTTCAGCGTTTATCCGTTCCGCCTTGGCTGCCCAGCTGTGCCACTGGCGTGACAACTGGTGCACCAGCGGTGCGTCCATCCCGGTCCTCTCGTACTAGGGACAGAGCTCCTTCAAATATCCTGCGCCCACGACGCCAGATAGGGACCGAACTTTGTCTCACGACGTTCTGAACCCAGCTCGCGTACCACTTTTAATCGGCGAACAGCCAAACCCTTGGGACCGGAATACAGCCCCAGGATGTGATGAGCCGACATCGAGGTGCCAAACCTCCCCGTCGATGTGGACTCTTGGGGGAGATCAGCCTGTTATCCCCAGGGTAGCTTTTTATCCGTTGAGCGACGGCATTTCCATTCACATACCGCCGGATCACTAACTCCAACTTTCGTTACTGCTCGGCCCGTCAGTCTCACCCAGTTAGGCTCGCTTTTGCGTTTACACTCTAAAGGCATGGTTTCCGTCCATGCTGAGCGAACCTTTTGAGCGCCTCCGTTACTTCTTTGGAGGCGACCGCCCCAGTCAAACTGCCCACTAACAATGTCCCCCCGACCGGTTTCACGGCCGCAGGTTAGAATTCCAGCACTTCAAGAGTGGTATCCCAAAGGGCGACTCCAACAGAAGCTGACGCCTCTGCTTCTCAGTCTCCCACCTATTCTGTACATGAAATACAAAACCAATATTAGGCTACAGTAAAGCTCCATGGGGTCTTTCCGTCTTGTCGCGGGTAACCGGCATCTTCACCGGTACTACAATTTCGCCGGGCGGGCTGTTTGAGACAGTGTCCAGATCGTTACACCATTCGTGCGGGTCAGAACTTTACCTGACAAGGAATTTCGCTACCTTAGGACCGTATAGTTACGGCCGCCGTTTACCTGGGCTTCAATTCAATGCTTCGCTTCACATCTCCTCTTAACCTTCCAGCACCGGGCAGGTGTCAGCCCCTATACGTCATGCTTTCGATTTAGCAGAGACCTGTGTTTTTGCTAAACAGTCGCCTGGACCTATTCTCTGCGGCTCTGTTTCCAAGAGCACCCTTCTTCCAGAAGTTGGGGGGTCAACTTGCCGAGGTTCATAACAACCCTTCCCGTTGGCCTTAGAATTCTCTTCCATCTACCTGTGTCGGTTTGCGGACGGGCGTCTTGTATATACACAAAAGCTTTTTCTCGCCTGTTCAGTACACTTCCCTACTAATTTTCGGTCCGCACGGCCGGGCACCACCAACGCCTGGCTTGGTACCTTCCCAAAGTGTCCTTTGCTTCAAATACTTCGACGGTTACGGAATTTCTACCATATTGATCGGCTACCGCGCTTTCGGCCTCGCCCAGCTCCCGAAACAACTTGGGCGGACGAACCTTCCTCAAAAACCTTAGACTTTCGGCCATTATGATTCTCACATTCGCACCGATTCCGGCATTCTCGCGTGTCCACCACCGCTTCCACCGCTTCGCTGTGACTTCACCCCTTACACAACGCTCCCCTACCATGCATTAATGCATCCAACAAGCTTCGGTTATGATTTTAGCCGTTGAATTTTCCGCGCAGAGTCACTCGACCAGTGACTTCATTACGCACTCTTTGAATGAGTGGCTGCTTCTAAGCCAACATCCTGGTTGTTTTACGCAACTCCACATCGTTTTCCACTTAAATCATATTTGGGACCTTAGCTGTGGGTCTGGGCTGTTTCCCTTTTGACCATGAAACTTATCTCCCATAGTCTGACTGCTGTAACTCAATTATCCGGCATTCTTAGTTTGATAGGCTTCGGTACCCGTTAGGGCCCCTAGGCCATTCAGTGCTTTACCTCCGGTAATGATATACAACGCTAGCCCTAAAAGCTATTTCGGGGAGAACCAGCTATCTCCGGGTTCGATTGGAATTTCTCCGCTATCCACACCTCATCACGCCGCCTTTTCAACGGAGGTCGGTTTCGGCCCTCCATGGGTCTTACCCCAACTTCAGCCTGGACATGGATAGGTCACCTCGGTTTCGGGTCTATTGCATACGACTCTTTCGCCCTATTCAGACTTTGCTTCTCGCTTCGGCTCCGTTCCTGAAGAACTTAACCTTGCTACGTACATACGCTCGCCGGACCGTTCTACAAAAAGTACCCGATCACACTTTGACGTGCTCTCGGTGCTTGTAAGCTTAGGGTTTCAGGTTCTTTTCACTCCCTCCCGGGGTCCTTTTCACCTTTCCTTCACAGTACTCTGCACTATCGGTCACTGGGTAGTATTTAGGCTTGGAGGATGGTCCCCATCTTCCACGGGGTTTCCCCCGCGGTACTCTGGATACTGCTCGCTGACTTTTTTTTTCGTTTACGTGACTTCTCACACTCTTCGGTACGTTTTCCCATGCGTTTCAACTAGAAATTATCAATACTAAATGCTGTCCGAAACCCCATAAGTATTATTGCTACCTATGGTTTAGCCTCTTCCGCTTTTTCGCTCGCCACTACTCACAGAATCTCGGTTGATTTCTCTTCCTCGCCCTACTTAGATGTTTCAGTTCGGGCGGTTCCCCTCATATACCTATTTGATTCAGTATATGATGTATGGCATTCCAGCCGGATTGCTCCATTCGGAAATCTACGGATCAATTCATACTTGCTGATCCCCGCAGCTTATCGCAGCCTTTTCCGCGTCCTTCATCGGCTCCCAATGCCAAGGCATTCTTTGCGCTCTTTCTTAGCAACCATTTTTTGAATTATGTCTAATCTCTTAATTTTTATTAATTTCAGCCTTTTTAACTTTAACTTTCATTAGTTATTGTCGTTCATTTTTTGCATAATTTTTTCTTATTCAGTTTTCTCTCGGGATTTGCAAGAATTTCCTGCTTGGTTGTTTCGAACCACTGACCTCATTTTATCAGGCGTGCGCTCTAACCACCTGAGCTATGAGCCCATTTCTTACGGCTGTCCTCGTCTTCCTCCCCTTGGTGGAGATGAGGAGAATTGAACTCCTGACCCCTGCTTGCAAAGCAGGTGCTCCCAGCTGAGCTACACCCCCATGGGGTCTGCAGGGACTAGGTACTCCATTGTGCTGTTTTAAAGATACTGTTTCCAGCATCCTCAAAATTGAACAAAAAACTACTTTCTTAAACCTTTCTTTGACCGGAGAATTTGATTTATGATAAGTTTTCTTTTTCCTTCTCTGTTCTCCATAGAAAGGAGGTGATCCAGCCGCACCTTCCGATACGGCTACCTTGTTACGACTTCACCCCAGTCATCAATCCCACCTTCGACTGCGTCCTCCCTTGCGGTTTAGACTACAGGCTTCGGTGTTACCGACTCCCATGGCGTGACGGGCGGTGTGTACAAGGCCGGGAACGTATTCACCGCAGCATGCTGATCTGCGATTACTAGCAATTCCGACTTCATGCAGGCGGGTTGCAGCCTGCAATCCGAACTAAGACTGCTTTTTAGGGGTTCGCTCCACCTCGCGGCTTTGCATCCCTCTGTTGACAGCCATTGTAGTACGTGTGTGAGGCCCAGGTCATAAAAAGGGCATGATGATTTGACGTCATCCCCACCTTTCTCCGTTTTGTCAACGGCAGTCTTGCTAGAGTGCTCTTGCGTAGCAACTAACAATAAGGGTTGCGCTCGTTGCGGGACTTAACCCAACATCTCACGACACGAGCTGACGACAACCATGCACCACCTGTCTATATGTCCTCGAAGGGATTTCACGCATCTCTGAGCTATGCATACGATGTCAAGACCTGGTAAGGTTCTTCGCGTTGCTTCGAATTAATCCACATACCCACTGCTTGTGCGGGCCCCGTCAATTCCTTTGAGTTTCAACCTTGCGGTCGTACTCCCCAGGTGGATTACTTATTGCGTTAACTGCGGCACGGAAGGGGTCAGTCCCCCCACACCTAGTAATCGTCGTTTACAGTGTGGACTACGAGGGTATCTAATCCTGTTTGCTCCCACGCTTTCGAGCCTCAGCGTCAGTTAAAGCCCAGTAAGCCGCCTTCGCCACTGATGTTCCTCTAATATCTACGCATTTCACCGCTACACTAGGAATTCCGCTTACCTCCTACTTCACTCAAGAACCACAGTTTCAAATGCAGTTTATGGGTTAAGCCCATAGTTTTTCACATCTGACTTGCGATCCCGCCTACGCGCCCTTTACACCCAGTAATTCCGGACAACGCTCGCTCCCTACGTATTACCGCGGCTGCTGGCACGTAGTTAGCCGGGCTTCCTCCTCAGGTACCGTCATTTTTTCGTCCCTGAAGACAGAGGTTTACAATCCTAAAAACCTTCTTCCCTCACGCGGCATCGCTGCATCAGAGTTTCCTCCATTGTGCAATATTCCCCACTGCTGCCTCCCGTGAGTTCTGGGCCGTGTCTCAGTCCCAATGTGGCCGATCAACCTCTCAGTCCGGCTACTGATCGTCGCCTTTGCAAGCCGTTACCTTACCAACTAGCTAATCAGACGCGAGCTCATCTTTCAGCGATAAATCTTTGATAATCAAATCATGCGGTTCAATTATGTTATGCGGTATTAACGATCGTTTCCAATCGGTATCCCCCTGAAAGGCAGATTGCTCACGTGTTACTCACCCGTCCGCCACTAGATCAGAAAAAGCAAGCTCCTCTTCTCTCGTTCGACTTGCATGTGTTAAGCGTGCCGCCAGCGTTCGTCCTGAGCCAGGATCAAACTCTTAATTAAAGTTGTGTATATCAAAAGCATCTCTGCTCTTGTTATCCTGTTTCAGTTCACTTCACTGAACGTACATTTCTTTTTCGTCTTTATGTTAGACCTTTAATTCTTTTTCTCAAAAGAATCTCTCAAAGGGTTTCATGTACTATTCGTCTTTGTTCAATTTTTCAAGATGCTGTTCCGTTACACTCTTTTGTGTCGTGCAACTTTTACATTATATCACACTTTTTATCTTTTGTCAACCCCTTTTTCTGAAGTTTTTTCAAAAAGTTTTTTTGACTCTCGATTTTTCGTGTTTTCTAATGTGCTGTCTTAAATCAGCTTATCTATTATATCATATTAGCTAAGCTTTTGTCAAGACTTTTCTTTGTGAATTCTTTATGAATTCGTTTGAACTCTTTGTGAAGTTCTTCTTGAGCTACTCCTCAGGTCTCTCCTGTTCTCCCGAACCTTTTACCTTCGTTTCGCTTTTTCCTTTATCGCTCTCTCTCGAGGCGACTTGTTTATTTTATCACTTTTATACACGTTTGTCAACCCCTTTTTTCGCTTTCTGCTTTTTTACACTTTATTTCCCTTTTCTTATCTCTTTTTTGTCCATTTTGCTTTGCTCCTTTGTTCTCTTGATACAAAATGTGACAGCTGAGCGTCGCTCAGCTGTCACTTTGATTGATTATTATATTAAGGCAAAAAAATAAACTCACAGAACAGAAGCTCTGTGAGTCATTGAGGCGCCACCCAGATTTGAACTGGGGATCAAGGTGTTGCAGACCTCTGCCTTACCACTTGGCTATGGCGCCATATTGGAGCGGGTTACGAGGCTCGAACTCGCTACCTCCACCTTGGCAAGGTGGCGCTCTACCAGATGAGCTAAATCCGCATTTAATGGTATCTACAATATTATATGCAAGATACCGAAACCTGATACATAAAGAATGTATTGGCGACCGGAATGGGGCTCGAACCCACGACCTCTAGCGTGACAGGCTAGCGTTCTAACCAGCTGAACTACCCGGCCATTATGAGTGGACTTTATAAGTCCGCTTGGTGGGAACAACAGGGCTCGAACCTGTGACCCTCTGCTTGTAAGGCATATGCTCTCCCAGCTGAGCTATGCTCCCGTTAGCTATCGTTTTGAGTTGTATCTCTCAGCGACGATATTTATTATACACTATCCAAAGCCATTTGTCAAGAGTTTTTTGAAATTTCTCAAAAAGTTTAAGTCCGCAAACGCTTTATTATCGGGCATTTGAATAGTGTACATAAAATATTCATTAAATATTATTCTTTTATTAATCCTAAAATCTCCTCAGGAGTAAAGTGATATTTCTTATCACAGAAGTGACACTCAACGTCAGTACCACCGTCTTTAGAAAGCTCTTCAAGTTCTGCCCTGCCCAAAGATATAAGAGCATTCTCTACTCTTTCCCTTGAACAATCGCAACGATAATTAACCTCAAAATCATCAAGAACGTTCGGTTCAAGACCCTCCAAGGCTTTCATTGCAATAGCTTCTGTGGTCATACCACCACATATAAGCTTTGTTACAGACTCCATTCCGTTTATATTCTTCTCTATCTGATCTATAGCTGACTCAGGTGCAAACGGCAAAAAGCTGAATAAGAAATCCACCTGCACAATTCACTGTAAGATCTGGATTTACAAGTACGCCAAGAGCGCAGACGCTTGGCACCTGCTCACTGACAGCAAGATAGTTAGTTATGTCCTCTGCTATTTCGCCTGAAACAATAGGCACTTGTCCGCAGTACGGCTCTTTAAGTCCCATGTCCTTGACCACACTAAGCGTACCATTGGAGCCTACAGCCCCTCTGACATCAAGCTTGCCTTTATCGTTAAGCGGCAGTTCCACCACTGGATTTTGTACATACGCCTTAACATTTCCCATGCTGTCAGAAACGCATATAAGCGCACCTGTAGGACCGTCACCGTCCATTTTTACAGTAATTGAATCATCTTTGCCTTTAAGTCCAAATCCCATGAGCGAAGTACCCATAGCATAGTCTGCCAAGTGCCGCCGTGACCACAGCGGAGGTTTTATGTATCTCCTCAATGCGTGAAACAATATCCTTTCCGTCGATAGCGCTGCACACAACGGAAGCGTCTTTACTTATAACTCTAACTATTCTACCCATAAAATCACCCTCTGTTTATTCTCCTGCACACATAAAGAACTCTCAGCGTTTTATCATTAACTGGCGAGTCCTCAAATCCGTCATACTTTCCTATAAGCTCAAAATCATTTAACTTTACAAGCTCGCTCAAAAAACTCGTCCGTATATATCCTCTCTGTGAAATCCTCACTAAAACGACAATAAGAGCCGTCCTCCTGCTCCTCAAAGAAGTCAAGATATATGCTCACGCTGTCATCATCATTGAGCTCATTCTGCCATGCACAGAAAAAGCCCATCAAGATCATAGCAGAACGCATTGTCTGCAAGGATCACTCGGTGCTTGTACACAGTATTTACATCAAATATGAAAAAGTCCACCATCGCAGGTAAATTTTGATACACACTCAAAAGTCTTTCTGACAGCTTCCTCATTTTCAAGGTGATTTATGCTGTCAAGAACACAAACAACAGCATCAACTGCGCCATACAGATCAAGCTCAGTCATATCCTGCATAAGATACTGTATGTTCAGACCGCTTTCATAGCGCTTATCCATGGCTTCTTCCAGCATTTGATCCGACAGATCAACGCCTACCACATCATAATCAAGACGTGCAAGTGCTTCACTGAGCGAACTCCCTGTGCCGCAGGCAAGGTCCAAAACTACCTCATGCTCTGAACTGAAAATCGTTTTATAAGCTCATGACACCGTGCCGCAATTTTTCCGTAATCGACATTCTCTGTAAGCTTATCATAGTAACAGGCAAATCTGCCGTATCCGCTCATTACTTATCTTCCTTCTTATCCAATCTGTCAAAAACGATATTATATCCGCCTGAGCCGTCATAAGAAAGCGAGCGGTTCACACGGCTTATAGTTGCCGTTGAAGCACCTGTTTCGTTTACTATATCGCTGTAAACATGATCCTTTGTAAGCATTTTTGCAACCTGAAAAACGCTGCGAAAGTGCTTTCAGCTCAGGTATAGTGCAAAGATCTTTAAAAAAATAGCCTGCATTCCTCGACAGTTTCAAGACAAAGAACTGCTTCATAAAGATCGTCTAAATTTTTGATCTCAAGTTTCTCTTTCATGAAAAAAAATCTCCTTTTACGTTTCATGGTGTAAAGTGTTAAACCATAAATATATTTTAACACAAGTCATGAAAAAATGTAAAGGAGAATTATGAATTTTTTATTTACTTACTCTTAATTTTTTTTTCTTCTATTAGGCGTTAGAAAAACCACCGAATGACTTCTGGTTCATCAGAAATATCCTCTTTATCATCGTAATATTCTCTTCTTCGTCCTCTGTATCGCTTTCTAGTTTCCCTGGTGGCGTTATCTCAGCCCCCTCAGATATATCGTCTATTATTGCCCTCAGTTCATCTATACGCCCTCACCTGTGATAGCAGAGAACTCCACACAGGTGATGTCCTCAAAGCATGGTATCTCTGTCTTGAAAGCTTCCATACGTGCTTTTTTCTGGCGTTAGGCTTAAGCTTATCCGCCTTGGTGAACACGATTATAAATGGTATCTCAGCGTCAATAAGATAATTTATCATCATCAGATCGTCTTTGCTCGGCGGATGACGCATATCCACAAGCTGAAAAAACAAGTGCAAGCTGTCTGCTGCCGTCGTCAAGATAGCCTCCTATAAGACTGCCCCACTGCCTTTTCTCGGACTTTGATACGCTGGCATAGCCATATCCAGGCAGATCAACGATATAGATATTCTCCACAGAAAAGAAGTTTATTGTAACAGTTTTACCAGGCATAGAGCTTACTCTCGCCAAGTTTTTTTCTGTTAAGAAGCTTGTTTATCAGCGACGACTTTCCCCACATTCGACCTGCCGGAAAAAGGCAAATTCAAGTCTGTCAGACTTGGGTATCTGCGAGAATTTTCCAAAGGAAGTATAAAAATTCTGCTTTGTTATAATTCATAGGCGGCCCTTTCTATACCGTTAATTTTTTTCGCTCCGGCTCGTTCTTGCTAAGGAGTTCAAGCGGAACATTATTTTTGCTGTTTGGAATAAGTGCAACGTCAAGCACATCCTGAATAGTCTTTTGCGAACACGAACTCACAACAAAGTTTTTTACTGTGTCATCAACGTCATCAAGATCGCCCTTATTGGCAAAAGGCACAATAATAGTCTTGACGCCCGCCTTGTAAGCCGCCATAGTCTTTTTCACGGAGACCGCCTATAGGCAGTACTTTGCCGCTAAGAGTTATCTCACCTGTCATAGCAACGTCACTGCGTACTTTTTATATTGCCCAATGCAGAGATGATGCCCGTTATCATGGTGACACCTGCAGATGGACCGTCCTTAGGCACAGCACCCTCGGGAGCGTGTATATGCAAATCTTTTTTCTCGTAAAAAGTCTTTATCGATGCCATATTTGTCAGCAACGCTTCTGCAATAGCTTACGGCAATCTTTGCAGACTCCTTCATAACGTCGCCAAGTGAGCCTGTAAGCTCTATTCTGCCCTTTCCGTCAAGTACAAGGACTTCCAAAGGCATGACAACTCCGCCCACTGACGTCCATGCCAGACCATTTACAGAGCCAACAGCATCTTTATCTGATACAACATCAGGGAGATATTTCTCATGACCAAGATATTTTTTCAAGATTATCCGCCTTGAAAGTAACTTTCTTAACGCCGTCTTCAACTATCTCCTTAGCAGCCTTTCGGCAAAGCGAGCCTATCTGTCTTTCAAGATTTCTCACGCCAGCCTCTCTTGTGTAGCTGTCTATAAGCTTATAGATAGCATCATTGCAGATGCGTATCTGAGATGCTTTAAGACCGTTCTTAACTTCCTGCTTTTTAATAATATGTTCCTTTGCAATATGGAACTTCTCCTCCCTAGTATAGCTAGACAACTCTATGACTTCCATACGGTCGAGAAGAGGTGCTTGAACAGTATCGAGAGTATTTGCAGTTGTAATAAACAGCACATCACTTAGATCAAACGGCACTTCAATATAGTGATCTCTGAAAGCATTGTTCTGCTCGCTGTCAAGAACCTCAAGCATAGCAGACGATGGATCGCCTCTGAAATCATTGCTCATCTTGTCTATCTCATCAAGAAGAACAACAGGCTTTTTACTTCCTGCAAGCTTCATGGCATTCATTATTCTTCCTGGCATTGCACCAACATACGTCTTTCTGTGACCTCTGATATCACTTTCGTCCTTAACACCGCCCAATGAGACCCTTACAAAGTTTCGATTAAGTGCTCTAGCGACAGACTTTGCCACTGAAGTTTTGCCAACGCCTGGAGGACCAACAAGACAGAGGATCTGCCCCTTGACATCAGGAGTAAGCGCTCTTACTGCAAGATTTTCAAGTATTCTATCCTTGACCTTTGCCATGCCATAGTGATCCTTGTCAAGTATCTGCTTTGCCTTTTTAACGTCTGTCCTATCGCTTTGTGACAGCATTCCACGGCAATGCAAGCACTGTGTCGAGATAATTTCTCAGCACAACCCCCTCCTGTGACATCATACCCATCCTGGAAAGCTTCCTGACCTCGCCCATAAGCTTATCACGAACTTCTTCGGACAATACAAGTGAATCTATCCTATGTGTACTCATCGATCTCATTTACATCTGAGCCGTCTTCATTTTCGCCCAACTCATTCTGTAACGCCTTGATCTGCTCACGAATATAGTATTCGCGCTGACTTTCTTCTATCTGAGAATGGACCTGACTATGTATCCTTCTTTCAAGAGATAAAACATTGGTCTCTCGTGAAAGCATAGTGATCATAAGAATTAGCTTATCTAAAAAACAGATGGGGCTTCAAGAAGCGACTGTCTGTCAGTAAAAGCTAACGGAATATTAAATGCCAAACTTTCAAAAAGTTGAACAGGCGTTTTAGAAACCGAGTATCTGGACATAAAGCTCTTCAGGCATTTTAGGAACCACCTTAACATACTCTTCAAACTCATCTAAGACCGAACGAAAAACAGCAAGTTTTTTCGTCATCGTCAAGCTCTATCCTTTGAATAATTTGGTACAAGTCTTACATCAGCTTCATAGCAATCATCATACTGATAAAACTCAGCAAGTCTTGCTTTTACGCAGACCTTCTACATAGCATCTGTATATTCCATCAGGTGCTTTAACGATCTGTCTTACCTTTGCCACAGTACCCACCTTGAACATATCCTTTTTTTTTCAGGCATTTCAAGATAAACGTCTTTTGCGCACAAAAGAAAAACAAATCGATCGCCGTCCATGGCATTTTTCATGCTCTTTTATAGTTCTTGGTCTGCCAACATCAAAATGCATAGACATTCCAGGAAAAACTACCAGATCTCTCGTTGGAACACACGGCATAATATTATTTATTTTAACATCAGTTTTTATCTTTCATAGTTGCTCCATTTCCTTACAGCTCTACAAATACTGTAATGCTTTGTTATACAGCTTTAGTATATAATATCACATTTATGATACATTTGCAAGCCCCACTCAGAAACTTCCCTTAACAAAAAGAGGCACCTTATAAAGGTATTCTCAAAATAGAAAACACTATTAGTCAGCTACATATGGAAGAAGTGCCACATGACGTGCTCTCTTGATAGCTGTTGTAAGCTCTCTCTGATGATAAGCACAAGTGCCAGTTACACGTCTAGGGAGGATCTTAGCTCTCTCTGTCATGCACTTTCTAAGCTTTGCGATATCCTTATAGTCGATCTTTTTTCAGCTCTGTCTGCACAGAACATACAAACCTTCTTACGACCTCTCTTCATGGGTCTGCTTGTATTTCTTTCCTTTTTCCATGGTAAATTTCCCTCCTTAGAGAAATATTTTTTTCAAAACTCCTCTGCTTAGAACGGTACTCCGTCATCGGTCAATACTTCTTCAAAATCATCAAGGTCACCAATGGACAAAAGCGTCATTTGATGGAGCATTGTTATAGTTATTCTGATTAGAATTGTTTGCAGGCTGTGAATATCCACCATTGTTCTGCTGGTAATTATTCTGCTGATAACCACCATTTCCGTAGTTATTGGAATAGTTACCTGCTCCCTGCTGTTTTGGTTCACCTGTGAAAGACACACTGTCAACATTGACCTCAGTTGTATAATAAGCTTTACACCATTCTTGTCATCATAAGAACCTGTTCTTATCTGACCTTCAAAACGATCATTCTGCCCTTTGAAAAGTATCTGTTGATAAATTCAGCTCTCTGTCCCCAAGCAGTGCAAGTAATAAATCAGTCTGCCTTTCAGCACCCTGACGAACTGGTCTGTCAACTGCAACATTGAATCTCAAAACTGCATTTCCACTAGAGTCTGTCTTACTTCAAGATCCTGAGTGATCCTACCCATTAAAAATAACTCTGTTAAGCATAACTTTTTCCCTCTTTCGCAGTTTTTTTACTTGACCGTTACTAAGAAACGGATCACGCCGTCTGTGATACCAAGAATTCTCTCAAGCTCAGCTGGAAACTCAGGCGTAGATGTGAATGACCACAGTACATAAAGTACCTTCTGTTTCATAATTGATAGCATAAGCCAGCTTACGCTTGCCCCAATTACTAAGTGTAACGTCGCTTGCGTTGCCTCGATCAAGTCATTGAACTTAGCTGTGAGTGCGTTTACAGCCTCCTCGTCAAGCTTAGAGCTGAAAATTACCATAGCCTCATAAGACTTCATTAATTTTTTGCCATTGCATTTGCACCTCCTTTTTGGATTTCGCCTGTGCCGCAATTTGCACAAGCAAGGATAACTCAATTATTATAACACAAGACCGATTATCTGTCAAGGGTCATTTGCGTTTTTTTTATGAACTTTTTGTAAAATCACGCAAATATCTTTGTAACACCAAAAATGCCAAACACAACTATCGCAGAATAAACGGCAAAGCCAAGAATAACAGCCCCCCATGACGTACCGCCCTTTGCTACTATCTTTTCGGCTATCTCCTGCTCAGTGCCGTCCTCCGACCTTATCTCACGGATCTTTTTTGTGCAAACTTATAATACATATAATTGCCGAAAAAGCCTGCCACAAACTGAAGTGCCATTGAAACATACCATGTCGCAGCGGAAATGCCCTGAAAAACCCTTCCGGTCACATCGATGCCGATATCAAGCGAGAAACCCATTGTTCCTGCACTAAGATATTCTATCGCAGTAGGGATATTGAGCAGTGCTGTAGCCACAAGCATGATGATACCCACAAGATTCATTTTTCTAAACAGAAAATATAGGTGTGGAAAAAGAAAAGCCGCAAAGTTTATGGAAATCTTTCCACCAAATTTACCAAAACGTATAAAGTTAGACAAGAATATGAGCGGATTTGTCTTTACAAATTTTGCATAGTCATCTAGTTTAATGCCTTCAAGATCTGAGTCCTTATCAAATACAACCTGGGTCTGCCAAACGGACCGTAAGGCTGTCCGTCAGGGCCGGTCTGCTGAGCGTTATTTTGCGTGTCCATGTCGTTGAATGGACGTTCCTCAGTATCATTTTTCGTAAGCGGTGTTCCGCACTTTTCAAAAACAGCTTGTCAGGCGGATTTTCAAAACCGCAGCGTATACAGCGTATATTCTCACTTTCTACACTCTCCTGAGTTTGCTCCCAGCTCTGACAACTTTCATGCAAAGCGTCATTTATGCACTTTCCTTCTTTGAGATAACACTCACGATGATAAGGTGTGCCACACTCAGGACATACAACTATATCGTCACCATCTTTGAATACTTCTCCGCAGGAAAAGCATTTTTTCCTGTATAATTAGCCATATCGGGTTTCCTTTCTTGCTGAAACAGGCTTTTTAAAGCCTTTAAATAATATTATAGCACAACTTTCAGGAAAAATGCTATAGTTTTTTTATATTTTTCCTTTACTTTTCACAAAAAAGTTTTATAATATATAATGATATAAAATAAGGAGAAAAAGATATGGTATTTTTAGAAAACTTTAAAGTCAGAGCTTGAAGCTCTTAGACCTATCATCAGCGAGCTGCATGACGTATACGATATTGAACGTTCTCAGGAAAGGATTGCAGAGCTTCACGAAAAAGCCGCAGAGCCTAATTTTTGGGACGACATGGAGAAATCACAGAAGGTTTTGCAGGAAACAAGAAATCTTGAGGGCAAGCTGGAAAAATACAATAAATTCAAGTCGTCATTTGAGGATATCGAAGTGCTTATTGAAATGGCAGCCGATGAGGGTGACGAGGACATGATCGACGAAATACAGTCTGAGCTTAAAAAACTCTAAAAGAGGGTCTTGACGCCGCACAGCTTGACACTCTGCTCACAGGCGAGTATGATCACAACAACGCTATCATCAACTTTCATGCAGGATCAGGCGGAACTGAGGCGCAGGATTGAGCGAAATGCTTTTCAGGATGTATCACAAATGGTGTGAAAGTCACGGCTTCAAAATGACTACTCTTTGATTATCTCGAGGGTGCAGAGGCTGGCATGAAGAGTGCCTCCGTTATCGTGGAGGGTGAAAACGCTTATGGCTATCTTAAAAGCGAAGCAGGAATACACAGACTTGTGCGTATCTCACCTTTCGACAGCTCAGGAAGCAGACACACGTCATTCTCAGCGGTGGACGTTATGCCTGAAATAGACGATACAATCGAAGTAGATATCCGTCCTGAGGACATTAAAATGGACGTTTATCGTGCAAGCGGTGCAGGCGGACAGCACATCAACAAAACGTCATCAGCCGTAAGACTTACCCCATACCAACAGGCATCGTTACATCATGCCAGACACAGCGTTTACAGTTCCAGAACAGGGATTATGCAATGAAAATGCTCAAAGCAGAGCTTATCAAAATAAAAAGAGCGTGAACATCTAGAGAAGATAGAGGATATCAAGGGTGTTCAGAAAGAGATCGCATGGGGTGCTCAGATACGTTCTATGTTTTCATGCCATACACTCTTGTAAAAGATCACAGAACGGGTTTTGAAAACAGCAATGTAAACGCTGTTATGGACGGCGACCTTGATTTTCTCTTTATCTCAAAGGCCACTTTTCGCGATCGCAACAAAGCCCGGATTTCATATGGAAGTTACGGCTTTATATCACAGCAAAAA
>VOFK01003133.1_pt1 | contig 15170 bp, 26 predicted proteins | sample 5384121 | NCBI WGS metagenome assembly VOFK01 (sample SAMN12384730, study PRJNA508395) | human gut metagenome | isolation source: healthy gut J | host: Homo sapiens
CAGCAAAGCTCTACTATCAAGGTAGCTAAAGCGAGATTCTCGAGCAAGCCTAAGACGAAATCTATACCGTAAAGAAGGGCGATTGTCTTTGGAACATCGCTAAGTATTAAACGGCAGGGCGCAGTACACAAAAATCTATAACGCGAATAAAGGGCAAGATAAATCCTTAACCTTATTTACCCGGAGCAGGTGTTGACGATTCCATGAGTAAAGTAGATTTAATCATTCAGAGCGGCAGCACGATTCTCTACCCCATTGTTGAGGAAGGTATCAGCCTTTCGTGGGACCGCAAGGGCTCTCCCGGAAAGCTCAAGTTTTCCGTGGTAAAAGATTCCGTCTTGTCTTTTCAGGAAGGAGACGCCGTAAAGCTGTCCGTCGATGGGACGGATATGTTTTACGGCTTTGTCTTTACAAAGAGCCGCTCGGGACGCACGCCGAACGTTATTGAGGTTACCGCCTACGACCAGCTCCGCTACTTCAAGAATAAGGACACCTACGTCTACTCGAACAAGAAAGCGAGCGACGTTATCAAGATGATAGCTGAGGACTTCGGTCTCAGCGTGGGAACTCTTGAGGACACGGGGTACGTTATCGGCTCGAGGACCGAGGACAACGCTACGCTCTTTGACATCGCCCAGAATGCGCTTGACGAGACGCTCCGGGCGAAAACTAAGCTCTATGTGCTCTACGATAAAGTCGGCAAGCTGACGCTGCAGGACATCGAGAGCATGAAGCTGAATCTGCTTATCGACGCCGACACCATCGGCGAGTACTCCTATTCGAGCACCATCGACAAGCAGACCTACAACCAAATCAAGATTACCTTTGAGAACAAGGATTCGGGCAAGCGCGAAATCTTCATTGCGAAGGACAGCTCGAATATCAACAAGTGGGGTCTTCTGCAATACACCGATACCGTCGAGCTCTCCGCAAGCGGTACGGCAAAGGCGGAGGCCCTCCTAAAGCTCTACAACACAAAAACCCGCTCGCTCTCTATCTCCGACGCGCTCGGCGATACAAGAGTCCGGGCGGGCTCGTCCGTTATTGTTAAGCTGGGGCTCGGGGACATCAACGTCCAGAGCTACCTACTGGTCGAATCGGTGACGCACAAGTTCAAGCAAGCGCAGCACCTGATGGACCTGAAATTGCGGGGTGGTACATTTGTCACTTGATATGAACGGCTTTTTAGAAAACGTTAAGCGCGCCGCGCTCGAGGCGGTCAACGCCGCAAAGCCCCTTCGCCTTCGTTCTCGGCAAGGTGACGAGCGTATCGCCGCTCAAGGTGCAGGTCGACCAGAAGCTCGAACTCACCGCGGCGCAGCTTATCCTGACGAACGCGGTCCGGGACTATACCGTTTATATGACGGTAGACCATCAGACCGAAAACACCGCAGGCGGAAGCGGAGACGCTTCATTTGCGAGCCACAAGCATGCCTATAAGGGCAAGAAGGCCTTCAAGGTCCACCTCGGACTGAAAGCCGGCGAGCAAGTGCTGCTTCTCCGTACCGACGGCGGAAGTTTATTATCATAGACAGAGTGGAGGCGCCCTACATGATACCGAAAGTAGACAATGACCTCCTGACGCTTGAGGTCGAGACTCAACCGAGTCTTACTTACGCTCTGGATATTGAGCATGGGCGCATTCGCGGCATGGTAGACGAGCTTGAGTCGTTAAGACAGGCTATTTACCTGATTCTCAGCACGGAGCGATACGCCTATCTCATTTACTCGTGGAACTACGGCATTGAGCTCGTCGAGCTTATCGGCCAGCCGAAAGAGTATGCGCTTCCAGAGATTAAGCGTTGCATTACAGAGGCCCTACTGCAGGACGACGAATCACCGCGGTAGAGAGTTTGAGACCAGAAAAAAGACCGTGCACGTCACCTTTACCGTGCATAGCATTTTCGGCGACTTGGAGGTGGAAACCGATGTATGAGGATAAAACCTATGAGGCGATTCTTCAAGAGAAGCTCGCCCGCGTAGCGTCAAGCCTTGATAAGCGCGAGGGCTCGATTATTTTCGACGCGCTTGCGCCGAACTCCCTTGAGAGCGCCATGATTTATGTGGCTCTCGATACCGTACTTAACGAGACCTTTGCCGACACCGCAAGCAGAGATTACCTTATCATGCGCTGCGCGGAGCGCGGTATCACGCCTCTGCCGGCAACCTGCGCCGTGGGTATCGGCGAGTTCAGTATGGATATTCCTATCGGCACGCGCTTCTCCTGCGATAAATACAACTGGACCGTGACCGAAAAATCGAGTCTCTCAAGTATTATCTTACCTGTGAGACCACCGGCGCGGACCCGAACGGCTACACCGGCCAGCTTATCCCTATCGAGTATATCGAGGGACTCGCGACCGCGGAGCTGACGAGTATTGTTATCAACGGCGAAGACGAAGAAGCGACCGAGACCCTGAGACTGCGCTACCTCAACAGCTTTGAGAATCAGTCCTACGGCTTCAATCGCGGGCAGTATATCGAAGTTACCGAGGCTCTGCCGGGCGTTGGTGGGTGCAAGCCCTACCGTGCGTGGAAAGGCCCCGGAACGGTCAAGCTCGTTATCACGGGAAGCGACTACCAGCCGCCTTCCGATACCCTTATCAATACCGTGCAGACGGCCATCGACCCGACGCAGAACAGCGGCGAGGGTATCGGCCTCGCCCCTATCGACCATGAGGTTACGGTCGTCGGCGCGGCAGGTACTACGGTCAATATCTCCACGACCCTGACTTTCGCCTCGGGCTGGAACTTGACCGAGTGCCTCCCGTACATTCAGAGCGCTCTCGACGCCTATTATCTTGAGCTCAACTCGACGTGGAGCAAGGGAGGCCGGGCTGATTGTCCGTGTATCGCAAATCGAGTCAAGGCTCCTCGCGCTCGCCGGTATCGTCGATATTTCCGGCACGACCCTGAACGGTCAGGCGGGAAATCTCACGCTCGATAAGGACGCGGTCGCTGTGAGGGGGTCGTTCACAAATGCGTAACTTCAACAACATCAGGGCCATCGACCTCAAAGAGTATCTTCCCGACGTGTTGAAAGACGTACAGGAAATGCGGGCAATCATGGAGGCCGAGACTCCGGAGGTACAAGCTATCTGGGACGCCTGCGAGAACTGCATGAATGACCAGTTTATCTCTGAGGCCACCGAGAACGGCGTAGCACGCCGGGAGAAAATGCTGGGCATCACGCCCTTCGCGACCGATACGCTTGACGACCGCAAGCTCCGGCTGCTCAGCCGGTACAACGAAAATATTCCTACACAAGGGAAAAGCCTCGCCGCTCTGCTTGAGTCTCTCTGTGGAGCGGGAGGCTATATTTTGACTATCACGACGGCGACCTTTACCGTCAATGTGAAAGTCGCGCTCGGCGTTAAGCAGGAGACGATTATCTCCGAGACGCTTGAGCGCATTCTGCCGTACAACATGGTCTTTACGGTAGAGCTTCTTTTATAACACGTGGGCCAAGGTCAAGCCCTATAAATGGAGCGAGGTCAAGCCGCTCACGTGGAAAGATTTGAAAGAGGAGGTACTTACTTAATGGCTACCTACACAGAAAACTACAAGCTGAAAAAGCCGGCGCCGGAAGACTTCGCGGACATCGCGGACCTCAATGAGAACGCGGATAAAATCGACACCGCGCGCTCAAGGATAAGGCGGACCTCGACGAGTCCGGCAAGCTGAAAGAGGACCAGCTTCCGAGTCTATCATTTATCCCGACTTCACAGAAAGGTGCAGCAGGCGGCGTCGCAAGCCTCGGCGCTGACGGTAAAAAGTCCCTTCGGGGCAGCTTCCCGCTATGGACTATATCCCCACTTCTCAAAAAGGGCGCAGCGGGAGGCGTTGCGAGTCTGGGCTCTGACGGCAAGGTCCCTTCCGGACAGCTTCCTTCGCTCGACTATATCCCCCACCTCGCAGAAAGCCGCAGCGAACGGCGTTGCGTCCCTTGACGCGAATAAGAAGGTCTCGGTCGCACAGATTCCAGCCCTCAGCTATATCCCTACCTCTCAGAAAGGCGCGCGGCAGGCGGTGTAGCTACTCTGGGAAGCGACGGTAAGATTCCCGAATCTCAGCTCGGTACGGTCGGCATACCGCCTCAGATTATCGCCACAATTCCGAGCGGCAGCTCCGTCACCTGCAAATGCGGCTCGAAGACCTTGACCGCTACAAGCACCGGCACCGTGACCTTCAACCTGACGGGGTACGGTACATGGGTCGTGACGGCTACAAGGACGGCCAAACCGCTACCGAGAGCGTTGTCGTGGACGATGTGAAGCAGTATAAAATCTCGCTCTCTTACTTCTCCGCTACACTGAAAGTAACCTCGGACTCCGGCGCTACCGTTACCGCTACGAACGGCACGAAGACCTTCTCCGGCACCGTGCCTACGAGCGGCGTGCTCTCCCTGACGATTACCGCGTCCGGTACCTATACCGTTACCGCTACAAAGAGCGGAGAGACGACCGACCCCGTGAGCGTGGCAATCACGACCTCCGGGCAGACCTACTCCGTCGAGTGTCTTGTTCTTCGACAGCGTGCTCTCTAAGAACACGTGGGCGCAGATTGCTAAGGCCTCTGCCGCAGGCAAGGCTTCTCAGCTTTGGTCTGTCGGCGATACGAAGGACATCACGGTCGGAAGCGACTTGAGACCCTGACGCTCGTAATTATGGGCTTCAATCATGACGACCTCGCAAGCGGCGGTAAAGCCGGTATTACCTTCGGCATGAAAAACCTTATGGCAACTACGCGCCGAATGAATGCCTCGAATACAAATAGCGGTGGCTTTACCGGCTCTGAAATGTACTCGTGGCTGCAAAACACGCTTTTGCCGACTCTGCCGTTCGACCTGCAGGCGGTGCTCAAGAGCGTCAATAAGAAGACCTCCGCAGGCAGTCAGAGCTCGACTATCAACACAAACTCGATGAAGCTCTTCCTCTTCTCTGAGATTGAGATTTTCGGCTCGACTACCTACTCGAAAGCCGGTGAGGGCTCGCAGTACAGCTACTTTGCTACCGCCGCGAACAGAATCAAATACCTCTCCAACGGCTCCGGGTCTGCGGAGCTGGTGGTGGGAGCGTTCTCCTAATGGGAGCAACTCCAACAACTTCTGCAATGTGAGACAGCAACGGCAACGCGAACATAACAACGCCAACAACACCCACGGCGTTTGCTTCGGCTTCTGTGTTTAATCTACTATCTTTAGTCAATCCGGGGCCCTTGTGGCCCCGGTAGGGAGGTAAAAGCTAACTATGTCAGTTTATAAAGCACTGCGAGGAGACAGCTCGGTCCAGTTTGTAGAGACTGCGCGCAAGCTCGCCGTGCATACAAGAAAATGCTGCCTGAAAATGCCGAAGAGGTACACCTTCTACGGCGCTCAGGAGCTAAGCGCTCTCGCCGATACGGTCTACAACGAGGTCAAAATGGCGAACAGCGTTTTTCCCGGAAATCAGCACGAGGCCCAGCTTCGGCGAGACCATCTTATCGAGGCAAACGCCACGCTTCAGGCGCTTATCGGTCAGCTCGGAATTATGGCGGACCTTCTCAAGCAGAATCCTGAAAAGCTGCGCTGGCTCGATAATTCTCTCGAGGAGTGGGCTTCCCTCATCAGCGAGGAAGCTAAGCTACTGGTTTACGCCGATGTACTGCTCCGATGTGTGGACTATCAGAAGGCTTCTCAAAGGGCGGAACGCTCTTATAAGCAAATATATTTTTTCAGGAGGTTTTTAGTATGGCAACTATTACAACGAAAGAAACCCGCGCCTTTAACTGGGCAAATCCGGGTACACTCAAGGTCGGCGATGAAATCGTCGAGACTCTCAAGGACGGCCGCGAGGTCGTGTTCGTCGTCATGGACGATGGCGTTATCGGGCTGAAGAATCTGCTCGGCTACCACCACATGAATGCGGACTGGACCAACGAGGGGCGGCTGGCTCGCCTGCGATATGCGTCGCTATCTCAACAAGGAAGTTATCGCGCTGCTTCCTGACGAGCTCGTCGCGGCTATCAAGCCCCGCAAGTTCGGCGAAGAGGAGGACAAGCTCTGGCTCTTCTCCGAGATGGAGGTCTTCGGTGAACATGACTGGACCGAGAATGACCCTGACCGCGGCTTCCAGTTCGAGTACTTCAAGGACCGCCGCAACCGTATCAAGGTCGACGAAGCCGGAGGTGCGAGCTGGTGGTGGGAGCGTTCTCCTCGTGGGAGCAGCTCCTACAACTTCTGCAATGTGAACAGCAACGGCAACGCGGGCGGTAGCGGCGCCGGCAACACCAGCGGCGTTTGCTTCGGCTTCTATATCTAATCATCAATCTATGAATCCGCGGGGCCTTGTGCCCCGCGGTGAAAGGAGAACGATACTTTGGGACTTAAAGATTTGCGGCTTGCGAAAGGCTATAGCCGCACTGAGCTGGCGAAAGTCAGCGGAATTCGTTATCAGAAAATCCGTGATATTGAGGTCGGTATTATCAAGCCCGAGAATATCACGCTCAAAACGGTTCTCAAGCTCGCGCAGGCTCTCGACTGCCAGCCTGAGGACCTGACAAAACCGGATAAGGAGGAAAGCGATGTATGAGGAACTGAGAAAGGCCTTCGTCAAACGCCTTACCGTGGACAGTCTTCACCATGACGCGCGGCGTAAAGACTTCAATCAAGCTATCTTTGACGCCGACGAAGGCTTTGCGTGCTTCAACGGAACGGACCTCGCTATGGTCCTTGAAAAGTTTGATGCCGCAGTCCGAGACTTGACTATTTACCAAAAGCGGTAGAACCGCAACGAAAAGTTCGCAGAATCCCGGCAGTTTTGCGCGCTTCCTTTTTCTACTGAACACGGTAAAATATAATTGTCAGTTGGAAAACACTGGGAATTACAAAGGAGGCAAACATAATGAAAGACATGAGCATTATCGCTAACAAGAAGATTATCAACAAGGAGACCAACGAAGTCCGTCTGGTCGTGAGCATTGACGAGGAGAATCGCAAGATTCACTCCGTCCCCGCGGACGAACCTAACGCCGAGCCGAGTATCATGGCTGCTGCAAGCTATGACCGTCGCTGGAAGCTCTACGAGGAGCCTGAGACCGAGGCCGCTGAGACCGAGGCTGCTGAGCCCGAGGCTAACCACGACGCGCCTATGAAAATGTCCGGACGTCGTTACTAAGCTCGAGAGCCTGTTCGACATTCTGAATCGCGTCTACTTCGACAACGCGCTGCCGAAACCGGTCATCACCGTTCAGTCTACCCCTAAGGCTTACGGTCATTGCTCTACTAAGAAGATTTGGAAGAGCGAGAGTGACGGCCAGTATGAAATCAACATCGGCGCCGAGTTCCTCAATCGCCCGTCTGCTAATACGGCTGCGACGATGTGCTATGAGATGGTCCATCTTTACTGCCTCGTGAATGAGATTCAGGACACTTGCCAGAAGGGCCGCTACCACAATAAGACCTTCAAGGCCGAGGCTGAGGCGAGAGACCTTGAAATCGGGTACGACCGTACCGTGGGCTTTTCCCCACAAATCCGACCGAGGCCTTCAAGAAGACCCTCGAGGACAACGGCTTTCGTACTTGAGGTCCCGTTCGCCCGCGTTATGCCCGAGGAGAAAGCAAAGGCCGAGCGCGAAAAGCCTCACCGCTACGTTTGCCCGGTCTGCGGGCAGGAAGTTAAGACGACCGCCGACCTCAGCCTCATTTGCGGTATCTGCGAGGTCGCTATGGAGAGGGCTGACTAAAAGGACTCCAGAATGGCCCGTATCGCGTCCAAAGTTTTCAGAGGGTAAATCTAAGGGCCTCTGGGCTAAAACGCGATACGGGAGGTCTGGGGCTTGCCCGGGGAGGTTTATATGAGAGACGAAGAGTACCTCTTCAAAGAAGATGTACGAGAAAAGGCGATAACAGCTCGGAGCGCTAAGAAGCGCCCCCCCGCATAGCGGTTGCCACCTACCGCAATATACGGCAAAGGAGATGAGAGAGATGAGCGGTCCTACCTACACGCTCAACCTGAAAAAAGCGTATCACCTACGCAGAGTTCAAAGCCCTTCCTGAGGGCTTGCAGAAGAGCTACGTGCAGAACATTATCGACAAGTACCGCGTCGGACCTTCGGCACTTGCCGAGCTTATGGGCGCGAACGCCGGCGCGGTCGGCGTTTACCTGAGCAAGAGAGGCTTTTCCTTCAAGCGAGGTTTTCAACCTACGAAGGACGACCTCGAAAGATTCCGTGAGGACTACGGTATCAGCACGAATGCGCCGACAAAAAAAATAACTTTGGAGAACTTCTCGTTCTGCTTCTCCGGAGCCTTCAATGCGGCGAGCTTTGTAAAGCAAATCAAGGCCTTCGTCCCCGAAGGACAGCTCCTGCGGGTCTCCGTAGCAGTCGAGGTAGTCGAGCCCGAGCCCTCTGCTACTGAGCCTGCTACCGAAGAAAGTCCTTGATTCGCAAGGCTTTTGGCTATCTGGTAGTACTGGTAGTTCGTAAAACCTGAAAAGATTTTTCCAAAAAGTAAAAGGGACTCAAAAGCGCAATCTCGTCGCTCCCTCGCATTACATGTATATATAAGGAAAATTCGTTAAAACGGACTACCGACTACCAAAAAAAAAGGACAGGCTCAAAGCCTATCCTTAATCTGGGTCGCAAGTACGAAACCGTAAGACAAGACGACTATCGTCACCTCAGGGGTTCGACCTGCGATTAAATTGGTGGAGAATTAGGGACTCGAACCCCAGACCCCCTGCGTGTGATGCAGGTGCTCTAACCAGCTGAGCTAATCCTCCATATTTTGTTTTTTTGTGCGTTCCGAACTGGAACGTGGTTATTATAGCACGGCCTTTTCCAAAATGCAAGCCCTAATTTAAAAAAAAAATCACATTCTTTTTGTATCCGCTTTCCGGTTGCCCTTTGATGCCAAATCGTGTATACTGAACACAGAAACTTTCCCACCGGGAAAAAAGAGGTACAAAAATGCTGACACTTCGTGGAATCATTACGCTGATCGTTCTGATCGTTCTGTTTGCCCTGGCAGTGGTCTGGATCTCCAAGCAGGGCGGCTGGAAAGGCGAAGGCTGCGGCGGCAACTGCGCCTCCTGCCACAGCCACTGCGAAAAAAAAACAGGACCCGAACAAAAAAGCCTGAGTTCAAAAATGCCCCCGGACATTGCCTGCTGGCAGCGTCCGGGGGCATTCTGCTTTCAGCTTTCCGTCTCGCGGTAAAACACCCCGCGCTCTGCCGCGTACACGGCAATGGTGCTCAGCAGGTCCTGATGGGCTTTCTGGTAAGGTAGTGCGGCCGATGTGCAGCTGATCGATCACATCGTCCTCCGTGCGGTGCTGCACATAGCGCAGCTCGAACAGATCCGCACGCAGCGGGTCGTTCTGCCGGTAATAAGCAAGGCCCTCCTCAATGGCGGCGCACCAGCTGCGCTCCACCGGGCTTCGTGCACGCTGCCGCATCCCATACCGGTACAGTGCCAGCCGCGTCTGATTTCTCTGCTCGCTTGTCATGTTCTGCCCTCCTCTTTTCATCCGCGCGCGGCGTGCCAGCACTTCGCGGCGGTTCTGCTCTTCAAAAAAGCAGAGATCCCGCTCGTACATGCTCAGACCAAGCACCGCGCTCCAGCCGTTCTGCTTCGCTCAGCTTGAACTGTGTGCGCCCCTGCAGTTTCAGGTTCAGCGCATTGGGGCTGATCTTCAAGGCTCGTGCCACATACTGCATCTTGTACCCACTGGCGCGAATATAATCCCGGATCATTTCAGTATTTGCCATATTCCGCTCTCCTTTTCTTTTTCGTATCGGCAATGCCGTTCCACAATCTTTGGTTGTAGTATATTCCCTGCATTGATTCAGTGTCAACCCATTTTGCAAATTCGCAGAAAAAAGTTGATTTTAATGCAATTTTTTTGGTATACTTCTGGTAACAGCATTCTTTTTACAGAACAACCATACGTTTTTTAGTGAGGTTTCGCATGTCTGAGCTTTCTACCCGTCTGCATCTGCGCCGCAAAGAACTGGGCCTTTCGCAGGAAGAGTCTTGCCCAACGCATGGGCTATCGGTCCAAATCCTCCATTACCAAGCTGGAAAAAGGGCATCAACGACCTGCCGCAGTCCAAGGTGGAAGAGCTGGCAGCCGCGCTGGAGACCACCCCGCCTATCTGCTGGGGCTGGACACGCATTTGTCCGCCGCCGGGCTTTGAGCCGCTGCCTCGCCATGACGCAGGTCCCGCTGATCGGTTCCATTGCCTGCGGCACCCCATCACCGCCGAGCAGAACATCGAGTGCAATATCGGAGTGCCCGCCGCGTGGCACGCGGATTTCGCCCTGACCTGCCACGGTGACAGTATGTCCCCACCATCTGCGACGGCGACATCGTATGCATTCGCTGCCAGCCGGAGGTGGAGCAGGGCGAGATCGCCGCAGTGCGCATCGGCGGCGAGGCCACCCTCAAAGCACTTCCACCGGCAGGGGCGATGCTGTGATGCTGCTTGCGGATAATGCCGCCGTCTGCCCACCCATGATCTTTACCGGCCTGCAGTTGGAAGAGCTGCACATCGAGGGCCGCGCTGTCGGCCTGTGCCGGGGCTGTGAGCCGCCTGCAGTCTTTCAGGCACGTTTCAATAAAAGAAGGAGGCTTCTCATGTTTTTTCCCGCAAAAAAAAGCCTGCCCATTCTTACGACCCCGCCACCCAGCAGCCTGCACTGCGGTGCAGCATCTGCACCGGGGAGGTAGCCGGTTTCATCTCCCCGGATGGCCATTTTGAGGACGTTCAGCTCATTCGCCCGCCTCAGGAACTGAACGCATTCCGGGCACGGTACGGCATCCCGCCGGAATGCCCCCTGAAAAAAAGATCTATTAAAAAAGGAGTTCACCATGCCCACTGCACCTGAAGAGATGACCCTGAAGGTCATTGCCCATATCCATACTGCCTTTCCCACCAAGTTCGGCATCCCGCGCCAGAGCGGCCTTGTGGACGAGCTGCGCGGCGAGGTGATCTTTACGCCCGAATACCGCAATGCCGATGCCGTGCGCGGTCACTGGAGGATTTCAGCCATATCTGGCTGGTGTGGCAGTTCTCCGGCGCGGTGCGGGAAAGCTGGTCTCCCACTGTGCGCCCGCCGCGCGCTGGGCGGCAACACCCGCATGGGCGTGTTCGCCACCCGGTCGCCGTTCCGCCCCAATCCTCTGGGCCTTTCCAGCGTGCGTCTGGAAGGCATCGAGCACCGGCCGGACGTGGGCCCGGTGCTCATCGTGCGCGGCGCCGACCTGATGGATGGCACCCCCATCTACGACATCAAGCCTTACATCCCCTATGCCGACTGCCACCCGGATGCCGCCGAGGGGCCTTTACCGGCCAGACCCAGTTCCACCGTCTGGTAAGTTCCCGCCCGGAACTGCTGGCACAGGTGCCGCAGACCGACCGCGCCGCCCTGACCGGCGTACTGGCAGGTGACCCGCGCCCTCTTACCAGCACGACCCCCAGCGTGTGTACGGCATGGCCTTTGCCGGGCTGGAAGTGCATTTTTACCGTGGACGGTGCTCAGCTCACCGTGCGGGGCATCGCCCGCCGTTATAAAAGGAGCCGTTCATGGAACTGCGGACTGTCAATACCTTTTTGCACATCGCCGAGCTGCACAGCTTTTTTCCCCGCACTGCGCGGCAGCTGGGCTACTCGCAGTCGGCGGTGTCCTCCCAAATCGCACAGCTGGAGGCCGAGCTGGGCACCCCGCTGTTCGACCGCGTGGGTAAAACGGTGCGCCTGACCGATGCCGGGCAGACCTTTTTGGGCTACGCCCGCACCCTGCTGGAAACCGCCCAGCAGGCACAGGCCGCCTTGCAGCCCGCCCAGCAGGTGCGGGGCAGTCTGCGCATCGCGCTGGCGGATTCCGTGTGCAGCACCTTTTGCCGGAGCTGTTGCAGCGCTACCATGCCCGCTGCCCGCAGGTGGAGCTGGTGCTGCACACCGCTTCCACGGACGAGATGCTGCAATTGCTGAGCACCAATCAGGTAGACCTGTCTACACGCTGGACCAGCCCCCCTTTTGCAGCCTGCGCTGGTGCTGGCGGCAGATGTACCGGCGGAACCGGTGTGCTTCCATTGCCATCGCCGCAGCATCCGCTGGCGCAGGCAGAGCGTCCCGCTGGACATTCTGCCCCCGGCAGGAGTTTCTGCTCACCGAGCGGGGCATGAGCGCCCGGGACGCGCTTTGGACCAGTGTCTGCGGCCCGGGCGGATTCTGCCGTGCACCCGTGTATCTGAGTTGGCAGCGCCGCCGCCCTGCTGTGCCAGATGGTGGAGCAGGGCATTGGGCTTTCCTTTTGCCGGAGCCATCAGGTGTCCGGCGCTGGCCGCAGGGCACCTTGCCCGGCTGAACGTGCCGGACCAGCCGTGGAGATGCACCGCCAGCTGCTCCTACCACCGGGACAAATGGCTCACGCTCAGATGAAGGCTTTTGTCGAATTGGTGCGCCAGCCCGCCGCCCCCCACCTGAAAGGGAGTGCTTTATGCACAAGCCAAAGATCCTCTTTGACATTGACGGCACCCTCACGACATGCAGAAAAAGTGCATCACACCGCTTATGTTCTCCACCCTGCACAATTGCAGGCAAACGGTATCCGGCTGGCCATTGCCACCGGGCGTCGCCCAGACGCAGCCGGGCTGGAAGAGTTCCCGGTGTGCCCGATGTGTTTATTACCTTCAACGGCCTTACTGTTATGATACACCGGGTGCTGTTTGCCAGCCCTATCAGGAGAGGACATCCGCACCTCCTGCGCCGGAATGCCGCCGCGCTGGGCCGGCCCATGTGCCTTGCCACCGAGAGCCGCCTTGCCGCAAATGGCACGGATGCAGACCTCCAGCCGATTACTGCGCCATTGCAAAGATCCCCGTGCCCATTGCAGAGGATTTTGACGCGGGGCCGCAGGCAAAGTGTACCAGATCATGATCGGGGCGCCGAGGAATATGGCCGCTGGGCCGATCACGGATGATGCACGGTGCCAAGATCGCCGCATGGTGGGACCGCGCCATGGACATTATCCCTCACCGCAGGCGGCGGGCACCGGCATCGCCCATGTACTGGCGCTTACGTAATTTGACAAAGCCGTGACGCCATGGCCTTTGGCGACGGCAACAACGATCTGGAAATGTTTATGCCGGGTACCGGCGTGGCCATGGCCAACGGCTCGATCGCATTGAAAGCCGCAGCCACAGACATCTGCGGTGCCTGCGCGGAGGACGGCATCTATCATTATTGTGTAGAGCATGGGGCCGATTGAAGCATGAACAAGCGAGGTGCTGGCGACAGAGGAAGAAAAAGCGGGAAAGTTTCCGACAGCTGGCAGGCAAAGTTTCGGCCTCGCCATTTGTAAACGATTTATTCTCTTCCCGGCTATCGGAAGGGCGAATATTTGTGTCATGCGCCATCGGCCGATCCATCCGTTATCAATCACTGGAACACTTGGGTGAGAAATTACAATCCCTGATATTCTGATCGTCGGGCAGGATTTTGGCAGACTTGACAGCCCGGATCACGAACTTCGATTCACCAACAGACCGCCGGATCAAAAATTTCTGGGGCCTTATCTGAACCGCTGTTTTTTTTCACGAATGCCGCCTGCTGTTACCGTCAGCGCAATAATCGGCCCTGTCAACGAAAGTTGGCTCACCCTTTGCGTCAGCCAGTTCTTTCGGGATGAGCTTGAAATTCTTGATCCCAAAATCATCTGTTTTAGGGGGAAGCTGATTTCGTTCACCGGCCTGCTGCCGGAACAGTCTGCTGGCCTTGCCGCAGGATCCCATGCCTGACACTTCGTTCCGCAGCCTTGTAGACAATACCGCCTTCGTCGAACTGCGGCTTTTGGATCGATCCGAGCAGGTAGAAAAACTTATCCTGTTTATCCGGTCTACCACCCCAGCACCACTTCGCAACCGGATGATGATCTACAGAACCATGATTGGCAGCGCATTCTGTGTCTCGATTGAACAAACCCACCTTAAATGAAAAACCGCCGAAGGTTTCTTTCCTTCGGCGGTTTCTCTTATGATAGAGGATCAAAAATGATCGTCGCTAAAATGTTTAGTTCAGGGATGGTCAGCCTGGTCTCGACGTCGAACAGGTAACCTTGTGGGGATCGAATGCAACGCGGACGGTGTTCCGTTGCGAGCCTTGGAGGTGGGAGCCACACGAGCGGTCATCTTGTTGCCCTTTGTACCCAGATACAGGTAGATCTCAGCGCCCATCATTTCGGAGACGTCCACCTGAGCATCCAGCTGGCAGTCGGCGTGCTTTGCCATGAACTCGGGCTCGTCGTCGATATCTCCGGACGGATGCCCATCTTGACGGTCTTGCCAACGTAAGCATCCAGCTTGCCGTCTTTTTGCGGTCTTCTCCTTGGGGTTTCTCTGCATCGCCGAACAACACCAACCAGCTAACGTCCCCTGCCGCGGCGCCAAGCTTCACGTCGAAGAAGTTCATCTGGGGATCCGATGAAGCCCGCAACGAAACATGTTGCTCGGATCATCGTACAGGTTCTGGGGGTTTATCAACCTGCTGGATGAAGCCATCCTTCATGACAACGATACGGTACCCATGGTCAGAGCCTCGGTCTGGTCGTGGGTAACGTAGATGAAGGTGGTCTGCAGACGATGATGCAGCTTGGTGATCTCGGTGCGCATCTGAACGCGGAGCTTAGCATCCAGGTTGGACAGAGGTTCGTCCATCAGGAAGACCTTGGGCTCACGAACGATAGCACGTCCCAGAGCAACACGCTGGCGCTGACCACCGGACAGAGCCTTTGGGCTTACGGTGAGCAGATGCTCGATATCGAGGATCTTAAAGCCTCTTTAACGCGGGCTTCGATTCCGTCCTTGGGGGTCTTACGCAGCTCCAGGCCGAAGGCCATGTTGTCGTAAATGGTCATGTGAGGATACAGAGCGTAGTTCTGGAAAACCATCGCGATATCGCGATCCTTGGGGCCACATCATTGACCAGCATTGTCGCCGATGTACAGTTCGCCCTCGGAGATTTCTTCCAGACCGGCGATCATACGCAGGGTGGTGGACTTTTTGCCGCAGCCAGAGGGCCGACGAAGATGATGAAACCCTTGTCCTGGATCTCAAGGTTGAAAGTTCGGTAACAGACAGGGCAGTTGTGCCCGGATAGATCTTGTAGATGTGCTGGCAGCTGATAG
>VOFK01003792.1_pt1 | contig 15170 bp, 22 predicted proteins | sample 5384121 | NCBI WGS metagenome assembly VOFK01 (sample SAMN12384730, study PRJNA508395) | human gut metagenome | isolation source: healthy gut J | host: Homo sapiens
CGAAGCAGAACTCTCTTATACTTTTTCATAAAGATCTGCGCCTCATCATAAGAAAGATCAGGAGAGACCACCTCGTAAATATAAGACCAGCCTGTTCGGCAGATAACGTGTATAAAGAAGTCGCTCACCTTTCATGTTTTCACGCCTTGAAAAACTGCTTTACAAACTCCTGTAATACTTTTCCTCTGTCTCAGCAAGCTCGTCAAAGTAATGTTTTCATACCTGCTCCTGCTGAGGGTAGAAGATGCTCGGAAAACGTCAAAGCTTCATAAATATATTTCAGCATGCCCCAGTTCCTCATTGCTCTGACTTGTCGCCTGCAGGGCCGCTCTCCCTTGCAGCGGTTATGCTTCAAGATACACTCCATAAGTCCGTCTGCAGCCGGCTTTACCACCGCCGAAAAAGTCCAGCCTCTGTCCCAAAGCGTGTATATAAGAACCTGTACTTCATTCCTCGCTCTCAGAAGAGATCCTGCGAAGATTTGCATTTTTGAAAGCCGTGTTCAAAATTCTTTTTTTTTGCACTCTCTATAAGAGTTTCTGTAACTCCTGCTGTTTCCGTTCTCATTTTGCACCTGCCTGAAAATAACATGTTATAATAACAGTGTTATAACATGGTTATTTAAACTTGTCAGGGGAATATCATATTTTTTCAAATTTCGGTATACATCCCTCTATCACCTTTGTGATATGCTCTATGTCATCCTCACAGCCGCCCTTTATCCATTCCTCTATTATCCCTGTGATACCCTTTAGATAAAACGCCATAAGATAATGCCTCTCGTCCAAAGGGACACCAAACCGCTCCATAACAGGGTCAAAAATGTGTTTTGAACATACGCTTATATGTAGTGTCAACACCAAATACCGCAGGGTGTTCCGTTGCCGCACGATACAATTGACGATTTTCCTTTATAAACTGCAAATACGGCTTCAGATATTCAGGCTTTATCCACATAAGCTCCTCATATGAACAGCTTTCTATCTTAGAATAACGCTCGAACTGCCCTTGAAACTTGCCAGAAATTTTTTCTGCATATATTCAAGACTTTCCTCCAGCAGATCCCCCTACCGTTTCATAATGAAGATAAAAGGTGGAGCGGTTCACCCCCGCCTTTTCGCATATTTCCTTTACCGTGATAAAAGAAAAATCCTTTCTTTGCAAAAGATCAAGAAACGCCTTGTCCATTTTTCTCTGCCGTGTTGAAATATTTGCTTTCTGACTTGTTCAAGTTCTTCACCCCTCTGTTTTTATCTTCCTGCTGTGCACAACATATACACCGCAATGACTATCACCGCCAAGCTCAGTTCCTTTTTCATAAATTACTTGTCACTTATCTCTTTTGCAAGCTGGATTATCTCAAAAGCATATTTCTGCTTTCCCTTTTCAAGAAGCTTTTTGTATATCGGCAGATTAACTCCCATGCCTATCATGCCGATAATGCCAATGATAATTCCTGCAACGAAAGAAGCCGTTGAGCCGCTTCCGATAACTCTCATTCCAAGGCACATTCCAATGCCAAAAACCAGTGCCGAAAGTATTCCCAGCGAGTAAGTAAAAATGTTCGCAGGAAGCTTTGCCTTTTTATCGAGCTTGCGAAGTGCCACCACCTTTGATGTGTCCTTTGGTGCATATTCATTTGCCAACTGTTCTGCGTAGATCTTATCTGTGTTCATTTTTCACAGCCTCCTTTGTATTTTATGTCTATATTATACATAACTCAAAAAGAAAACTGAACAACATCTCCGCAGCTTTGTGTCGATTTTAATTTTTTTTTTTCTTATTATAATACCACACTGCGTTTTTTTCGTCAATGCAGTGACATTCTCGCTCCTTGAAAGATTTTTTTGATTTTGTAGTATAATCTAAATAAAGAATACAACGACAGGAAATGATAAAATGAAAAACATAAACAAAGCGATCACTTTCGCTAAAAAAGAAACCGTCCTGATAGTGGCAATGCTCTTAGCCGTTATATCTGCATTTTTCGTCACACCTGACAAAGCATATGCAAAGTTATATCGACTTCCGAACACTTGGACTTCTGTTCTCTCTTATGACAGTGACCGAGGGCTGCAAAGGTCTTGGCATTTTTGAACGCAGTAAAATTTATCATAAGCAAAGTCAATACCGCATTTCAGCTTTCCATAGTGCTTGTGGGCTTTGCTTCTTTTCAAGTATGTTCATAACAAATGACGTTTCACTTCTGACCTTTGTTCCCTCACTCACCGCCCTCTCAACTCTCGGTGAATCAGGCAACAAGCTTCTTTCATACCCATCGTCGTTCTGCAGACCATTGCCGCAAATCTTGGCAGTATGCTCACGCCTATAGGCAATCCTCAGAATCTATACCTTTTGGTGTATCAGATATGAAGCTGGAAGATTTTCTTGTACTTATGCTTCCCTTTACTATTGTGGCAGGAGCGATGCTTTTTCTGTGGACGCTTGCAGTGTAAAAAGTCTGGAAAGCTGTCTGTCAAGACAGATATAACTGCTGAAAAAACTTCGATACATATTCGACTAAAGACAAGACAAAGCTTTCAGGATACGTCCTGCTTTTTTGTCCTTTGCCTGCTTACAGTTGCAAAGGCTTATCCCATGGCAGATAACAACCCTCTGCGCACTTGCTTTCTCTGCCATTGCTTACAGAAATGTGCTTAAAAACAGTTGATTACTCACTGCTTCTTACTTTCTGCGGATTTTTCATCTTTATCGGAAATATGGGCAGAGTAGAGATTTTCCGCAATGTACTCAGCAGCATAATAAACGGTCACGAGCTTTTTATTGCTGTTGCCGCAAGTCAGATAATAAGCAACGTTCCATGCGCTATACTCCTTTCAGGCTTCACCAACAAGCTGAACGCACTTATAATAGGAACGAACATAGGCGGTTTTGGCACTCTTATCGCCTCCATGGCAAGCCTTTATATCCTACAAGCAGATATGCCGCAGCCACCCCATATCAAAGGCAGATATTTCGCATATTTCACAGCCGCAAATATCTGCTTTTCTCGCTGTAATGGCTCTGACTGTAACGATCGCATACTGAAATAAGTTTTCTATACCCTGCCCACTTTATCTGCATAACATTTTCGCTAAATGCCCACACTATCCGCAGGAGGTGTTTTTATGCTTGAATTTTGCAGGAACGCTGGTGGCGGTTTTGTGGGCGTTGTGACAATGTGCCTTTGTATCACCGCAGGTGAAAGCGACCGTCACGATGAACGATGATGTTTTACACAGGTAAACTTCGTGATTTTCACCAAAAAGCTGCCGCAAAATTTCCCTTTGCGGTGGCTTTTTTATGCCTGTCCGTATTGACAAATACTCCGCTTTGTACTATAATAGTATCATTGTACTTTAGCAAGTAAAAACGCAAAAAGCATAAAAGCTTTAAAAGCGACACATGAAGTAAAAGGAGTGTATTGGATTGACAGCAAGGTGGATAGTATTGGTATTATACCTTGCACCTTATGATAGGCATGGGTGTTTATTACCGCAGAAAATCGGCAAAGCGTCAATGATTTTGTACTGGGAGGAAGAGGTCTTGGAGCATGGTTCACAGCCTTTGCATATGGAACTTCATACTTTTCGGCAGTAATTTTTTGTAGGCTACGCAGGAAAATTCGGCTGGAATTACGGTGTGGCTTCCACATGGGTAGGAATTGGAAACGCCGTCATAGGCTCATGGCTTGCATGGAAAGTTTTAGGCAGACGTACAAGGATAATGTCAAAGCACCTTGAGGCAAAGACCATGCCTGAGTATTTTGAAAAGAGATACAACAGCAAGCCCTTGAAGATAGTTTCGGCACTTATATCGTGTTCGTATTCCTTATCCCTTATACGGCTTCGGTCTACAACGGCTTGTCAAGACTTTTCGAGAAGGGTTTTGGCATTCCTTACAGATATTGTATAATCGGCATGGCAGTTTTCACTGCGGTGTATGTTATCATGGTGGCTACAAGGCTACAGCACTGAACGATTTTATTCAGGGGAATAGTAATGCTTGTAGGCATTGCGGCGGTAGTTCTTGCAGTGCTTGGCGAAAACGGTGGCCTTGGAAATTCTTTTGACCTGCTTGGTGATATTTCTGACGCAAATGGCGACAAGGGTGCATATTCGTCACTATTCGGCCCTGACCCTATAAACCTTGCAGGCGTTGTTATTCTTACCTCTCTCGGCACATGGGGACTTCCGCAAATGGTGCAGAAATTCTATGCAATAAAAAGACGACAAGGCTATCAAAACAGGAACTACAGTATCCACATTCTTTGCAGTAGTGGTAGCAGGCGGCTGTTTACTTCCTTGGTGGCTTCGGCGACTTTTGTCAAGAGCGCTGACGGACTTCCTGAGGGCGGTTTTGACGGAATAGTTCCGACTATGATGGAAAAGCTCCCTTCACTGCTTTTCGGACTTGTTATCGTTCTTGTGCTTTCTGCTTCAATGTCAACACTTTCATCGCTTGTGCTTACATCAAGCTCCACTTTGACTATCGACCTTATCAAGCCTATAATGAAAGAAAAAATGGACGAGAAAAAACAGCTTATCACAATGAGAATTTTCATTGCCGTATTTCTTATCATCTCAGTTGTGCTTGCAATAATCACTCTTGAAAATCCACAGACAGTAATTTCAACTCTCATGTCTATCTCATGGGGTGCACTTGCAGGAGCATTTCTTGCGCCGTTTATGTACGGACTTTTCTGGAAGGGCGTAACGAAGACGGCTTGCATGGCAAGCTTTATCGCAGGAGTAGGCATAACAGTGATACACATGGCATACTACACCCTTGCAGGACACACAGGCACACTTTGTGGCATAAACCTTGCCTCGCCTATCAACGCAGGCGCATTTGCGATGCTTTTCGGACTTGTTCTTGTACCTATCGTTAGCCTTATCACAAGGCAGAGCGACGCTGACAAGGCTCATGCTGAAAAGGTGTTCGAGTGTTATAATGACAGCGAAATATGATTTCACATCGCTTACATACTTGAAATGCAAGACGGGACGGACTTTGTTCGTTCCTGTTTTTGTGCGGATAATGCAAATGATATAGTGAGCGAAACGACAAAACAAGCGGGCGAACGGTGTTCCTACGATTTTGTTGCCGTGGGTTTTAGCCTTTTTTATTCAATTTTCAAATTGCATTCGGAGTATGACACTGGGTATTATGCCCTAGGTTTTGTATACACAAAAATATCACAATGCACGCCCACGTCCTGATACAAGTACTCTACAGCCTGTTCCAGAATCTCTCATCGTATTCACTAAGTCACAGGGCTTTGTACGTGCCCGCAAAGTATCTAAGACGCCTTCTACTTATCCCTGAAAAATGCTCTTTTTGTTGCATAAAAAAATGCAACAATTAATGGATTATTGCCAAATTAAATCATAAATCATTTGTTTGCACAAATTGACCACATGAATTTTGTATAATATCCACTGTAGGGGCGAACAGTGTTCGCCGTTTTCCTACCTGAACTAACTTTTGGGGGTTCCACATTATTAATGTGTATACAGACAGCAAAAAGTTCCATAAAACACCGTTCAACACCTGAACGCATTTTATGGAAATTTTGCTGCACTGTAATTGACTTATAGGGCATTTTATGATAAAATATTGAAGATAAGTTACAAAAACAACATGACAATTATGCAAGGGGGAGAAAAATGTCGATACTTTTTTTATTGCCGTTCAAGATAGTTTTCCTGATAGTTGCGTTTATACTAAAGGGCGTTCTATACTTGCTTGCGTTTATTCTGAACTTTATTTCTGAGGTCTTAGTCGCTTTGCAATACATACTTGGAAGTGTCTTTGTATTGGTGGCTATCGGAGGTACTATCGTACTTGTCAGAAACATTCAGAATGGCTCTCTTACAGGCTTGCAAGGCGGTGTATTGATAGGCTTTTTATGGCTCATATCCATGGCTTTCAGCATGATGTTCTATTTAAGCAGTGCGGCGGCTGACCTTTTGAAAGCATTGGCGATTGGTTAGGGGGACACGGCTTTGGGCTTTTTCTACTAGAGATTGGGCAAAAAGACGCCGTCAAAAAAAAGACAGCGTCTTATCATTCACATTTTCTTTCGGCAAACACCTAAGCCAAGTTGAGGTTTCACTGTGCAACCCCTCCCGAAAGCTCAACCAAGCAACGCTCTTGGCACGCCCCTTGGTATCATCGCTTAACAGAACTGCCACGACTATCAAGTTTACGTCAGTTCTGACCGAAAACTCCTGTTTTTCTGACAACGTTTCGTTGCTGATATCATTATATCCATTTTTTCGACAATGTCAAGCACATATCAAAAAACCGCTCTGATAATTCAGGGCGGTCTTTTTCATAGCAAAGGCTGATTTTTATAGTCGCTGCGGTCGACCAACTTTCATGCAGAGGGCGTTTTTGCCTTTGCACAGTGCATACTATACTTTCAAGCAGCAATGAACTTCACAGTTTCGGATACACGTCACCATTTCTAATGCGTCCCTCAGTGTCAGCCACACTAAGAAAGCTACGGATAGATCTTCTCAATACTATTATAATCAATTCAATGGTAAATGTCAAGTCTTGTCACTGAAAAAGGCTATTTCAACTTCCGTGTTGATGTTAACAAACATTTCACAATCAACAAGGTTTTACTTCTACAAAACATCCCCCTTGAATTTATACATAAATAATGTTATACTTGATACATTATAAAGTATATAGGATGTGATGAAATGCTTGGCGTGTGTATGGCATTGATCGATGATGAAAAAGATAAAAAGGCTTTTGAAAAGCTGTATAATAAATACAAAAATAAAGTTCATGCAATATCCTTGAATATATTAAAAATGAACAACTTGCTGAGGAATCAACTTCTGACACTTTTTTATCGTTGGCTAAATGTTTTCAAAAAATTAAACATTTAGAATATCACAAATTGGATTATTACATTGTCATAACTAGTAGGAACATGGCAAAGAATATATCTAAAAAGGAAAAAGAAAATTTAATGACGGTTTCCTACGATGATGATTCTTATTTTGTAAATGAAAATATGTCATGTTACGAATTTGAATTTTTGAAAGGTTGCATAAAGAAACTGAAAGTTGACGATCAAGAGATTCTTTTATTTAAAGTTTTTCGTGTGGACTTGAATATTCTGAAATCTCAAAAACGCTTGGCATTACATCTGCCACAGCAAGAAAAACGTCTGCAGTATGCCAAAAACAGATTGAAGATATTACTTGAAAAGGGTGATTTATAACATGAATAATTTTTCATATTTTTCAAAAAGCTCTCGATGAAGTCGTAGATGCCAGATTGGATGATTATGTTGAAACTCTTGAAGTAGACAAACGATATGAATTTTCGGAAAAGTACAATAAAAAAATAAACAAACTTATAAAACACAGAGAAAAAGCCCTATTTTACTCTGATATGCACGACCGGCAGACGTGTTGCTTGTTGTGTTGCAGCATTGTTGATCCTATCATTTTCTTCGCTTAGCGTAAAAGCTGTGAGAGAGGCAGTTTGTGATTTCTTTATGAATATTTTTTCAGACCATACGGAGATTATAGCAGACAGTGAAATTGAGAATTCATATCCGCATTCGATTGACGAGGAATATCATATATCTTCACTTCCAAATGGATTTTAAACAAGTCGACTATGATAAAATGGAAAATTCAATTATAATAACATACTTCAAGGATGATGATTATATCTTTTTGAACAATACACAAAAAGATGCATATCTTAGTAATTATGATAATGAACAGTCAACATTTGAATCATATACAGATGAAAACGGACAAGAGTATCTAGTTCATAATACAGATCATGATCATACATTTATATGGGACAATGGTAAAATATATTTTTGAAATATGCAGCAACTTAAACAAACGATCTGTGTTGGAATTGTGTGAATCCCACAAAAATAAAAGTAAATTAATAAAAACATATCACAAACAAACAATTTTTCATTATCATAGTAGGTGTAGGAGAAAAAATAAATCTCTTGCAACCTATTTTTTGTGAAAGGAGGAACTTTACATATATGAAAAAAGTGATATCTACAATTATATCGGTTGTTATTATGCTATGCCTGTCACTTACAGCTTTTGCCGAATCAAACTGCAAACGCCTTCTGACGATGACATTTCTGTTTGTTATTTATACACAGATAAAATATCAGGTACATTGTCAATCTCCAACAAGACTGCAACTTGTAAATCCACTGTACGTGGTATTTCAGGTACAACTACTAAAATCGTTATAACTCAAACACTTAAGAAAAAAATGAATCTTCATGGAATAAATACAGTAGTTGGGCAAAAACATTCAACAGTTGGTATGCGATTTATTCAAATTCCAAAGAAAGTCTTTAAGCAGCGGTACATACCGTCTTAAAACAATCGCAAAGGTCTATAACGGTTCTGATTATGAGACCATAACTATTTACAGCAAAAACAGCGTCCTGCTAAAATAATAGGCTGTGTACAGAAAGGGACAGGTGATTCAATGCAGTAATAAAATTTATATAATCCAAAATCAAAAAACAAAACATTGACATTCAAATATTTGGATGTTATAATAATAGAAAGGACGTTTAATATGAAAAAGATCGTAAAAAGGATCGCAGCTATGGGTGCTGCTGTTATGATGATGAGCTCTATGGCTATTGGGGCTAGTGCGTATGAAGCCATAAAATACGGCAGAGCAGTTGGTGGTTCTGGCTCAAATGCTTATATTTCATGTTTTGTAACAGGAATAAGAACAAATTCAACTGTAGCTGGTCAAGCTTGGACTGGGACATCAAGTAACAATAACAATGTTTACAATCAAATTGTAAATACAGCGGTTATGTTTATGCAAGTGCCTCTGTTGGTGGTACTGGTTGTGGATCATCTCATTCTGACACAGGTAAAATTGAGCATTCGTTTGGGTTAAAAGGTTGTACATCTTCAAAGTTAGTAAAAACTGTACATATTTATAATGATAAGGTAAAACATGGCAATTACAGCACAACGCTTTCCGTTGATAGTCAATAATAGAACTTGAGTGTGAATTATGAAAACTAAAATTATTATCGCAACAGCCGCAGTTATAATTGCCGCAGTTGCAGTTACACTTTTCATTTCTCTTGGCACAAAAATCCGATAAGGCGGTTTCTTCTGAAAGGGTCAACAAGAACTTTCTGCTTCTCCCACAAACCTTTTGTGTCCTGAAGCTTCTTCTACTGCATTTGCAAACAATTTTTGTGTATTACAAAACCTATGACGGCATTGCAGAATATGATATCGAACCGACAGCCTTGCAATGATAAAGGTCAAGCTTCAAGAGTATTCAAACTTGTCCTGCTATACCATATATGACGGCGTTATATACGCTGTAAGGTCAGTGTATAATTCTGCTACGCAAAAAAAAGAAGATTACAGCATTGTCACAGTGGATTACAACAGCGGTGAAGTCACGGAAGTGTATTCTGCACCAAAGGACAGCATATTAGGCTGTATGTCTATGGACAAAGACGGAGATATCTATTTTGTTGAGGGCAAAAATAAAAAAGAGCGAGACCGACGAGAACGGATTCAGCACAGGCTATTCGCTATATAAATACGCTCTCAAAAAACTCTGACAAAAGCGAGATAACAAAAGCCAATACCTATTACATAAGCGACGGCAAGCTTTATTTTACAAGGCTTTGCCTAAAAGACGGATACAGTCCGCCTATTTATAGCTCCACTTTCAGACCCTCAGAACGTCAAGGATACAGGCATTGATGTTGGCTCTCAGATAAGCGAAAATACGCCGTATATGTATTATCCGACCGACGGAGATGTATTACTCTAATGGCGAAACAAGCTGTATAGGTATAATGAGGATAATGAAAAAAAGTGACACAGTTTGCACTTTTAAAGACAAATTTTGTAAGATATTTTCAGTATTTCAATAACACCTCATGATAGTGTTGCTCGTGAGCCAAATGATAATGGCAAAAATGTATCCCAGTATGTGCTTTATTATCTTGATAACGATAATAAACCGCAGAAGATACTGATGATGCTAAGCTCAATGAAATATTTTTTACGGCTATGATATATCGACTATATGACAATATTCAATAACTGTGAGGATTATTTCCTTCTTCTTTCGACCCATGATCCCCGCTGATACAGCCGCTATCTTGTGGGATAAAGATTTTAAACTGCACAAAGTTTGCTTCTGAAATTCCGAAGCGAATGGGATTATGACATGCAGAGATATTAAACAAATGGAAAGAGTTGATGTTTGAGGTGTGACGATTGAAACTTCTATCGCGACAAGAAAAGATATGGCGGAAGTCAGCTTTGGATAAGCTTATTGCTGGCTTTGCTTTCCTGCGCGCCTTTTGATATCTTGTACTCAGACCTTCATGCTTATGGCGAAAATACATGACCTATCTTAAAGGCGGCTCGGAAACTGTAAGCCAAGACGTCAAAAAGTTGTTGATGAGCAAAACGCTTTAACAACGAGATAAACGACTATCAGAATAACCACAACACAGGCGGTGTAAAAGCAGGCTGAATTGCCTGTGGAACTTGAGGAAAAGATAATAGATTTCTCTCAGAAAAATTCACAAGCAGGCGCGGGACTTGACAGTATGTTTTCTCTTATTGAGGGGAGAGCTATATTCCCAGCAAAATGCTTCGAAGCTCATATCCGGCGTGTGAGAGGTTACAGCCGAAATGCAAGACGTGGCGTTACAGATGAGTATTCTTTGAAAGCTTTCCGACAAGCTCATCAGCGATTACAACGCCGTGATAACAGACCTAAAAAGTCGGACGATATCATTGACACCAGAGCCGCTGACGGCTTTAATAATATGTCATCTGAAATACTCATACCATTCGGTGTTTATCTGCTCCTTTTCAGCATATTTTCATCAGAGATACAAAGCAGCAGGATAAAAAGCTTTGGGATAACAAAACAGGCGTGAGAAATTCTCACTTTTCAAGCTGAAAATCGGGGTCTTGTTTTGCTAATATCACTCCTGTTTTGATGAATTTTACACTGTGTGGATATTGGCAATCCTCTTTTTATTTATTGATACAAACGGTTTTTAAACTTGGATATGCCACTGCAATATCTGAGCGGTTTTGAACTAAGTTCGGCGAATATGAGCTTTGGCGGATATCTAGTTGCAGTATTTGCCGCAAAACTTGTTTATGCGCTTTTTCACCAAGTATTGTTATGTTTCTTTCAATGCTTTGCAGAAAGACCATACTTGCAGGAGCTGTCTGTCTTGTGCCAATATTTGTACCATTATATTCGAAAAACCACAAGTCTTTCCAATCCTGCTGTTGACATTTTAACAGGCAATTACACCAATATGCTCAATGACACAGGTTATATGAATTTCTGGGGAATACCTGCACGAGAATACGTTGTTTATTTTGCTATCATATTCATCATGACCGCATTTTTGTCGCAGGGACATATCTCCTTGCTGAAAGGCAGGTGGGATAATGAAAAGTATGTATAGTTATCAGACTTCACGGCTCATAAAGAAATTCTGGCTGCTTTTTGTCATAGTGATAATTTTTTCAGCTTCCGCAAAATTCACAGTGTATCGGAGCTTTGATTCTTCAAATAATCTTACCTATATGAACAAAGAAACGGCGGAGATATACAATGAACTTATAGAAAATTCAGCAGACAAGACACTTGATCAATGTGATGAATACATAACGGACTATGAGCTGAGGAGTTACGCAGGCGGTTATAACGGTAACATCACAGCCGCCGTGAACAAGTATAAGACCGAGCTTCGCAGTTGTTTCATGGTCGAAAGCATCAGAAGCTATGCACGCACGGGAAGAGGTCTAACAGACGCTAATATTCCTCTGACCTTGTGAAAAACAGCCGACTTTACGCCGCCTTTCCAACACCGCAGGTGATAAATGACGAGCCGTTTTTGAAGTTTCTTGAATTGCAGGCGGTAGATATCATGCCTATATTTGTGCTTCTGCTTGTGGGCGTTTTTGTTGCAGATAGTTATGAAAAGAGAATGGATCAGCAGATAAAGATATCTAAAAAAAATTCGTCAGCGTTTTTTTAAGTCACGGAGATAATTTTATCAGTGGCGATATTTATAATGTTCACACTGAGCTTTTTTGCAGACCTTATTATAAGCGGAACATTACATCAGAGCAAGTACAGCACCTCATCTTTACAAAGCGTGTGGCAATTTGACCTTGCGCCTTTAATGCTAACTGTTAGAGGCACAATAATATGGCTATATGTCGCTGTTTATGTCGCTTTTATAACCTACGGCATTTTTCGTGCTTGTGGCAAAGCAAGTGCGCTCTGTGAAAAAAATATGTTATGCTGACCTCTGGGCTGATAGCGGTCATGTCCGCCGCCGCACATTATGTGGGAGCACTTTCGCCTTTATATGTTTGCGGCTGTCACAAGCGTAAATGGGCAGCTTAACAACCTTGACTATATGAGGGCTTTGATTGTTCGGAAGCGGTAGCTGTATTCATATATCTTGCAGCGATTTTGAGCGGACTGACTGCATGGAGATACAGCGGATATTATGAAAAAAGCTTTGACCGATAAGGAGTGGTGTGATATGAGCGTTTTAAGAGTAGAAAACTTATCAAAAAGATACGGCAAAAAGCAGGTGCTCAAGGGCATAACCTGCGAATTTCATACGGGCATAAACGCTTTGTTGGACCAAACGGCGCAGGCAAGACCACCATAATGAACTGCATATCGGGCGTGATAAAAAAGTCGGGTGGCAGCGTGAACCTTGACAGGCAGGACGTTTTTGAAATGGGCGAGAAATATCGTGTAAAAAGCTGAGCTTTCAGTTTCAGTATCAGCTTCATTTTATCCAAGCTACAACCGCCCATGAATTTTCAGATTTTCGGCTCTGTTAAAAGGAATGCCTGAGCCGCTTATTGAGGACGAGATAAGACGTGTGCTGGGGCTTGTGAATCTGTCTGAAAAATCTTGATTGACAAGATAAAGTCATTTTCTGGCGGAATGAAACAACGCCTTGCCATTGCACAGACTATCTTAACTCCCCGAGATACTGATTTTTGACGAGCCTTCTGCTGGTCTTGACCCATTCGAACGTGAGAGCAATTCAAGAGGATAATGGTGCGACTTAAAAAGGACAACATTATAATAATTTCCACCCATATCGTTTCTGATATTGACACCATAACGGACGACCTGATCATGGTTTCTTAACAAAGGCTCTGTTATCGCTAATGACAGCCCAGAGGCGCTTTTTTGAGCATATAAGGGGTATGGTTTGGGATCGAAAGCGGACATTGGTCTGCTGCCTATCGAGAACATTTATTATGAGGATACAAAGTCGAAGACTATCTCAAAACAAAGCCCACCCCCTAACGCTGTTATGAGCGAGCCGACTATGAATGATCTTTATTTCTGCGGACAGCTTGACGGGGGCGTGTTTGGTGAGGAGATAATTCAGATAATGATGTCCAACTCTGAACGATGGTTGCCTCTTATCTTCAGTAATTAGGCTTTGTCCTCTACGAAAAAAAAAAATTGTAATGAAAAGGATAGAATATTGCTTATAAACCACAACCAAAAAATATGCTTTGTCTTGATGAATTTGATATACTTGAACTGCGTTGAAAATGCGTGATGAGTGTGATTATCTTTTTGTTGTTTCGCCTAAAAAATTGAAACAAAGATATACAAATGCGGGAGCTGTGTTTGATTACGGTCGATATACTAAAACTTGTCAGGGATATCAACATAAATGAAACGATATACAGCTCTTAAGATAAGAGGTCACAAATTTTGTGTAAAGACTTTGAAGTATTTTTGTTGACGAAGATTCAATATACTTGATCTTTGCCTCCAAAATGACTTAACAGACTACAAAAAAGATCCATCATTATCATTAACAAAACTTTTAAGCATATTGCAAAAAGAGAATATAAGTTATCTGTTACTACGAGAGAAAATAGCTTTGGCATATATTCGAGAGAAAAGATTCTGCATATTATGTATTACCTGAAGTATTGAGGTATAGATGAAGCACATTTGAATGGCTCGATTAAAATTTTGTGTTTTGACGGACATAAACGAGCACTTGCTTTTTGGAAATGCTTCCAAAGAGAGACAAACAACCTTTTATTAAATTATCTCGACTCATTGCCTGACAGTAATCAATATTAAAGAAGTTACAATGGATATGTATAAGAACCCTATCGTGAGGCGGTGTATGAATGCTTACCGATGCAATAGTCGCGACAGATTTCATGTAGTCAAGTTAATTAATGACGTACTAAGCGATTAAGTAGAAAACACTTTGCAAACAGCTATCTGCTGCTGAAAAGAAAGAGAATAATTCAAAGCAGAAAGTCTTAAATTAAACAGAAAAGACTTAACCAAAAAAAAAACAAAAAACTTGGATACATCTATTCAAAAGTATCCGGAACTAAAAATGACATATAATCTTAAAGAAGAATTCTGAGAGATCTGCCGAACGCTCAACAGTGGAGAGCGCTGTTCTAAAGTATAAAATGGTCCAGAAAGGTCGCAAATAGAACTTTAGTCCTTAGTATTTCAAATTAAACTGAAACGGTAAATCGATGGAGCCTGGAAATATTTAATTATTTTGATCACCCGTACACAAATGGCGTTACTGAAGCTATAAATGGATGTATAAAAGCAATCGCACGAGATGGTGAAAAAGTATTCCGTTTGAAATCTCTAAGAGGAAAGGTCTGTGGCGGTCAAGCCTATAAAACCAATTCCATTTTTCTTATAATAAATTTTCGCCGACAATACACTATGTAACTGATCCTTCGAACCGCTCGTCATTAAATATGATTCAAAATCTTATGGATTTGTACAAACAGATATCAGGAGCCGATATTGATAGGTTAAAATTAGGACTATTCTAAATAGGATAAGCTGCCACAGATTTTTCTGTAGCAGCTTATTTTTTGTTTATGCTATTCCTTCTTGCGAAGATATCCGTCATCATCATATTTCTTAGCTATATGCTGTGCAGCTTGCCAATCGCCCCATTTTGTCTACAGCCTTATCAAATTGTCATATATTACAACATGTTTTCTGAAAAAGTTTACATTTATCAACACAGAAGTTGAAATAGCCCACTAAAAAAGGGCGCTGTAAAAAAACGCGCAATA
>VOFK01003884.1_pt1 | contig 15168 bp, 21 predicted proteins | sample 5384121 | NCBI WGS metagenome assembly VOFK01 (sample SAMN12384730, study PRJNA508395) | human gut metagenome | isolation source: healthy gut J | host: Homo sapiens
AATCTTACAAAAAGCCGAGGAATTTCCCCGGCAATCGCACACTTAAATAAGCGACAAACGAATTGAAAACCGGGTCACATTTTTTAACATATACATTTGCATCATTGACATCATCATTGTTTTCATTTTCGTTTCCTCCCTTGCATGTTTGTATTCTACAAGAAGGTTTAGCTATTGTCTAATTGTTAAATTTTGAAGCAGTAATAAATTTTATTTATTACTAAAATAATCTTTTTCATTGTTTGAATATACGTATTCCCAATCTCACTTAAAACCGTATATTTTGAGTGATATATCCAATTTCCATCATGGAATTTGGATTTTCTACATTAGCCTGGTACGGAACAACTACATAGTCATCCCCATTCAAATCTTTACTAATAATTCCAGAACATAAAGTATATCCATTCAGTCCTCGCATTAAATTCAGCATCGTTGCACGATCATTCACTTGAATCTTTCTTGGGAATTCATTTTCAACCAATATCTCCTCTGCCGTATACATCGAAGGATTATCCCCTTGATCAAATGTCATATTAGGATATGGTAATAATTCTTCATACGTAATTGATTTTTTCTTAGCAAGAGGATGTCCCTTATACAAATACACAAAGGCATCGCAATCGGCTAATTTATGAAATTCTAAATTCCATTCATCAAATTGTTTCATCATAAAATGACGATTGTAGTTCGATAAATATAAGATTCCTATCTCACTTAAAGAATTACCCACATCTTCAATGACATGCATTGTCTTTGTTTCACTGATCGCAAAATCATATTTAGAAGTCCCATACTTCTTCACTGTATCCACAAATGCTTTGGTCGCAAACGAATAGTGTTGACAAGATACGCGAAACTTAATTCTTCTTAAACTCACATCTTCATATCGATTCTTCAATAATTCATATTGTTGATAGAGTTGCCTTGCGTATGTTAAAAAACTCTTGTCTTTCTTTGCGTCACAGTGACTCCATGACTTGTACGATTAAAGATTTGAATATTTAGTTCTTTTTCAAGCGATTGAATGGCAGACGTTAAAGTTGGTTGTGACACAAAAAGTTTTTCAGCCGCCTTATTCATAGTTTTCTCATCAGATACCGTTAATACATAAAGTAATTGTTGAAGCGTCATTTTCAGTCTCCTTTATTCATATTATTTTAATAAATATTTGTTGATTTTCAAGATTCCAAAAGAAAAGAGCTTAAACAAGCCCTTTACCTATAATAGTTAGTTCTCCTTTTGATGTTCTACATGCCAAGCATGATCCTCTTTAACTTTCGCAAGTTCTTCTGGATTTTCAAATAATTCTAGCGCCGTAAAAGCCAATGCTTTTGCCCCTTTGACAATCGCATCCATTGCCTTTTGACTGCATGAAGCATTTACCATATCTTGACTATGTCCTGCAATCTGTACATCCGTAATACTAATATGTGGTTGAATCGTAGGTACAACCTGACTAATATTACCTACATCACTACTTCCAGGCATAACCACATCTTCTACATGTTTTACAGTATTACCAAGTTCTGTAATATATTTTTCATAAATCGCATCTAAAGAAGGTGTTAACACCATATTTTCTACAAGGTTTTGATACAACTTCATACTCGATGTACAACCCGTCTGTAAAGCGGAACCCTTCACAATATTCTCTACTTTTTCGTATAACTCATGTAATGTATCAATATCAGCAGCACGAATATAATATTTAGCCTTTGTGTATTCTGGAATGACATTAGGCGCTGTTCCTCCCTCAACAATCACACCATGAATACGAATGCGATCGGTTAGTTGTTGGCGTAAAACACCAATGGCTGCATATGTTAAGATTTGCGCATCCAACGCATTGATTCCATCTTGAGGGCAGCCTGCTGCATGAGCGGGTTTTCCCCAGAATTCAACATCAACAGGTGCACACGCATAATTACGCGTACTTAATCCATCTTCACTACCTGAACCTGGATGAACACATAAGGCAAAAAATCCACATCTTTTAAATAACCCTTCTTTACAAATGAGCCTTTAGCACTTCCATTTTGTCCACCCTCTTCTCCAGGTGTTCCATATACACGTACTTCTCCTCAATTTGATCCACTATACTTTTTAAAGCAAAGCACCGGCAAGTGAAGAAGTAGCGCCAAATACATTATGACCACAACCATGGCCTAAACCTGCAAGCGCATCATATTCTGCAAGAAAAACAACCGTAGGACCTGGTTTATTGCTTTTGTAGGTTGCCGCAAAGCCTGTACGATGTCCTGCCGCTGGTAATTCAATCTCAAATCCTTCTTTTTTTAATTGTTCACTCAATGTTTGTGAAGCAAAATATTCAAAGTCACTGACTTCTGGCTTGGCATGGATTGCCAAAGAAATATCTTGATATATTTTTTTGCGTTAGTATCTATAAATTGAGAAATTTGATTCTTTAATTCTGACATAAAATAGTTCCTCCTAAAAGTTGAATCTATTGTACAAAGAACAAGTGTTATATTCAAATTCTATTTATTTATATCTGGTTATAAATTATTTTTATATTTAAGTAAAAAGAAAAACGGCATAGCCGCTTATTCTTTCGTTAGATCCTCACCAAAATACTTGATAGAAATCTTAGATAAAGTTCCATCTTCTTTTAGTTCTTTTAAAGCCTTATTTACAGCTTTCTTTAAAGAAGCATTATCATCCCCTTTTACCATTGGAATCGCATAGGGTGTAGATTCTTTGGATTGATCGACAATTTTAAATGTAGTATCCTTTGTCGTTTGAAGATAATCATTGATCGAAGTAGCTGCATTGATTGTCGCATCTACACCACCACTCTTCACAAGATCCATACATTTCGTTAAATCATCAACACCTTTTACGGTTGCCCCATAATCTTCACCCAATTCCATATAGGTAGATCCAATCGAATTGGCCGTTGTCTTTCCTTTTAAATCACCAAACGAAGTAATTGCCGTATTATCATTACGAACAACTAAGACTGTATGATCATATGCATATGGTGTAGAAAAATCAAACTTCTTTTCTCTTTCCTTTGTGATATCGACACCATTAATAACTAAATCATATGTGCCAGTAGATAGTCCAGTTAATAATCCATCCCATTTACCTTCCACAATATTGGCTTTTACACCTAATTTCTTGGCAATATTCTTAGCAACTTCCACATCAACACCCACCAATTTATCATTCTTATCATGATAAGAAAATGGTTGCCAATCGCCTTCTAAACCAATTGTGATTTCACCTTTATCTTGAATCGTAGCTAAATGATCCTTACTAGATCCACATCCTGCTAAAGTAAATACCATAGCTGCACTTAATAAGCCTGCTAATAATTTTTTCATGTTACAGTTCCTCTTTTCTTAAAAATTCTTTTGTTCGTTCTTGTTTCGGATTTTCAAAGAAATCCTTTGAATTACCCTCTTCAACGATTTTTCCTTCTTCCATCAAAATCACATGATTAGAAAAACATGTTTCGCAAAAAGCCATCTCATGCGTGACCACAACCATAGTCATTCCTTCATTAGCCAATGTTTTCATTACACTTAATACTTCTTGAATCAATTCTGGATCCAGTGCTGAAGTTGGTTCATCAAAATAAATAATGTCAGGGCTTGTAGCTAATGCTCTTTGCGATTGCGACACGCTGTTGTTGTCCACCCGATAATTGTGAAGGATAATGATTGGAACGATCTTGCATTCCTACTTTTTTTCAAGCATCTGCATACCAATTAAATCCGCATCTTCTTTAGAAACATTTCTAGCTACAGTAAGACCTAACGTTACATTTTGTAGGGCTGTTTTATTCGCAAATAAATTGTAATTTTGAAATACAAATCCCGTATGCTTTCTAAGATCTGCAATTTCCTTCTTTGATGTATTTGATAAATCATAAGATTGATCTTTAAAGGTCATTAATCCTACATCCGCTGTCTCTAAATAATTCATACAACGAAGTAAAGTTGTCTTACCTGATCCCGAAGGACCTAATATTGCAATGACATCTCCTTTATTGACTGTAAGATCAATACCTTTTAAAACATGTAAATTTCCAAATGATTTATGAATATCTTTAATTTCTAATAAAGCCATTCTCTATCTCCCTGCCTGATAATAATTCAGCTTCTTTTCACCCCAAGCTTGCAGCCAAGTTAAAACTGTACAGAAAATCAAATAGACGAATGCGACTTCTATATATAATTGCATAAACTGATACGTTCTTCCGGCAATTCTTTCTGTCTGCATAAACATTTCTGTAACAGTAATATTGGCAGCTAAAGATGTATCTTTAACAAGTGAAATCAAGTTATTAAACAAAGATGGAAAAGCACTTCGAAAAGCTTGTGGTAAAATAATATGCATCATGATCTGCATATAGCTCATTCCTACACAGTATCCGGCTTCCATTTGTCCTTGTGATACACTTTCAATCGATCCACGAATAGTTTCAGCACAATACGCACCTGTATTTAATGAGAATACAATAAGAGCTGCAGTAATAGCCGATATTCTTACGCCAATGGACTGCATACCAAAATACATAATAAACAATTGTACTAACATGGGTGTTCCTCTAAATATCCATATATAGAATTGAACAACATATTTTTAAAACTGGTACTTTCGCATATTGGATCATGGCACATACAATAGCTATTATCATCGCAAAAAATAAATGATACGAGCGCAAGTGGTAATGTCATTATAATTCCTGATATAAATATTTTTGGGAATGATTCTAAAAAAACAATTCCATTCTTTCCCTCCTTAAAATCTTTTTATTAGTTTACACCCTAAAGCAAACTTTAGGTCAACTAAATCAATCCAAACGATTTTAATATCGTTAACCAGAATGTAATACTAAAAGCACTAAGCAATGTTGTTAACATCACAACACTCGATGTTAATACACCTTTATGTCCCATACTTTTAGCCATCACAAAGCCAGATACGGTTGTACTTGAACCGCACATAATCAAAATGGCAACTAAAGCTTGATTTCTAAATCCCAATAGAGCTGCTATCGGTAAAAAGAGAGCACAAAAACCAATTAACTTCATAAATGTACAGAATAAGGATGGCTTTAATTCCCCTTTTGCCTGATCAAAATCAAAAGTGGCTCCCATCGCCATTAAGCCAAGTGGTGTTGCCGTACTTGCGATCATTGAAATCGTTTTATTGATAACTTGAGGCAATTGAAATGGTAATAAACTAACAAGCACACCTACAACAATTCCTAGAATCAGAGGATTCTTTAAAATTCCAACAAACGTCTTCTTATAGTTAACCTTTGATTGTTCAGCCTTAAAGAAAGATAAAATCACAACCGACACGACATTATAGACAAATACCACACTCATCAACATCAATGGGGCAACACCTACATCTGGATAAATATTTGATGTTAATGCAAGACCTAATAAGGCAAAGCACTACTTCTGTAACAAGCTTGAATAAATTCACCTTGAATTGCTTTATCTTTTAAACGTAATGAAAATAATATAGATAATAAAATGCTCATTAAAGTAGCTACTACGCAAAATACGACAAACTTTGTATCCCAAAGATCTTTAAAATTAGATTTAGACACATCGACAAACAACAATAGTGGCAATGACACTTTAAAGACAAATGAATTTAGTTTGGATGCCAAAGCATCTTCTAAAATATTCATTTTATTTAAGAAATAACCGACAACCATCAATAGAAAGATGGGAATCGTTGCATTTAAGCTAAATAATAAATTTTCCACAAAATCCCTCCAAAACTTTTTTAAAATTTTAGCACAAATATTGGATAATATGCACTAAAACACTTATATGTGACATTATTATCAATTTGTAACTTGTATGTAAGCGGTTTAACTCGTAAAATGAAATTAACAAGTATACAAGGAGGAAATAATACTTATGGCAAATCGTTTTATTTTAAATGAAACAAGTTATCATGGTGCTGGAGCCATCAAAGAAGTGGTTACAGAAATTAAAGCACGTGGATTAAAGAAAGGTTTAGTTGTTACAGATAAAGACTTGATCAAATTTGGTGTAGCTACTAAAGTTACTAACTTATTGGATGAAGCTGGACTTCCTTATGAAATTTATGATGAAGTTAAGGCAAACCCAACTGTTGAACAAGTTAAAAATGGTGTACAAGCTGCCAAAAATGCAGGTGCTGACTATTTAATCGCTATTGGTGGTGGAAGCCCACAAGATACTTGTAAAGGTATTGGAATTATCTTGGCTAACCCTGAATTTGAAGATGTAGTTAGCTTGGAAGGTGTTGCTCCAACTAAAAACAAATCAATTCCAGTTATCGCAATCGCTACTACAGCAGGTACAGCAGCCCGAAACTACAATCAACTATGTAATTACAGATACTGAAAAGAAAAGAAAAATTCGTTTGTGTAGATGCTCACGATATTCCTGTTGTTGCGATTATCGATCCAGAAATGATGTCAAGTATGCCAAAAGGTTTAACAGCAAGTACGGGACTTGACGCATTAACTCACGCTATTGAAGGATATACAACTTTAGCCGCTTGGGAACTTGCTGATACATTAAACTTAAAAGCTATTGAAATCATTTCAAGAAGCCTACGTGCAGCATGTGCTAACGATCCAAAAGGACGTGAAGACATGGCTTTAGGACAATATATGACAGGTATGGCATTCTCTAACGTTGGTTTAGGTGTTGACCATGGTATGGCTCACCCATTAAGCGCATTCTATGGAATCCCTCATGGTGTAGCTTGTGCTACATTACTTCCATATGTTATGGAATTCAACAAAAGATTACACAGGTGAAAAATTTAGAGAAATCGCTCGTGTAATGGGAGTTGAAGGTGTTGATGAAATGTCTCAAGAAGAATATCGTCAAGCAGCTATCGATGCCGTTATTCAATTAAGTAAAGATTGCGGAATTGCTCAAAGCTTAAAAGAAATCGGTGTTAAAGAAGAAGACTTACCAACATTAACGGATTCAGCTATGGCAGACGTTTGTACAGGTGGTAACCCTCGTCCATGTACAAAAAAAGAATTAATCTTCGACTTATATAAATACGCATTTAACGGAAGAGACTAATTTTATATTGAAAGGCAAATTCTTGCCTTTCTTTTTTTCAAATAAGACACATTTAATAAATTAGGATATAAAGCTAAAATCAACACTCATACAACGTCTTATATAAATTGACTTCTGGGCATATATCTTTATTTCGAATGCCACTTAATATATTGTTGATTTTCATGAATTCATCTTGAAACATCTTGCTTCCAATCATCATTGTATGTAACTCACTATATTGAAATAATGCTAGATAACCTTGTAGATAATGTGTCATTACATTTCTTTTTTGCCTCTGAAAAATGCTTTTTGATTCTGTCATGAAGACGATTAACCATTTCTAAGGTATATCCATCTTTCGATTTTTTCACCTGATGGTATTTTTGATCCATTTTATATTCAATGCATCCATTAATTGATGATAACTTCTTTGACTATCACTGATTACGATTGATCCAGGACGTATTGTGTTTTTAAAAAATATCTATTAGCGTGCTAGAGGTGGGCCGACCTCTGTCTGCTGTGTACAATATAATTTCCATCTTCATCTATTGCACATGCGATACCAATTTTATCTTTACTTATACCTCTACCATTTTGGTTTACAAACCCCTTAGCTTGGTAAGTCAAATATGTTTCATCTAGTGCAATTTTCTTTGACAATTGCTTTTTTGTTTACCAATTCATTAAGCACATACATAAGTTTATGTCTGTTATAAAAAGCTGAAACGATACTGATACCTACAAGCTTTGCAGTTTTAGATAAATAATCATTGTTCAATGAAGAATAGAATAAGATTTCCCATTGTTCTTTTGATAAATGAGACCAATGCATTAGATGATTTGTACTATTAATGAATCTTCGTTTACAATTATTGCATTTATAACGTTGTCTTCCCTTTACTGTTTTTTCCAGCCTTAACGATATGAATGCTTCCACAATAAGGGCAAGCACTCAATATGAGAATTGAATAGAAATTCAAAGCATGATTGTTTAATAGTATCGGATAATAGTAGCAATTCATTTGTATCGTAGTCATCAAATGTTTTTGTATCTAGCAACTCAGTAGATTCATCTATTTTTTAAATTAAATTCTGTACACATGTTTCATTACCTCACTTACAGGTAAATTGTACAAGCCTATTTGACATTAATGATGTCTATATCCTGTTTTATTAAATGTGTCTTTTCAAATAAAAAAGATGAGAATTTCTCATCTAACGATTTACATGAACATAGCCAATAAATGGTTGCCCACATGCTACACTTGTTAAAAAACAGTTTGGTTACCCTAGCCATCCACCATGAACAGCTTGACCATTACCAACATATAAGGCAACATGTCCTTGATATACACAAATATCACCTGGAACTGGATCATTTGTCAATGTACCTAAACTTAAATAAGCTGTGGGTGCGCCGTGGAAATGAATTCCAACGGCAGCTAAAAGAATTTGTGACTAACATTGTACAATCTTGATATACACCAATTTGAGCTAATGCAGCATCCGCAATTCTTTGATAAAAACTCTTTTCAACATGAACTGTAATATTTTTTTCACTTACATTACCGGCTGTATCTTTGGCTTTAATCGTTGTTGTGAATGTTCCTACATCAGCCGTATTGATATTGTCCGTTAATTGAATCGTTCCTTCTTCATTTAAAGAAACATGGCTATTGATATCGAAAACTTCATTTTGTTCAACTGTAAGAACATCTTCACAAGTAATTTCAGGAGCTGTAGTATCTTGTACTTTTACTTTTACTTCAGCACTATGTTTTTCACTTGTTTGTTTATTTTCTCCCTCAATAGAAATAGTTTGTTTTCCAATTGCATCAATATCTAAGTCTTTAACTTTTACCTTATAATTCTTTGATTCATATACAGAAACATTTTTTGTTTTCTTCTTAAATTCTACATTCGCATATTTTTTATGTAATTCTTTTTTAAATACAGATTTCATGGAATCTGCATCTTGATATTCGACTTTATAAGCTGGTGTGTTTTCCTTTGCTGAAACATTTGTAACGCCTCCAAATGTAGATGTAGCAATAATCAAACTTACGAATGCTTGGACTAATTTTTTTTCATAGTTATGGGCCTCCTCCTTGCTCACACAATTAAAGAGGCTACACTATTTAGTCCAAAGTGTCAAAAAGAATACCCGTATTTCCCACAATTTAACATATTAATTTGTTTTAATTTACCATTTTTAACAAGTCTGTCCCATTTTTTTGCACTTTTTAGTAGAAAAAAATAACTACAAAAAGGACCCGAACAAGTTAATGTTGTCCAAGTCCAATACGAGCTACAATACGTTTTAAAACTTATACCGCACTTTAAATTATTGTAGATAAAATCCACCTAACTCCACCAAAATTTATAAATGCTAATATAAATTATTGATTGTCAGACTCTGCCTGTCTGCTTTTTAAGATTTCCTTTGCTTCTTTAACAGTGATTGCACTCGAATCCGTTTCACTATTCAAGTAGATCTCTTCATCCCCGTTTTGTAAGTAAGCTTCTCCACCTAGAAAGCCATCTCCTAATGGAATCACTTTTTCACCATCGTAACATTCAGGAAAATAACCTACATCCTCATTTGCTTCATTCACTTCTTCAACATTGACTGGTTCTTCACTCGATCTTGCAAAAGCTGGATAAGATGTAACAGCAACTAAACCAATAAACAAAGGAATTAATAATCGAATCTTTTTCATTGTTTCACCTCCCATCCATTAATCTTCATCCTTTAAATATGATGCTTTTTTTCGATTTCTTTTTAGCCTGCTTCACTGTGATAATTCGATCCCCATCCTGTAAATTAGATTTATCCACATCTGATCCATCTTCATTAAGTAAATAGCCACCACCTTTTACTAGAATAATATGCTGACTATTCTTCAATCCTTTAAATTTAAAATCCACATATTGTTGAGCCTGTACCTCTGATTCAACATCAAAATTTATAGTAGGACCTTCTACTTGGATAGGCTCATGATAACTTGCTGCAAATGCTTTAAAGGTACAAACTCCTACAACAACGGGTAAACATAAAATGTACATTGTTCTCTTTTTCATAAGTCTTTTCCTCCTTCTTTTTTTGCGAAAACGTTTTCCTATCTTCATTATATTCCGATTGCATATTTTTGCAAGCGTTTCGTGTTTTAATTTATATTGCATATTTTTGAAACAATGTTAAAATTATATTGGGTGATAATTATGATACAACTAACAAAAAAAGAAAGAAGTGTTATGGACATTCTATGGGACAGTCATATTGAAATGTCAGCAAGTGAAATTAGAGAAACCTCTAATGAAGAATTGAGTATTTACACGATCCAACAAGCTTTGCGCCATTTATTAGAAGTACATTTTATTGAAGTATACGACATTGCCTTCAACAACAAATCTCTAACACGTAAATATAAGCCACTCGTATCACAAGCTGAATATGTAGATTCTTTTTATCAACAATGATACAAGACTTCAATTAGCCAGTAACTTTGTCAATAATACGGATGATTTAAAAGAATTAGAAAAACTTCAAAAACTCATCGAGAAAAAATTAAGAGCATTAAAATGACAATTTCCTTGACTTCATTCTTCTCCGGATTATGCAGTGTTACTTTATTCATAATGTGTTTTGGATTTATACTACGACATAAAAAGGCATATAAATACTTTCGTACAGATGCACTCTTATTAATCATATGTCTGATTTTTATTCGCTTACTGTTTCCGCTTGAACATAAACATATGATCTATATTCCAATCCAAAAAGTAATGAATCCACTTTTGGATTTCTTCAATCAAACATATATAGTAAAGCTTTTGATCTTATTATGTCTTATGGGAAGTGCAATCTTTTTGATCTACTTCATAAAAGATTATATTCATACAGAATATATCTATAAAAAAATAATGAAGCAAAGTCAAATTGTTGGATATAGACAATCTTATCCTGTATACAAATCAAATTTGATCTATGGACCTTGTGTGATTGGATTACACAAAACTATTTTACTTCCTGAAATTGACTTTTCAGAATCTGATTTAAATTCAATCCTCGCACATGAAAGTTACCACATCAAGAAGAATCATAATCTTATCAAAGGCATATTAAATATTATTTGCTGCATATACTGGTGGTTTATCCCCATATATTTCTTCAAAAAATATATTTTCCTATATTTAGAAATGAAAACTGATGATTCTATAATCCAAAATCTTGATGAAAAAAAAGAAAGCTTTTGCCTATATGCAGACTCTGATTCAAATTCAGAAGCAATCCTCTCAGAAATCATTCACGTCCTATATTTCTTCAAATGGATTTATTCTTAATTACCGAATCCATTACATGATGAGAGGTCTACACAAAAAAGAAAACAAACGCTTTTTTATTTTGGTTTCAACTATATTGATCTGTTTCTTATCTACCTTTATAAACATTTCTGGATATTATACAAATACTAAGTTAACAGAAAATACTTTTGAGATTACAAATGCAAATGCATATATATTCGAAAACAAAAGCAATCCTCCATCCTTATTATTTTATTTAGATAATCAATATATCTTAGGTGGATATACCAACTTAAAAGAAATACAAGACGAACAAAAAACTACCAACATACAAGGATCTTGGAAAAACCCGAAACATTCAATCAATCACAAATACACAGAATACAGTCATCAAGAATTCAAAACAAACTACTTACCGATGGAAATATAAATTAGAAAACGGTTATGTATACAGAAGGCTATATAATGCATGTAAAAAACACTTGGGTATCCGATTGGATGTCAGCCTGAAATTTATAACGAAGATTACCACAGTCTTCGTTTTTTTATTCAACAAGGATAACTTAAACATTAGAATGCCTGAAAAAAAAGGACCCAGACAAATAAATATTGTCCGAGCCCAATCAACTATAAACAGTTTTGGGGTATATACTTTCCGTTGAAATCTTGGATAGCAAATTTATCGTGCCAAACCTAATAGTTCTTAACGATTAATATTCTAGTTTTTTAACCTTTTCCCAAGTAAATTGAGGATCACCAAAGTGTCCATAGCATGATGTTTTGTGGTAAACCGGCTTTCTTAAATCCAATTCCGAAATGATGTTTCCTACTTCGAAATTGAAGTTTTTCTTAACGATTTCTAATAGTTTTTCATCATCAAATTTACCTGTTCCAAAAGTGTCTACACATAAAGATACAGGTTGTGCTTTACCAATTGCGTACGCAACTTCAACTTCACAACGACGAGCTAAGCCATTGGCAACAATGTTTTTAGCTACATAACGAGAGTAGTAAGCTGCACTACGGTCTACTTTTGTAGGGTCTTTACTAGAGAAGCATCCTCCTCCAATGCGTCCACGTCCACCATATGTATCACATACGATTTTACGTCCTGTAGTTCCTGAATCTCCCCATGATCCGCCTACAACGAAGCTTCCAGATGGGTTGATGAAATATTTTGTGTTTTCATCTAAGTATTTTTTTCATCAATACAAGGTTTGATAACTTCATTCATAATCAATTCTTTGATTTCTTCTTGTGTAATGTCTTTTGAGTGTTGAGTAGAAACAACGATTGTATCAATACGTTTGATTTCATCATTTTCATATTCAACAGATACCTGTGTTTTTCCATCTGGCTTTAATAAATCTGGATGTTCTCTTCTAACTTTTGTCAATTGACGAGCTAAAAGGTGTGCATAGTAGATTGTTAATGGCATATACTCATCATTTTCATCACATGCATATCCAAACATAATACCTTGGTCACCTGCACAAACTTCATCACGATTTACGGCATTGTGAATTTCAGGACTTTGTTGGTTTACAACAGTATGTACATGATATTCTTCAGTATATCCAATACGTTTGATTTCATTTAATGCGATTGTTTCATAATCCAATTCAGCCTTTGTATTACATTCACCATAAATTAATACAAAATCATCTTTGATTGTACATTCAACAGCCATATTTGAATATGGATCTTGAGCTAATGCAGCATCTACGATCGCATCGGCAATTTGGTCACAGATTTTATCTGGATGACCTTCAGTAACACTTTCACTTGTAAAAATATAGTCTTTCATTTTGTCTCCTCTTCTCTTGCTTATCCATAAAAAAAACATACTTTAAGAAGTATGTTACAAATCTTTATACTTCTTATCGCTGTTAGCAGGACCACCTTAACATATTGTCAGGTTGGCGTGAAGTCAACGAGCTAACTCTCTACTTCAACTCTGGATAATTTTTTACGCATAAAGATTAAAACATGAAACTACAAATAATGCAAGAAATTCATCATCATTATTATACACATATGAAGAAATGGCTAAATTGTATAGCCATTTCTTTCTAATATCCTAATACTTCATCCACTAAAATGACATGAATACGATCAGGTTCCATACTGTTTCTTGTGATAACCAATTGGTCGCAAATACAGCCTTGGGCTAAACAATTTGCACAACTACCCGTAACTTGACACGGCCTATTTCCAGCAAATCGTTGACTGTTAATTGGTGCAGCCACATTTCTTACGCGAGAAATTGCACTCTCTACATCTTTTGTCACCTTATTCATACCTACAATCATAATAACATGTCTAGGCCCAAAACATAAACATGACACACGATTACAATGCCCATCCATATTGACTAAAATTCCATCTTCTGTCATGGCATTCGTACTCATTAAATAATAGTCTGCATAAAAACAGTCTCTTTCTAATTTATACTTTTCTTCAGCATCTTTTTTTGCCTGATCACGATTGATAACTTTAAAATTTCTTTTATATAGCTCTTCCTTGATTCCTATTTTATTTAAAGTATCTGAACCTCCCCAACCTACACTTGTACCTGGTTTCATAATTTCAAATGCTAAATCCAAAGCTTCTTGTTTCGAATGCACATAATATCCATTCATATGTCTATTTTTTTAAGCCTTGAATCACTTTTTTAGATAATAGACACATTTAATAAATTAGGATATAAAGCTAAAATCAACACTCATACAACGTCTTATATAAATTGACTTCTGGGCATATATCTTTATTTCGAATGCCACTTAATATATTGTTGATTTTCATGAATTCATCTTGAAACATCTTGCTTACAATCATCATTGTATGTAACTCACTATATTGAAATAATGCTAGATAACCTTGTAGATAATGTGTCATTACATTTCTTTTTGCCTCTGAAAAATGCTTTGATTCTGTCATGAAGACGATTAACCATTTCTAAGGTATATCCATCTTTCGATTTTTCACCTGATGGTATTTTTGATCCATTTTAAATTCAATGCATCCATTAATTGATGATAACTTCTTTGACTATCACTGATTACGATTGATCCAGGACGTATTGTGTTTTTAAAAATATCTATTAGCGTGCTAGAGGTGGGCCGACCTCTGTCTGCTGTGTGTACAATATAATTTCCATCTTCATCTATTGCACATGCGATACCAATTTTATCTTTACTTATACCTCTACGATTTTGGTTTACAAACCCCTTAGCTTGGTAAGTCAAATATGTTTTATCTAGTGCAATTTTCTTTGACAATTGCTTTTTTGTTTACCAATTCATTAAGCACATACATAAGTTTATGTCTGTTATAAAAAGCTGAAACGATACTGATACCTACAAGCTTTGCAGTTTTAGATAAATAATCATTGTTCAATGAAGAATAGAATAAGATTTCCCATTGTTCTTTTTGATAAATGAGACCAATGCATTAGATGATTTATACTATTAATGACTCTTCGTTTACAATGATTGCATTGATAACGTTGTCTTCCTTTACTGTTTTTTCCAGCCTTAACGATATGAATGCTTCCACAATAAAGGGCAGCACTCAATATGAGAATTGAATAGAAATTCAAAAGCATGATTGTTTAATAGTATCGGATAATAGTAGCAATTCATTTTGTATCGTAGTCATCAAATGTTTTTGTATCTAGCAACTCAGTAGATTCATCTATTTTTAAATTAAATTCTGTACACATGTTTCATTACCTCACTTACAGGTAAATTGTACAAGCCTATTTGACATTAATGATGTCTATATCCTGTTT
>VOFK01002369.1_pt1 | contig 15162 bp, 22 predicted proteins | sample 5384121 | NCBI WGS metagenome assembly VOFK01 (sample SAMN12384730, study PRJNA508395) | human gut metagenome | isolation source: healthy gut J | host: Homo sapiens
TGTTTGTTAGTCGCTTTTTTTGGAATTTTTTTGGAATTTTTTTTTTTTTGCGCTAACAACCTCCTGCCGTTTTGCCCGTGCATATCGGTCACGAACAAATCTGATTACTAAACACAGTAGCCTGGATTTGTTCTATCAGTAATCGACCTTATTATTCTAATTAAATAGAGCAAATCCCCTTATTGGGGGTAAGACATGAAGATGCCAGAAAAAAACATGACCTGTTGGCCGCCATTCTCGCGGCAAAGGAACAAGGCATCGGGGCAATCCTTGCGTTTGCAATGGCGTACCTTCGCGGCAGATATAATGGCGGTGCGTTTACAAAAACAGTAATCGACGCAACGATGTGCGCCATTATCGCCTAGTTCATTCGTGACCTTCTCGACTTCGCCGGACTAAGTAGCAATCTCGCTTATATAACGAGCGTGTTTATCGGCTACATCGGTACTGACTCGATTGGTTCGCTTATCAAACGCTTCGCTGCTAAAAAGCCGGAGTAGAAGTCATGGTAGAAATCAATAATCAACGTAAGGCGTTCCTCGATATGCTGGCGTGGTCGGAGGGAACTGATAACGGACGTCAGAAAACCAGAAATCATGGTTATGACGTCATTGTAGGCGGAGAGCTATTTACTGATTACTCCGATCACCCTCGCAAACTTGTCACGCTAAACCCAAAACTCAAATCAACAGGCGCCGGACGCTACCAGCTTCTTTCCCGTTGGTGGGATGCCTACCGCAAGCAGCTTGGCCTGAAAGACTTCTCTCCGAAAAGTCAGGACGCTGTGGCATTGCAGCAGATTAAGGAGCGTGGCGCTTTACCTATGATTGATCGTGGTGATATCCGTCAGGCAATCGACCGTTGCAGCAATATCTGGGCTTCACTGCCGGGCGCTGGTTATGGTCAGTTCGAGCATAAGGCTGACAGCCTGATTGCAAAATTCAAAGAAGCGGGCGGAACGGTCAGAGAGATTGATGTATGAGCAGAGTCACCGCGATTATCTCCGCTCTGGTTATCTGCATCATCGTCTGCCTGTCATGGGCTGTTAATCATTACCGTGATAACGCCATTACCTACAAAGCCCAGCGCGACAAAAATGCCAGAGAACTGAAGCTGGCGAACGCGGCAATTACTGACATGCAGATGCGTCAGCGTGATGTTGCTGCGCTCGATGCAAAATACACGAAGGAGTTAGCTGATGCTAAAGCTGAAAATGATGCTCTGCGTGATGATGTTGCCGCTGGTCGTCGTCGGTTGCACATCAAAGCAGTCTGTCAGTCAGTGCGTGAAGCCACCACCGCCTCCGGCGTGGATAATGCAGCCTGCAGCCCCCCCGACTGGCAGACACCGCTGAACGGGATTATTTCACCCTCAGAGAGAGGCTGATCACTATGCAAAAAAACAACTGGAAGGAACCCAGAAGTATATTAATGAGCAGTGCAGATAGAGTTGCCCATATCGATGGGCAACTCATGCAATTATTGTGAGCAATACACACGCGCTTCCAGCGGAGTAATAAATGCCTAAAGTAATAAAACCGAGCAATCCATTTACGAATGTTTGCTGGGTTTCTGTTTTAACAACATTTTCTGCGCCGCCACAAATTTTGGCTGCATCGACAGTTTTCTTCTGCCCAATTCCAGAAACGAAGAAATGATGGGTGATGGTTTCCTTTGGTGCTACTGCTGCCGGTTTGTTTTGAACAGTAAACGTCTGTTGAGCACATCCTGTAATAAGCAGGGCCAGCGCAGTAGCGAGTAGCATTTTTTTCATGGTGTTATTCCCGATGCTTTTTGAAGTTCGCAGAATCGTATGTGTAGAAAAAATTAAACAAACCCTAAACAATGAGTTGAAATTTCATATTGTTAATATTTATTAATGTATGTCAGGTGCGATGAATCGTCATTGTATTCCCGGATTAACTATGTCCACAGCCCTGACGGGGAACTTCTCTGCGGGAGTGTCCGGGAATAATTAAAAACGATGCACACAGGGTTTAGCGCGTACACGTATTGCATTATGCCAACGCCCCGGTGCTGACACGGAAGAAACCGGACGTTATGATTTAGCGTGGAAAGATTTGTGTAGTGTTCTGAATGCTCTCAGTAAATAGTAATGAATTATCAAAGGTATAGTAATATCTTTTATGTTCATGGATATTTGTAACCCATCGGAAAACTCCTGCTTTTAGCAAGATTTTCCCTGTATTGCTGAAATGTGATTTCTCTTGATTTCAACCTATCATAGGACGTTTCTATAAGATGCGTGTTTTTTTGAGAATTTAACATTTACAACCTTTTTAAGTCCTTTTATTAACACGGTGTTATCGTTTTCTAACACGATGTGAATATTATCTGTGGCTAGATAGTAAATATAATGTGAGACGTTGTGACGTTTTTTAGTTCAGAAAAAAAACAATTCACAGTCTAAATCTTTTTTCGCACTTGATCGAATATTTCTTTAAAAATGGCAACCTGAGCCATTGGTAAAACCTTCCATGTGATACGAGGGCGCGTAGTTTGCATTATCGTTTTTATCGTTTCAATCTGGTCTGACCTCCTTGTGTTTTGTTGATGATTTATGTCAAATATTAGGAATGTTTTCACTTAATAGTATTGGTTGCGTAACAAAGTGCGGTCCTGCTGGCATTCTGGAGGGAAATACAACCGACAGATGTATGTAAGGTTAACGTGCTCAAATCTTCATACAGAAAGATTTGAAGTAATATTTTAACCGCTAGATGAAGAGCAAGCGCATGGAGCGACAAAATGAATAAAGAACAATCTGCTGATGATCCCTCCGTGGATCTGATTAAAAAAAAAAAATATGCTTAATAGCACCATTTCTATGAGTTACCCTGATGTTGTAATTGCATGTATAGAACATCAGGTGTCTCTGGAAGCATTCAGGGCAATTGAGGCAGCGTTGGTGAAGCACGATAAGAATTCGAAGGATTATTCCCTGGTGGTTGACTGAGCACCATAACTGCTAATCATTCAAACTATTTAGTCTGTGACAGAGCCAACACGCAGTCTGTCACTGTCAGGAAAGTGGTAAAACTGCAATTCAACTACTGCAATGTCCTCGTAATTAGGTGAATTTACAATATCGTCCTGTTCGGAGGGAAGAACGCGGGATGTTCATTCTTCATCACTTTTAATTGATGTATATGCTCTCTTTTCTGACGTTAGTCTCCGACGGCAGGCTTCAATGACCCAGGCTGAGAAATTCCCGGACCCTTTTTGCTCAAGAGCGATGTTAATTTGTTCAATCATTTGGTTAGGAAAGCGGATGTTGCGGGTTGTTGTTCTGCGGGTTCTGTTCTTCGTTGACATGAGGTTGCCCCGTATTCAGTGTCGCTGATTTGTATTGTCTGAAGTTGTTTTTACGTTAAGTTGATGCAGATCAATTAATACGATACCTGCGTCATAATTGATTATTTGACGTGGTTTGATGGCCTCCACGCACGTTGTGATATGTAGATGATAATCATTATCACTTTACGGGTCCTTTTCCGGTGAAAACCGTGCTTTATTTATCGTCTAAAAGCGATGAACCGTGAAGTTAATCTTTAAAATTCTTCTTTTGATGAAGATGATTTTTCATTGACAACTTTTTGGATGGGCTTATCTTATGGTGTTGAAGAATTAGGAGAGTCTGGTTCACTGTCTGGTTTGAAAGTATAATTACTAATGGTGATGCTGAAGGTGAAGATGTTTCTTGTTTCTATGCAACAGAAGATGGAAAAGGTGGACCATATGCTGCTCCGATAGGAGACAGGGCTGATGGCGTAGGACGCTTTTTCATTGAAAGAGCTGATAATCCCTGAAGATCATAGCATCAGTTCTTTTTGTTAAAGCAAATACTGTTTTAAAAGAAGGTGATATTTGTAAACTTTCATTTAAGTATAAGGCTGATAAAGCAGCCGGTTCAGATTCTCAGACACACAAGAAACCGGGAGAGTATATATTCTATGATGCAGGAGTTTCGGTTAATTTTACTACTCAATGGCAAAAATTTGAAAAGGAATTTACGGTTACAGAACAAATGGTAACTAATGAAGGTGTTCAGCCTTTCCAAACAATAGCATGGAATTTAGCCAAGTTTAAAGAGGCTAATACTTACTATTTTGATGATATTGAATTTGGTATTCAAAAAAGAAAGCTGAGGGTATTCCTTTGACTTGAAGAAAAGAAAGAAGTACTCACCAACGAGCTTGAGCGTTGGATAAAAGGCATGATGGAACTTTATGTTGCGGAGTGCTCTGTAACTGCATGGGATGTTGTGAATGAACCTATTTCAGGAGGTGGTGATGATGGTAATGGTAATTATGCTCTTCAATCAGCTACTAATCCGGATGATAATGGAGTAGGGGGACAGAACTTCTACTGGCAAGACTTTTTGGGCGATGATTATGTTCGTATTCCAATTAAGTTTGCCCGCAAATATTTTGCAGAAAAATGGTGGTAATTCTGAGATTTGAAACTCTTCATCAATGACTATAATTTGGAATCTTGGTGGGATAACAATAAAAAAGTAAAAAGTTTGATTAATTGGATTAAACGTTGGGAATCTGATGGTGAAACAAAGATTGACGGTATCGAAGTACACAGATGCATGTTAGTTATATTTTTGAATGAGGCTGATCAGAAGAAACAGGAAGAATCTATTGTCAATATGTTTGAGTTATTGGCTGCAAGTGGTAAGTTGATTAAGATTACAGAGGATTAGATATGGGTATTGTGGAAAAAAAGCATTTGGAGAAGGTATCAAAACTCGAATTGGTTACTTTTTTGAACAATATCAGAAAATGTCTGATTTTTACAAATTCATTATTCAGAAGTATTTTTGAAATCATTCCGGTAGCGCAGCAGTATGGAATTACACAATGGCTGCTACTTTGGACAGTCCTGCAGATTCAGGTTGGAGAAAGGGACAACCTATCGGTCTTTGGGATTTGAACTATAATCGTAAACATACCTATGCTGGTTTTGCCGATGGCTTAGCTGGTAAATAATAGCATCTTATAGAAATAGGCGACGGAATTCGCAGAGCGAAATCGTCGCCTTTATAGCCTTTTGTCCGTTATTGGAAATTAGGTTAGTTAATTCAGTAAGATAATTGACAACCATGAAAAAATATAGTAAATCTGCTTTTTTTTTGTTCGTATTTCTCTCGGCTTGTTCCGATGATTCGATACTAGAGGAGTTGAAACCGGAACCACCGAAATCGGATGTGGAAGAACCGAAACCCGATGATGATTCGGAAAATAGTGGAGATAATCAGAACAGTGTGTTACCCATTTTGAATGTGGTAGGTCGTTACCTGAAAAAATGAAAAAGGGAGAAATCATTAATCTGCATGTTTCACGCAGACTTACAGTCCTTTTTTTAATAATAATGCTTGGAATGATTATGATGTGCAGGGCTGTCTCAATTATAATAAGAGTATGGTGGACGGAATTTTTGGCTGCTGGATGGAAGTTTAATTTTGTTCGAATGCATCTTGATCCTTATTGGAGCGATGATCCTACTATGCAGTTCTGTAACGGTATGAGGGACACGAGCGCTTCTCCGAAACTCGTTTCCGGAAGTATCTTGATGAATTGTTTGTACCGATGGCGGAAACATGGTTTTATGTCCAAGGGCATGTACGTAGTGATGCGTCCGCCGGGTGTATGCCCCAACGAAGCACCTATCAGGATTGAGTTAGAGACTTATCAGCAAAGTTTCCTTTTTCAAAGTATGGGATATTGTTTCGCAACATCCAAATTGAAAAACAATACTGTGTAATGTTCGAACTTTGCCAATGAACCTGTTAAGATAAAATTTACTGTTTCTATGGCAGTACGGACGATGGGCATTTTCAGAATCTTCAACTCTATTTCCAAGCTATAGTAGATAAGATACGTTAATTGTCAGTAATATTATCTGGTACCGTGGGATTGTCCTATCAGTCGTCTTATGCCGGTTATGCTAAGCATCGTATTCAAGGTGAGAATCATTGGTTTTGCTCGTACATTGTTAATCCCGGTTGGTATGGCAGTGATGCCGAGGAAGATAGTAGCCAGCGCATAGGTTCTTCATCGTGAAAGGCGATGAAAGCCCAAACGCGGTTGGGATGCTCAAGTAGGACCGGTGCCGCTTTTGCTCCCATCATGGTGACCGAAATAGACTGGGCGCCCAAAAGTACAATGCTAGCTTGGGGAAAGAGCATAACGGGAGTGGTGGGAGGAGAGGGCTTTGGGGCCAACTTCAAATATATTGCCGATAATTCAGGTAATGTATCCTTTTTTTTTTTACCAATGAGGTTACATGAATTGGCAGCTTTTAAAGATATACTGCACCTCGGCAATTATACGTTTTCAACGATCCTGAGGTTTTTGTCCGTGGGCTGCGTACCATTGGTTTAAAGAGTATGCCGATGGTGGCGGTGAATGGTGCACCTGTAAGATTGGAACTTATGGGGCAAGAGGATACTTTTGAACCTGCCGATGGTGGGGTAAATTATCTTAAAGTAACGTGCTATTGTTTATTCTCGACGGCTCTACACGAATGGTTACAGCAGACGCTGAAATCAGCAGTTCTAACCCTTCAGTGCTGGCTGTGGAACGGGCGGGTAAACTGGTAGGAGTTACCGGGAAATGCAACTGTGACAAATAAACTATCAGCATCCATGACGAGTTTCGGTACACTGGCAATTTGTAGTTACGGTTCTCCATCCTTTTTCATTGACGAAAGAAGCTTTTTTAATCCTTCTATCTGGGAAAAAGGGCAGTTTTATGAAAACACCCGTACGTTGATAACCGGACGATATGGTTTTTGGTGGCTGGACTGAATCTTTTCTCGCTTATCGCACGATTACTGTGGGAATTGGGCAATGATAATACGAGCAGTGTCTCTTTTTCGTATTTTTGACAAAAATAATTATTGGACGGAACCCGCAGCCTATGATTTCGGTTCATCACGAAAGTTATAGTAGACCTGCAAAACATGAAAGACAAAGAACGGAACAAGGATTGATCCTTCTCATTTATACATTGTCGGGTTTTGGTCTACTGGCAATAAGCCGATTATTATAAATCGGATAAATTTGGAATGATGTCCAGTTGCAATGACTGAAACATCTATTTTTTAATAATTAATAAACAAAAATTGACATGAAAAAAACAAAAATATACTGCTTGTATGTCTAACTGCACTGATTTTGGCTGCTTGTGGTACTCAAACAACTACAAAAAGATACTTCCTGAAAGATGTACTGGTGATAAATTTCTAATCGGAGTTGCGCAGAACACAAGGCAATCGTCAGGTGTAGATACAGCTTCTGTAAAAATAGTGAAGCAGCACTTTAATGCTGTTGTTGCAGAAAACTGCATGAAGCACGCAATTATTCATCCTGAAGAAGACCGTTATGATTTTGGCCAGGCAGATGAATTTGTGAAATTCGGTGAAGATAAAATGGAATGTATATTACCGGACACTGCCTTATTGGGCATTCACAACTTGCACAGTGGTTCTGCGTAACAAGGATGGTAAGAATGTTTCACCCGAAATTTTGCAACAACGGATGAAAAATCATATTAATGAAGTGTACTCGTAGACCAGCTGATCCATTGGTCTGTTAAAGTCGTTCTTTCGCGGGAAGGTACTGAACTGGAAGAATATTTGGTGTAGAATCCTCAGATACAATATATAATACGTGGCTGGGGCGTTGTTTCATTGTATTCTTAATGGGGGGAGGCTCGATGGAGAGTTTAGAGAGATGATTAATGTAAATGTAACACAAAGGAGTCCGTAATACAAAGCTGATAACACTCAAAACGTAAGATTGCCCCCTAAAGTAATGAAGAACCTTATGGGATAAAACTAAACTTTTAGACAGTAGAATATAAAATTTATAGAAATTGCATAAGAACTGTATACTTTTCTGAAATATGTAACATAAGCAAAAAAAGAATCTGCAACAAATTTTGGAAAGAAATTAGCGAAAGATGTTTTCCTTTGTAATATTGTTAAACCAGCTTCGCAATATAGCAATGAAAAGGATTATCACATTATTTGGCGCTTTTGCATTACTAACGAATCTTAATTCGTTCTCTTATGCACAAGCTCTTGAAGATTTCAAACCTTCAAGTGTAAACCAATTTAGGGAAAGCGTACCCTCAGGTTAATTCCGAAGGGAGGGGTACGTGCCCAACTTTATGCACCGGAAGCCAAAAAAAGTACAGCTTGATATTGGTGGTGTAAAATATGACATGATAAAAAAATGAGCAAGGATTTTGGACGGGAGAATCAGAACGTCAGCAAGAGGGTTTTCATTATTATCAGTTGAATGTGGATGGGGCATCTGTTCCAGATCCGGGTACGAAATATTTTTTATGGTGCGGGGCGTTGGGGGAGTGGAATTGAAATTCCGGCACATGATGAGGATTTTTATGCTTTGAAAGATGTACCTCATGGTTTGGTGAGCGAATTGAACTACTATTCTAAAATTACACAGTCGTGGAGACGTTGTTTCGTGTATACACCAGCTGGATATGAAGTCAATACGGAGAGGTGTTATCCGGTGCTTTATCTTCAGCATGGCAGCTTTGAGGATGAAACGGGTTGGGGCAGTCAGGGTAAAGCGAATTTGATATTGGATAATCTGATTGCTGCGAAGAAAGCAGTCCCGATGCTGATTGTCATGGATAATGGTTATGCAACCAGGCCGAGCGAACAAACTCCTTTCCAGACAACGGTATTTGAGGAAGTGCTGATGCAAGAGGTCATACCAATGATTGATGAGAAGTTCCGTACATTGCCTAATCGTGAGAGCCGGGCTATTGCTGGTTTATCAATGGGGGCAAATCAGACAATGCGTATTGCCATGAATCATCCGGAGGCTTTTTGCCTATTATGGTGGTTTTTAGCGGTACATCCAACTATCCGAGTACGGAACCTTTGGATGCTGATACTTTTTTAGGTGGAAAATTTAAAGATGGGGGAAAGCGGTAAACAGGCAATTCAAGTCTTTCTTTCTGGGTTTGGGACTTCCGAGCCGGCTCCCCTTTTCCCGGTGTTGTAAAAGCTTTCAAGGCAAATGTTGGATAAACAGGGGGATTAAATATACCTATTATGAATCTCCTGAAACTGCACATGAGTGGCTGACTTGGCGCAGGGGCGTTGCATCAGTACGCACAATTGCTATTTCAATAAATTTATATAAAGACGATAATTACATGTAGTTTAATACAAATATGAGAAACAAAAAACTCTTTTACTTTTTATGTAACTTGTTTTGTTGCATACTATTACCGCTGTCGGCGCAAAAAGCCTGCAACAATCCTTGTGATTTATGCTGATGCACCAGATATGTCAATGCTGCGTGTGGGGGGATACTTTATTACATGAGCAGCACTACGATGCATATGTCTCCGGGAGTTCCTATTATGAAATCAAATGACTTGGTGAATTGAAATTGGTGAATTATGCTTACGATACGCTTTGCCAATATACCTACCATGAACTTGGATGACGGAAAAATACTTATGGGCGTGGGTCGTGGGCGAGTTGTCTTCGCTATCACGAGGGAGTGTATTATCTCCACTTTCGCTCAGACTACGGGCAAGACATATTTTTATACCACTAAAAATCTTGAAAAAGGTCCCTGGAAGTTCGGAATTCTTCCTCGCTTATCATGATCATTCTTTTCTTTGATGAGGACGGGCATGTCTACATGATATATGGTAATGGGAAACCCTTTGGGGCGGAGCTGAAACCGGATCTTTCAGGTGTAAAGCCGGCACGGAGAGGGTGCTGATAGAGAATGCCGCTGCGCGGCCGGAGATAATATCAGGCACTGGGTGCTGAAGGTTCACAACTTTTCAAGGTAAAGGGAAAGTATTATCTTTTAATATCACTTGGCCACGTGGCGGGAGTGCGTACTGTGATTGTGCATCGTGCTGATAAGATAACTGGACCTTTATGAAGGACGTGTTGTTTTTCAGGATCGTGGTAATTGCACAAGGTGGGCTGGATACACCGGATGGACGCTGGTTTGCTTATCTGTTTGAGGATTGCGGTGCGGTAGGTCGTATTCCTTATCTTGTTCCGGTTGAGTGGAAAGATGGATGGCTGTTTTGGTGTGGATGGACGTGCTCCTGCTAAGTTGGAACTGCCCGATAGCCGCGGACTCATTCCAGGTATTGTTGCTTCTGATGACTTCAATCGGAAGAAAGGAGAACGTACCTTGCCGTTGGTATGGCAATGGAATCACAATCGGACAATTCTCTTTGGTCGCTTTCTGCCCGCAAAGGGTATTTGCGGTTGACAACAGAGGCGGGTGGAAACATCTTTTACAATACAAGCTAAGAATATGCTGACACAACGTACTATTGGTCCTGTTTTGTACAGGTTCAGTCAGTATGGATGTTTCAGGGATGAAAGAGGGAGACTTTGCGGGACTGTCTCTTTTCCAGCGTAAATATGGTCAGGTGGGTGTTAAGGTTATTGATGGAAAGAAATATATTGTAATGGTGAATGGTGAGAATGAGAAACCTATGGAGATAGAAAAAGTGCCATTGGAGCAGTCGGTGATTTACTTTAAGGCAGAATGCGACTTCAGGAACAGAGCTGATAAAGGCTATTTCTATTACAGTTTGGATGGTATTCGTTGGAAGGCTATCGGCAACGTCTTGAAGATGCAATATACCATGCCGCACTTCATGGGCTATCGGTTTGCTTTGTTCAATTACGCTACCAAGGAGACGGAAGGATACGTTGATTTTGATTATTTTAAGATAGAAGATAAGATTTCCGATTGTCGTTGGGCAGATGTCTGTTATGCGGATGACGAACTGGAAGGTCACAAGTTGGATATTTACTTGCCTGATAGGGTAAGTCATCTCATAAGGTGGTGGTACTTATTTATGGCAGTGCTTGGTTTGCTAATAATATGAAACAAGAATGCCTTTCAGGGTTTTTGGTAGGTCGTTGCTTGATAAAGGTTTTGCAGTGGTTTCCATTAATCACCGTTCAAGCAGGGATGCTAAGTTCCCTGCACAGATTAATGATGTGAAGGCTGCTATTCGTTTCATTCGTGCTAATGCTGCCAAGTATAAGTTGGATACATCCTTTATTGGAATTACCGGCTTTTCATCGGGGGGACATTTAGCGTCTTTGGCGGGGACAACCAATGGTGTGAAATCTTATACTATGAGGGGATAAAACGGTGGATTTGGAAGGTAATGTAGGGGAGTATTTTTTCTTTTAGCAGCCGGGTGGATGCGGTCGTTGATTGGTTCGGACCGATAGATATGACACGGATGGAGAACTGTAATACCACTAAAGGGGCTAATTCTCCTGAAGCAGCTTTTGATAGGTGGGATACCCGCTGATAATTTGGATATGTTGGCTCTTCTAAATCCCATTACTTATATAGATAAAAAAACGATCCTAAATTTATTGTTATTCATGGTGAAGCGGACACTGTAGTTCCCAATTGTCAAAGTATCTTTCTTTTTCTCTGAGGCTCTGAAGGCACAGGGGACGTTTGGAAGAATTTGTTTCGGTTCCTGGCGGACAACATGGTCCTGTCACTTTCAATGAAAATACTTTCAAGAAAATGACAGACTTCTTTTGCGAAAAGAGGCCGGAATGTAGAGAATTTTAAACTGGATAAGGCCGATAAAATGTGATGACATTAAATGACTTTGCCGCATGATAGTTGGTATTTAGCTGTCATGCGGCAAGCATATTTATCTGGTGCAAGAGATAATTACAACTTAACCTTTTATTCTTTTTGCCTCGTATAAGTTACAGTTTTTACTGTTACCGTCTATAGTTTTTTCATGAATTGACGTTTTGCAGCATGCCGCGTTGTATTCTCCCTTTTCGTGCACCGATTGTAAGAATTTACTGGCATTATCCCAATTCATTTGGGATTTCGGTATAAACTCCATTTCTTTGGTATAATTATCTCTTCATCTTCATAAAGGGTGAAACTACCGTTATTGCCAGGATATGCATAAGGTTAGATTGTCCCATTTTTTTCACTTGTGTATTGTACTTCCGGTCCATATGGAACGACTGCCGGCACGTACAAAGAGAATACCGGTTTGAGTGTCGTGGAAACGGTAAGTTCTGTCATATTCTATGGCTTCATTAGTCCAGAGTTATGCGTTTTCGACAGGCAGATAGACTTTCCATGTTCTTGGAGAAATGGGTAAGTCAGTAAGTATAGGTGTTTGGCGATTTCTTGGAATCCGGTTCCAACTTTCATTTTTCCTCTAAAGTCTTTTGTTGTACCTCCGGGGTGTATTGGGCGTAAGTACCGGGGGCTACGAGAAATGCCTTTCAAACATGTATTTCGTCATTGACATTCCATGTTTGCCAGCCATTCACAAAATCCATGAAGGGTGCACGCATGAAAGTAGAGCAGTTGTGTTACATCCCAAGAGGTGGAATAGATATAAGGCAGCAGAGTGTATCGTAACGAGCCGCATCAACCAAAGAGGCATCGTAAATCGGTTCCCCTTTTTTGCCGTACCAATGCAGAACTCGCGGGGACATCAGCGCCATGACTGCGCATCATTGGACAGAAAACACCAAATTGCAACCAGCGGACATAAAAAACATCGGATTACGGGTTTGCACTGTTGTCTCCCAGCTTGTATTGTATGAACCGGCAAAGCCACCGAGGTCTGAGAGTTCAGTGAAGGCATACCGGTCGGCGAAATTTAGCCCTGCTGTTGTTGTTTGCGGAACATATCCCAAAGAGGATTGGACATCACCAGACCAAACATTGGAACCATAAACGTGCTGCCCTAAGAAACCAGGCGGGTCAGGATGATGACACGTTTGTCTTGTGTTAGGGCACGTTGATGATCGGAAACACCGCCTACGCTTTGACAAGGTGGATAGGCATTGCGTACACTACGGTGGGCCTAGTCGGTCTGACGGTCGAAATCGCTTTCTTTGTGGTTGAAGTGATCCGGTTCAGTAGAGTCCATCCACCAACCGTCCATGCCAAAGTTGGAAGATTCCTTTGGTTGAGATGTTCCCAATAAATATCCGGGCCTTGGGACTGTAAGCATCATATACACATTACTCCAGGAGGAATGTTAAGTTGGGCGGCCAACCGTCAACACCGGATTGCGGCCAGGTTTCGATGTCGAAGAGTAATCCCTTCTTTATCCGAAAACTCTGTAAAGGCTTGGTAGCAGCAGGGCCGAATGAGGACCAGATGGAAATCATCATACGGGCATTCAGGGCATATGTACTGTCAATCTTATCTTTGGGACGACTGAAAGCAGGATTCTTGAAAATCCATAGCGTTCAAAGATAATTGTGCCCCCAGTATTGCCAGTCTTGAATGATACAATCGGGGGAATCCCCAACTCGCGATACTTTTTCACGACTCCTACTGTTTCTTCCTGGCTTTTATACCGCTCTTTACTCTGCATGAAACCATAACTCCATGGGGCATCATCGGTACATCACCGGTCAATGCACGGGCTTCGGCTATACTCCATCGGCAGAAACCGCCATACATAAAGTAATAGTCTATGCAATCGCCAGCTTCGGAACAGAAGGAGGTTTCCCTGCTCGTTGTCGGTGTAGGTTGTACCAGTAGTTGTCCCAGAACACTCCGTAGCCTTTGGTAGATTGGAAAATGGGGAAACGTCTTCCACATTGCCTTGGACCAGATGCTTAGTCATGCCACGTTGCATCATTTTTGCCCATTTTTGCAACTGTCGAGTCCGTAAAGACCTTCTTCTTTGCTTGTTGTGAAGCCTTGATAAACGCTATAGGTGGAGCGTCCGGCATCGTTAACAGGGGTAAAAGCCGCGCCCGACATTCTCTTGTTCAATAAGTAATGCGTCACCATTAGGCTTTTGCATAAATTAATACCTGTTTGGGGTTAAAGAATCACTGTCAGCGTTTGGCTTTTTCGCTGACAATACAGCCATTTCAGGAAGTAGTAATTTTTAATACCGGGGTTTTGAGGTTGGGCAATGACAGAACTTTCTTTAACAGCGGGTATTAGGACCGAACCACTGAATTTCTATATCGGTTTGTTTTCAGGAAATAGTAAGTTTTTAATACCCGATGTGGTTTCTGGAATTCTTGTGCCCATGTCCATGACGTGACAGGCATAAAGCCGCGTGATAATACTTCTTCTCATATTGATAATATGTTATATGTTTATATTATTTAAACTTACACAGATTGAGCTTTGGTAGTTTTTATTATGTATTATACTTTTTAGGGTAATGACTACCCCGGTCGGATATTAGAAAAAATATTCCGTTAATTCCCACTTTGCATTTTTTTCATGATACTTTTTGTTTTTATGTTTGAATAATACTGCAAAAGTAGCTGGAGGGTTGATTTACAAATGTTGCGAGGAAAGCAACACTCTCTCGTTGAAAAAATAGGAGCGGTTTATCGGTTTTTTGTTTATGTACTACAGGAAGGCCGTGCCAGAGTGCTTCTGAAAACATTGCTTAGATAACTGGAGTGTTGAAGATCAACAAGGTCATGACTTTAAACGTTAAGCAGCCTTCTTCAGGGTTGGGCTCTTAAGGCGGATGGATCAGGATGAGGAGTGGTAATTGTTTTTGATCAATCGCTGATATAGTCCATATCACGACTCAGGGCTACTGAATATTCAAGTTGTCCAGTTTGTTCTATATTTGCAGCACTTTGAGAAGAAAGAACTTTAATCAGCAACCGACAATAAAAAATAGAGCAAGCTTTGAAGCTGTTTGACTGCTCTTTCCACTACTCTTGCTGTTCCAATTGACACATATTAACAATAATTCCTCCTGTGCATTCATTCTCATCACGTGATAAGGAAAAATACCATCTAAAACTAAGGTTGATTTTTTTCAGTTCTGGCATGGTTCGGACTCCCTCAGTTGCAGTTTTTTCCCATTCATATACTTAAGCATACTGTCTAAGGGAATATTCAGTTGACGGCTCTTTCAATCCTTCATGACATTCTGTGAAAGTAATTTTCATCTCATCAATTTTTCTTTTGGTGCTTTCTTTTCTAAGGATGAAATGGAATAAAGGATGAACTGAAATCATAAAATATTAAATTTTTATGTCTTGTTTCATATTTGTTTTGACCCATGTTATTATCGGCTGCTTGTAAGTTTAGCAATACGTAACT
>VOFK01003898.1_pt1 | contig 15159 bp, 15 predicted proteins | sample 5384121 | NCBI WGS metagenome assembly VOFK01 (sample SAMN12384730, study PRJNA508395) | human gut metagenome | isolation source: healthy gut J | host: Homo sapiens
CTCGGTAGCACTTCGTTTCAGTTACGTATTGCTACCGTCGTCAGCGATTTGACATTCCGGAAGAATTCCGTTCACGGGCATAGCGCGTGGTATCGCTTCTGATGAATGATGGAATTACTGTCCCGGCAAGGTCATCGTCGCGGCTCAGGCGGCAATAGATGGCGGTGATTTTCCTGTGACTTGTCTGTTGTTCATAACGATACCTCTTTCAGACAGCCAACTCATTTGTAGCTTTGAGTACAGTATAGCCGATTTTCGTGCCGCAGTAAAAGCGGATCGTGTAAGCTTTTTCGGGGTTTCATCGCAATTTCCTCACTTTCTCAGCTTCGCGGCCGATTACGATCAGCCGCTTGATTTTTATCGTTCATATCCTTGCCCGTTTTCTTTTTGAAATGCGGCGTCACGCGGTAGGTGGTGTTGCCCGCCTTGCGGGTCATCACTCCGGCAGAGGAAGGAGAGGCGAGGCGCGGGACGCACGGAGTTTCTTTACTGATCGCGGTGGCGGTATTGTTCACTTAGGGCACTCCTTCTCCTTCATCATCGTTTTCAGCTTATCCAGCTTGTTTTTGTGCGGTCTGTCTGCGGAAGTTCGTCAGTGAGCAGGATCGGGGCGCATTTCCACAGCAAATACGGGCGTGGGCGTATCCCTGCGGATGCAGCAACTCGTCAAGGCTCAGATTGGTAGTGACGATCAGGGGCTTGCCGCTTTGCGGTATCGGCTTTGTCTATCACATTAGCACCTGTTCCAGAAAGCGTATTCCGTGCCGCGCTCCCATGCCGAAAATCGTCAAGAATCAGCAGCGGATAGCGGCACAGGCGGGCGATATATTGGTTTCCCCCTCAAAGCTGCCGGACAGGTCATTGAGAACGGCAGCAAAGTTCGTCATGCGGACGGGGTTTCTTTCTCCATCAGGGCATTGGCAATACAGGCGGCGAAAAAGCTCTTGCCCGTCCCGACGCTGCCCCAGAGCAGATAGCCGATATTATCAAGGAGCATCTTGTCAAAATTGTCGGCGTAAAATCTCGCGTGTTCATCGCGGATTCGCGCCGTTGTCCCAGGCAAAAGCCACCGGTCTCAGAAGTTGGTGGTCAAAGCAGATTTTTCAGCTCCTTTTACGGTGTCCGTGCTTGCGCTGCTGGTCTGTCCACCGCTTTTCCTCATAGCGTTTTTGCGGACAGGCGCAGTTCGTGAGATACCGGTCACGTCCGGAACAGGGCGGCGTGACCATCTTCAAAATAGGTTTCCTTCGGCGTATGGCTTTTGCCGCAGTACAGCAAGCCGTCCTTTCCGGTGTAATCGCCATCGTCGGGTCTACGGCGCCCATCACTTTGGAAGCAATATCGGTAAAATCGTTTCGCGGAAGCTTTCTCCACTCACTTACAGGCCATAATCAGGGACCTTGTTTGGAACACCCTTTGTTTTATCGTTCTCTGCCCACCGTCTGATGGTGGCAGCGTGATTCTGATAGCTTTGCCCGTGGATTCCATGTAGGAGGACGGCTCGGAAATGAGCCTGTCCAGCCTGTCCAGAAACTCCAGCAGCTCGGCGTATTCGGTATCAGTCAGGGAAAAACATTCTCCTTACCGCCCGTATGTGGCGGGCGCTTCTGCCTCTCTACTCATGTGGTTCTGATTCGAAGGGTTGCTACTACTCAGGTTGTTCATGGGGACAGTTTTCGGGTACAGTTTTTCTTTCTCAATGAAGGACGGATTTCTGTCTGTCGTTTGAAAAATTTCTGTCCGTCTGGCGGCAGCTTTACATAGATGCGGTTCGGCTTGGAAAAGCCACTTCTGCGCCGCTCAATCAGCCCAGCGTCCTCCAGCTCGGAAAGAGCGGTTTTCACGGTCATGGAGCTTCTGTCCAGCGCGGCGGCGATCTTCTCTATGGGGAACACAAGGTAAATCCTGCCGCCCTCGTCCAGCCAGCCGTTTGCCTGTGAGAGCGTCGCCCGGTCAAGCAGCAGCGCGTACAGCAGCTTCGCCGTCTGGGTCAGATCTGTTTGCAGCAGGAAACGGGGATATGGCAGATACGGCGGCAGCCGGGTATCCGCTCTCATGTACTCAGTGATGGAATGTCACCTCCTTCGTGGGAATTAGAGGTATAACGAATCGTGACAGCCCTCAGTCGGGCGGTTTCCAGCATTTTGACCAGTAATGCGGACAAAGAACAACGATTGCCCGGAAGCTTTGCTTGCAGCCGTGGACACACCCACGGCAAAGGGGATTGTAGGAAATGCGGTTTCGGTGGTCGAGGAAGAACGACCATTCCAGCCGCCGCTGTTTACTCATTCTCGGCATTTTTACACTCCTATCTGTCGCCAAAGCGTTATGCTCCGGCAGACGGTCAAACCGTAAATCTCGGTATCATTTTCGGAGATTTTTTGCGCTGTACGCTCCACTTGGAGAACGGGTGGTATTGCGGTATGGGTAAGTCTCTTCGGCGCGTTCTTTGCGCTTTTTTGGGGGGCAGTTGCTCCTTTTGGGATTTGAAAACAAATTGTATCTTTTTCGTGCGCTGTATTGTATTTCTCGTGCAGACAGCGTATAATGATAGTGCCAGTAGAAAGGGGATGATTTCATGGCTGGAACTACAACAAACATCAGCATCCGAATGGACAGCGACCTGAAAGCACAGGCTGACGCTTTGTTTTCGGAGCTTGGCATGAATCTCACAACGGCTTTCAATATTTTCGTGCGTCAATCGATCCGGGAGGGCGGGATTCCGTTTGAAATCTCCATCAATCAGCCTAACAAGGAGACGATTGCCGCCATGCTGGAAGCGGAAAGGATTGCGAAAGACCCGTCTGTAAAGGGCTATAACGACCTTGACGAGCTTTTTGCCGATCTGAAAAAGTGAGAAAGACAAAGCTGACCGTCAAGCCGACCACGGCGTTCAAGAAGGATTACAAGCTGGCAATCAAGCGCGGACTGCAAATTGAGCTTCTTGAAACCGTGATCGAAACGCTTGCAATGGGAAACACGCTGCCGCCTGAGAACAGAGATCATGACCTGACCGGTAACTGGCGTGGACACCGGGAGTGCCACATTCAGCCCGACTGGCTTCTGATCTACCGCGTTGAGGGCGATGTTCTGGTGCTGACACTTTCCAGAACCGGAACGCATAGCGATCTGTTCGGGAAATGAGCATTGTGCCGCATGGGGAAACCTGTGCGGCATTTTGCTTTTTAGAGTTCTGTCTCATGCTTCCGTCTGTGTTTCGGCTGCTGCGGCTGTATCGCCATCTGATAGTTGCGCTGCATGGTCATCAGCTCATGCAGCCGGTCGCTTTTCTCGCGGTAATCGTTGTAGCACTCGTTCTTCTCTGAAATGAGAGATTGAATCTCCGCAACGACATCCTTGCGTTTCGGAAGCTGCTTCGGTACGCCCAGCTTGTCAAGCTGGTGCTTGGCAGCATCGTTGATGATAAAATCCGCTTCATGCGCGGCATAGAATTTCTGCTTGTCCTTTTCCTTGCGGATCATGCGATACTCCTTGATAACGGGATCGGTGTTGCGGTAATTGTCCATTGCTTTCAGCATTGCCTTTTTGTCCGTCACCTTGGCAGCGGCAGCGTCATAGCGGCTGCGTGCTTCCCGTGCTTCCGCACCGGCTGCATCCACGGCGGCGCTCAGCTTATCCGGAGATAGAAGGTCAAGGAAGTGTCCCGCTGCTTCTGGTCATCGTGGCCAGAGGTGGGGCAAGGTCAAGGACGGCGCTTTTGTGCCGTCCTTTCACGTTTCCCCACGGACAACGGGAAACAGGTGTGATCAGTTTTTATGGGAAAAGGAGGTCATAACTATACCTCCCAATCAACGGGCAACAGATAATCTACATTTCCATTGAAACTTCAGTTAATTTGTGGGCCTCTTTGGTGTTTTCAATTGGATAGAACATAGATGTCAAAGTCCCCGGCAGATTCGCCCCCCACTGTTGCTATATACACGTCTTCAACCAAGTTTGATATGAAGTATCCAAATGACAAATCATTTATTTCATAAAAGCTATAATGTGGTCTTACATTCTCTTGTTTAGGAGTATACTCGGGCCAGTATTTTATAAAGCAATTCTCACCTATACATAGATGGTTTACTTTTCCATTACCTCTAATTAGCGTAGAGCGCACTTGTCGATTTACATTTCGGTTTAATATCCCATCATACCCCTCGAACGAAAAGATGCCCGAAAAAATAGGTTTGCAAACGATTTCTGCGGCAACTGAAAGTTTATCTATAACTTGAGTCAACTGTGTTGCCCCTGTAATGCGAGATTTTACCTGTCTTATACCAAAACCTGTTAAAAAGCTTGAAAGGCTTTTTATAGTGCCGAAGGTGCTTCCGTTTTTATGAGACGTCATCGCGCTTTCGCACGCCGTGCGTGCGAAAGCCTGAGAAGAATTCTTGTTCAGGTACACGCCCCGGCCAAAAAATAATTGCAATTTATTTGCCGCCTGCGGGCGGCAAACTCTGCGAGGCTTTTAATATTTTTTTCGTTAGGCTAAGGAAAAGACGGGATTTTGTAACAGTTTCGTTAATAATTGCCCGCCCCTCTTGCGCGCGGCGCTTTAGAATGTTAAAATTCTTTAAAATGTTTTTTACAGTCGTGTAACAACTGACTTATAATGCGCAAGGAGCGATACGATTATGCCCAAATTCAGCGTAAAGAAGCCGCTGACGGTGTTCGTGGCGGTGCTGGCCATTGTGGTGCTGGGTGTGGTGGCCTATCTGAAGATGACCCCCGACCTGATGCCCAACATGGACTTCCCCTATGTGATCCTGGTGACCACCGACCCCGGGGCCAGCCCCGAAACTGTGGAGGCCGACATCACCAAGCCCTGGAGCAGTCCATGGCCACCCTGACCGCATCAAGAACGTCACCTCCAGCTCCATGGACAGCGTGTCCATGGTGGTGCTGGAGTTTGAGGACGGGGTGAACATGGACACCGTCAGCGTGGATATCCAGCAGAAGATCAACCAGCTGAAGGGCTCCTGGTCCGACACCGTGGGCGACCCCTATGTGCTGAAAATGAACCCCTCCATGCTGCCGGTGCAGGTGGCGGCCCTGTCCTATGACGGCAAGGACATCACCCAGCTGTCGGACTTCGTCAACGACACCCCTGTCCCCAAGCTGGAGGGCATCACCGGCGTGGCCAGCGTCACCGTCAGCGGCACGGTGGAGCGTCAGCTCCATGTGATCCTCAGCCAAAAGAAGCTGGATGCTCTGTCCCAGCGGCTGTCCGATGCCATTGCGAAGCAGCTGGACGACGCGGCGGGACAGCTGGCCTCCGCCCGGGGCCAGGTCAACAGCGCCAAGGCTGCTATCCGCAGCGCCGAGGAATCCGCCGTCCGGGACGCCGTGACCCAGGCCCTTACCACCATTCAGGACAGTCTGAAAACCATGCGGGACAGCCGGGACCAGCTCCAGGACAACCTCCGGGAGCTGGCGGATATTCAGCGGGAGAAGGCCCGGCTGGAGGCGGAAAACGCCCCGTATCAGGCGAAGATCGAGGCCATCCGCCAGAACCCCTCCATGACGGAGGAGGAAAAGCAGGCGGCCATCGCCGAAATCGAAAGTGACCCCGAATACGTCCGCATCCAGGCGGAGCTGGCGGCGCTGGACCTGCGCATGGCGGCCCTGGGCGTCAAGTGGGACGAGGCCGTCCAGCGCCAAGGAGTGGCAGAAGCAGCTGGAGGAGCTGGAAAAGCAGCTGCGCGACCTGGAGACCGACGAGGGTGTGGCCAAGCTGGCGGACCAGGTATCCGCCGGGGTCCTGACCATGACCGACGCCGTGAACCAGATCATCTCCGCCAACATCCAGCTGGACAGCGCCCTGAGCCAGATCGACCAGGGCCTCAGACCCTGGAGGAATCCCGCTCCACCGCCCTGAGCCAGGCGGACCTGTCCTCCAGCCTGAGCCTACCCACCATCACCGCCCTGCTGACGGCCCAGAACTTCTCCATGCCCGCCGGATATCTGAAGGAGGACGGCGTCAACTACATGGTCTCCGTGGGCGATGCCATCGACACCCGGCAGGACCTGGAGGACCTGGTGCTCTTTGACCTAGGAATGGACGGCATCGACCCCATCCGCATGAAGGACGTGGCCGACGTGGCCATCACCGACAACTCCTCGGAGATCTACGACAAGCTCAACGGCAAGGACGGCGTCATCGTCTCCCTCAACAAGCAGTCCACCTACGCCACGGCGGAGGTGTCCAACAACATCAACAGCCGCTTCCGGGAGCTGGAGGCGGAGTACGAGGGGCTTTCCTTCGTACCCCTGATGGACCAGGGGGACTACATATACCTTATCATCAACTCCATTCTGTCGTCTCTGGGCTGGGGCGCACTGTTCGCGGTGCTGATCCTGTACCTGTTCCTGCGGGACCTGCGGCCCACGGTGATCACCCTGTGCTCCATCCCCATCAGCGTGATCTTCGCCGTGGTGCTGATGTACTTCTCCGGCGTTACCATCAACATGATCTCCCTGTCGGGCCTGGCCGTGGCGGTGGGCATGCTGGTGGATAACTCCGTGGTGGTCATTGAGAATATCTACCGTCTGCGCTCCAAGGGAGCCACCGTCATCCAGGCGGCGGTATCCGGGGCCCGGCAGGTGCTGGGCGCCATCGTGGCCTCCACCCTGACCACCGTGTGCGTGTTCCTGCCCATCGTATTCGTGGAGGGCATCACCAAGCAGCTGTTCACGGACCTGGCCCTGACCATGACCTATTCCCTGCTGGCCAGCCTCATTGTGGCCCTGACCCTGGTGCCCGCCATGGCCGCCGGTATGCTCCGCAAGGAGAAGCCCCAGAAGCCGGGACTGCTGGATAAGGTCTACCCCGCCTATCGCAAGGCGGTGTCCTGGTCCATCCACCACAAGCTGGTGGTGCTGGGGGTGTCCCTGCTGCTGCTGGTGGGCTCCGCCGGAGCCGCCCTGGCCCGGGGCTTTGCCTTTATGCCCAATATCGACATGAACACCGTGAACCTGACCATCTCCATGCCCGAGGGCTGCACCCGGGAGCAGGCGGTGGCCCTGGCGGACGAGGCCCTGCAGCGCATCGCCGCCGTGGACAACGTGGAAACCGTGGGCGCGATGATGTCCTCCGCCTCCGGCGCCGGGAGCATGGACATGACCAGCATGATGACCGCCGGCGGCGGGGAATACGACGTCACCGCCTACATCACCCTGCCGGAGGGGGCCTCCGGCGCGGAGGCCGGCAAGCAGATGGAGGCCGCCTGCGCCGGTATGGACTGCACCGTCACCGCCTCCGGCGCCATGGACACCTATATGTCCTACCTCACCGGCAGCGGCATCACCCTGAACGTCTATGGCGACGACATGGAGCAGATGCAGTCCGCCGCCCGTGACCTGGCGGCGAAGCTGGCCACCGTCCCCGGCACGGAAAACGTGTCCGACGGCCTGGAGCAGGCGGCCGCCGCCCTGCACCTGTCCGTGGACCGCAACGCCGCCATGGAGAAGGGCCTCACCGTGGCCCAGGTGTACATGGCCGTGGCCTCCGCCCTGACGGACACCGACAGCTCCCTGTCCCTGACCCTGGACGGGCTGGACGTCAGCGTGTCCATCCAGTCCCCGGAGGAGAGCCGCATGACCCGGGAGAAGCTCCTGGATCTTCAGATCGACCCATCCTCCGCCTCCGCCATGAGCAGCATGATGAGCAGCGCTTCTGCAAACAGCTCCATGGGAAGCATGAGCGGCATGTCTAGTATGAGCGGCATGTCCAGTATGAGCGGCATGAGCGCAAGCGCCTCCGGCAGCACCCAGAGCGGCAAGTCCGTCCGTCTGGGGGACATCGCCCAGCTGGAGGAGACCGTCAGCCTGAACACCATCAACCGGGACCAGCAGCGGCGGTATATCACCGTGTCCGCCGACGTGGCCGACGGCTATAACGTCACCAAGGTCACCTCCGCCGCCGAAAAGATCATCGGCCAGGCGGAGCTGCCCCAGGGCGTCACCGCCGCCTTCCAGGGGGAGAACGAGGCCATCATGGACGCCATCCGGCAGCTGCTGCTGATGCTGCTGCTGGGCATCGTGCTGGTGTATCTGGTGATGGTGGCCCAGTTCCAGTCCCTGCGCTCGCCGCTGATCGTCATGTTCACCATCCCCCTGGCCTTCACCGGCGGCTTCCTGGCCCTGCTGCTGGCGGGGGTGGAGGTCAGCGTCATCTCCCTGATCGGCTTTGTGATGCTGGTGGGTGTCATTGTCAACAACGGCATCGTCCTGGTGGACTACATCAACCAGCTGCGGCTGGAGGGTATGGGCCGCCGGGAGGCCATCATCGAGGCCGGCGTCACCCGCCTGCGGCCCATCCTTATGACGTCTCTGACCACCATTCTGGGCCTGATCGTTATGGCCTTCGGCAACAACGTGGGCACGGCGCTGATGCAGCCGGTGGCCCTGGTGTGCATCGGCGGCCTGCTGTATGCCACGCTGATGACCCTGCTGGTGGTGCCGTGTATGTACGACATTCTCAGCCGCCGGGACCTGCGGAAGGTGGACGAGGAGGAGCTGCAGCTCCTGGATATGTGAAAAATAAGCGCAAAAAAGCAGCCTCGCGGCTGCTTTTTTGCGCTTATTTTTCGCTTACAGGATGATCACCGGCCCGGCGGCGGCCAGGCGGCCCTCCCGGACGGTGACGGACTCGCCGGTCAGGGCGTTTTCATAATTGCCGTCGGCCAGGGGGACGACGGCCGTCCCCGGTCGGCCCGCCAGGGGGAACATGCCCACCGCCAGGTGTTGGCCGTCCCGGTAGTCGGCCACGGCCAGGCCCTGCTCGTCGTCGGCCTCCACATGGAAGGCGGCGTCCGTGGGCAGGCGCTTTTTGATGTCGTACAGCTTCCGCAGCAGGGGGGACAGGTCCTCTCCGGTCCAGTCGATGCTCTCCCGCTCAAACAGGGAGGGCGTATGGACGGCAGAGACCTCCTGCCCGGCATAGAGCAGGGTGGTCCCCTTCTGGAAATAGCTCAGGGCCGTCCAGGCCAACAGGCTGTCCCGGTTGGGGAAGCGGTCCGCCGCCCGGCGCTGGTCATGGTTTTCCAGGCAGCTGAGCTTATTGTACCAGGTGGGGAAGCTCAGCTCCTGATAGCTCAGGGCGGCAAAATACCGGCTCAGGGGCATGGTCCCGCCGGTGGCTCCCTCATACAGGGGCCAGATGTCGTAGGGGTACAGAATGTCGAACACGTCAAACAGCTCGTTGTCCGTGGCGGCGTACAGCCCCTGGCGGCGGAAGGCCAGGATGTGGTCCAGGTGGACGCTCTCCCCCAGCCAGATGGCCCCGGGGCGCACCCGCTCCACCGCCTGCCGGGCCTTGCGCCAGAACGCCACAGGCACGGTGCTGGCCACGTCGCAGCGGAAACCGTCCACATACTGGGCCCAATAGCACAGGGACTCGATCTGATAATCCCACAGGCCGGGAACGGCGTAGTCCAGATCCACCACATCGGTCCAGTCGCCCCACCTTGTTGCCCCGGCTGCCGTCGGGCTTGCGATAGTAATACTCCGGGTGCAGGGCCACCAGGGTGGCGTCCGGGGAGGTGTGGTTATACACCACGTCGATGATGCACTTCATGCCATTATCGTGAATGGCGTCCACCAGGTGGAGGAAGTCCTCCAGGGTGCCGTACTCCGGGTTCACCGTGCGATAGTCCCGGTTGGCATAGGGGCAGCCCATGCTGCCCTTGCGGTTGGCTTCCCCGATGGGGTGGATGGGCATCAGCCACAGGATGTCCGTGCCCAGGGCCCGGATCCGGGGCAGATCCGGCCCACGGCCCGGAAGGTGCCCTGGGGCGTGTGGCTGCGGACGTACAGCTCATAGATCACGCTGCGGCGCAGGGCGGGATTGGTTTCAAGGGACATAGAAAATACCTCCCAGAGAATTATTTGAGACTGTCGAATAACTCGGAAATCTTCCGCCATCGGAAAGGAAGATAGTTACGAAAGAAACCCATCAGGGGTGTCTTTCGTTTTTGCAATCACAGGTTTTTCAGAACTTTTTAAGTTCTGAAAAACCACTCAGCTTGTCAAAAAGGCTTTTTGACAAGCTGAGAATTATTTCAGGGTACTGCTGTTGTTCAGCACACCGGTGCTGTAAAGAAACAGCACGTCCTGATCGGTGAAGGTCAGATAACGGCCCAGCTGGGTGGGGGACAGATAGCGGATATCCACCAGGGTGACCCTGCTGTAGCCTTCCAGCAGCAGCGGGGCCAGGCTGGAGGCGAAGGAATCCCGGAAGATCACCAGCTCCCGGTCCGTCCGGGCGTTGGGACTCTCCACCGTCAGCAGGGACACGGACCCGGACAGAAACAGCTCATACGGGTCGCTGCCCCGGGCCTTTTCCAGGTCGTACACCGGGCCTTCCCCGCCGGTCTCATAATTGGTGACCCGGCAGGCGGCGATGGTGTCGTTGGTGAGATAGCGCAGGGTCTCCCCGGCCAGGGGCAGGGCCGCGTACCCGGAATACACCCCATAGAAGGGGCGGTCCAGGGTCACCTCCCGTGTAATCCGCGGCGGCGTCCGCCCCCATGGCCCCGGCCAGATACCGGGCCACGGCAGGAAGCCGCTCCTGCCGCCAGTGGGCGTCGGCGCGGTAATAGTCCTCCAGGGTCAGCCGGTCAAACAGGTCGATATACGTCATCTCCGCCGTGCCCTCCCGCAGCCGGGACACCAGGGCGTCATAGTCCATGGAGGGCCGTCCCGAGGACGGGGCCATGAAATATCCCTTGTCCGGGATCACCGACAGATAGACCTTGGTGTCGGTGCCGGAGAGATATGTGTTGTACACATACCGGAAGCGCTGGGCGGCCCGGTCCACGGAACCGGTGTTCAGGGGGAAGTCCAGCTTGGCGGCATAGCCCCCGGAGAGATACACCCCGTCCACGTCCCGCTGGCCCAGCAGGTCATAGGACACCAGGGAGCGCAGGGTACGGAACTGCTCCCGCAGGGGGAACTGGTCGGCGGCGGCGTGCTCCAGCTTGCCGGCATACTGGCCGGACAGGAAGCCGGAGACGGTAAGCTCCGGCCACTGGGCCAGAGGGCGGCGCTCCGCCTGGGACACATCCCCCGGGGTCCGCAGCAGGCCCCACAGGCCGAAGCCCGCCAGAAAGCCCGCCAACAGGCACAGGGTCACAAGATGCTTTGCTTTCATGGCAGCCTCCTCAGAGCTCATACCAAAACCTGTTAAAAAGCTTGAAAAGCTTTTTATAGCACCGAAGGTGCGTCAGGTTTTGTATGAGACGTCACAGCGTGTTTTCACACGCTGTGCGTGCGCACAGCGCACGGGATTCTTGATTAAATTTTTTAATCAAGAATCAGTATCAGAACCGGAAATACAGGAAGGGATTGGCGGAGCCGCTGACCAGAAACGCCGTGCACACCGCCAGCAGGGCCAGCAACGCCGCAGGCTCCAGCGCGTCCAGCACCCGCCCGGCCCGTCCGGCGGCAATCCGGCGGCACAGGGCGGCAGGCAGCGGCGTGGAGCCAAGGGCGGCGATCAGCAGCACCGGGGCATAGCTGCGCAGATAGTAGAGGGCGCCGCTGTCCCACAGGGGCAGGCCCCACAGGCCCAGCAGGCCCCCGGCGGTCCCCAGGGCGGCGGGGACAGACGCGGCATCAAACAGCACGAAGCTGAAAAGCGCCGCCAGCAGCACATACACATGGCCCAGCACCGGGACACGCTTCCGCCACCGGCCCAGAAACAGCTTTTCCAGCAGCAGGAACGCGGCAAAATACAGGCCCCACAGCACAAAGGTCCAGGCGGCTCCGTGCCACAGACCCGTCAGGCCCCATACCACCAGCAGGTTCAGCACCCAGCGTCCCAGCCGCACCCGGCTGCCGCCCAGGGGGATATACACATAGTCCCGGAACCAGGACCCCAGACTGATGTGCCACCGCCGCCAGAACTCCGTGAGACTCCCGGAGATAAAGGGATAGTTGAAGTTCTCAGCGAAGCGGAAGCCCATGATCCGGCCCAGGCCGATGGCCATGTCGCTGTAGCCGGAGAAGTCGAAGTAAACGTGCATCATATACGCTGCGGCGTACATCCACGTCAGCAGCACAGTTTTCTGCCCGCTCTGCTGATACACCGTCACCAGCTCATACAGGACGTTGGCCAGCAGCACCTTTTTGCCCAGGCCCAGCACGAACCGCCGGGCGCCCAGGGCTGCATCCTGCACCGTGTGGGTGCGGCTTTGCAGCTGGGGAGCCACATCGGTATAGCGGACGATGGGCCCGGCCACCAGCTGGGGGAACATGGCGATATACGCCGCCAGGTCGATGAGACTCCGCTGGGCCGGGGCGTCGCCCCGGTACACGTCGATGACATAGCTGAGGATCTGAAAGGTATAGAAGCTGATGCCGATGGGCAGGGCCATCCGCAGCAGAGGCACCGACAGGCCGGTGACGGCGTTGAAGCCGGAGATCAGGAAGTCGGCATACTTACAGTAGGCCAGCATCCCCAGGCTCAGCACGGCGGACAGGGTCAGCAGCAGCCGCCTGCGGGTGGGATACCGCTCCATGAGCCGGGCGGCGGCATAGCCCTGTAAAATGGCGGCGGCCATAAACAGCACAAATCGGGGCTCGCCCCAGGCGTAGAACACCAGACTGCACAGCAGCAGCGCGGCGTTTTTCAGCCGCCCTGGGACTAAGAAATACAGTCCCAGGGCGCAGGGAAGAAAATAAAAGAGAAACGGCAGACTGGAAAACAGCATGGCTGCGGCGGATTACTGGAGGGGCTCGTCGCAGGCGGTCTGAACGCCGGTGTAGGTGGCGGTCATGGCGTTGACAAAGTCGTCCACCAGGTCGTCGGCGCCGAACAGCGCCACTACATACTCGCCATAGGTGAGGACCACCAGCTTGTCAGGGAAGCCGCACATCCACTGGGTGTTCTGGACATTCTGGCGCAGAGCGTCGGCCACAGCGGAGACGTCGCCGCTGTTTTTCACATGGAACGCGCCGCAGGTAAAGCTGTTGGCGTTCATCATGTGGGTCAGCGACGCGGCGTCGTCAATGAGATCGGATTTGTCGGCGGGGAAGTGCAGCATATAGTCCAGATTGTCGGCATCGTCCACCGGGAAAGCGCCGGGGGCGTTGTCTACGGGGTTATCCAGGCTGCCGCCCACCACGGAGAACTTCTCGCTTTCGGGATAGGCGTTCCACACGGCGGTCAGCAGGTCCACGGCGCTGGCGGGGAAGCCGCCGTTGACGTCGCCGCCCTTCTGGGAGGAGCAGGCCGCCAGGGACAGGACCATCACCAGGGCCAGCAGCATAGTGAGAAACTTTTTCATGGGTAAACACTCCTTTGTTATCGTTTTCAAAAGCCATCCGTGCATTTTTGGAGGGCTATTGGCAATGCATCATATCATATTCCCGGCGAAAAGGCAAGCCAGGACGCAAAGATTTTATCAAAAAGGTGTCCCCCATCCCTGTGCTCCCCCATACTTTACAAATCCTTTACTTTTGACGCAGGGGGCCGGGCCTGGTATAATATTTCCAGTCGAATACCGCTGTGAGGGAGTAATTCCGCCCCGCTTTGGGGTTAGGCAGTTTCGTCAAAACGGCGCTTCTGCGCCCGGACTGCTTTGAAAGAATGAGACTCATGCATAGGCTTTGCCTGTGCATGAGTCTTTTTATTTTCCTCCGGCGGGTATGATCCTACTATAAGGAGTAAAGCGTATGCACAAGGAGTACAACCAATCCCCCCGGCAGGTCCTGGAGGACCTGCACGCCGCCGAGACCGGCCTTTCCGGCCGGGAGGCGGAGACCCGCCTGCGGCAGTACGGCCCCAACCGTCTGCGGGAGGCCCCCAAGGCCACCCTGCTCCAGCGGTTTCTGCAGCAGCTGCGGGACCCCATGCTGCTGATCCTGATGGCCGCCGCCGCCGTATCCGCCGTCACCAACTACCTGTCCCATGAGCCCTTCACCGAGGTGCTGATCATCCTGGCGGTGGTGCTGCTGAACGCCGTCCTGGGCGTTATCCAGGAGAGCAAGGCGGAGGCCGCCATCGAGGCCCTGCAAACCATGACCGCCGCCACCAGCAAGGTCCTCCGGGACGGCGCCGTGGCGGAGCTGGAGAGCAGCCGCCTGGTGCCCGGCGATGTGGTGCTGCTGGAGGCCGGAGACGCCGTCCCCGCCGACGGGCGGCTGCTGGCCTGCGCCTCCCTGCAAATTGAGGAGGCCGCCCTCACCGGCGAAAGCGTCCCCTCCGCCAAGTCCACGGATCCCCTTACCGGCGACGTGCCCCTGGGGGATCGCCGGAACATGGCCTACATGGGCTCCACCGTTTCCTATGGCCGGGGCCGCATGGTGGTCACCGCCACCGGCATGGACACGGAGATGGGCAAGATCGCCGGTGTCCTGGCCCGGACGGAGCAGGAGGAGACGCCGCTGCAAAAGAAGCTGACCCAGCTGGGCAAGACGCTGTCCTGGCTGGTGCTGGGCATCTGCGTGTTCATTTTCGTGTTTGACCTGCTGGTGGCCGGGGACTTCTCCCTGTCCGGCATCCTGAAGACCTTCATGGTGGCGGTGTCCCTGGCGGTGGCCGCCATTCCCGAGGGCCTGGCCACGGTGGTAACGGTGGTGCTGAGCATCGGCGTCACCCGCATGAGCCGGCGCAATGCCGTGATCCGCCGCCTGACGGCGGTGGAGACACTGGGCTGCACGCAGGTGATCTGTTCCGACAAGACCGGCACCCTGACCCAGAACAAAATGACCGTGGTGGACCACACCGGCGACGCCGGGCAGCTGGCTGCCGCCATGGCTCTGTGCAGCGACGCGGTGCAGAACCCCGACGGCACGGTCCGGGGCGAGCCCACCGAGGCCGCCCTGGTATCCTTCGCCGCCCAATGCGGCCTGCCCAAGCCCCGCCTGGAGCAGGACAGCCCCCGCATTGCCGAGGCCCCCTTCGACTCCGGCCGCAAGATGATGTCCACCCTGCACAGCACCCCCGACGGGGTGGTGCAGTATACCAAGGGCGCGCCGGATCAGGTGATGGCCCGCTGCACCCACTATTGGGAGGGCGGACAGGCCCTGCCTATGACGGAGGAGCGCCGCCAGGCCATCCTGGCCGACAACCACCGCATGGCCGCGGAAGAGCCTGCAGCTGCTCCAGCCGCCTAACCCCGGCGCGCCGGTCCAGTAACAACGCGCAAT
>VOFK01004273.1_pt1 | contig 15158 bp, 21 predicted proteins | sample 5384121 | NCBI WGS metagenome assembly VOFK01 (sample SAMN12384730, study PRJNA508395) | human gut metagenome | isolation source: healthy gut J | host: Homo sapiens
ATTACGTATTGATACGAAGAGCGGTTATTGCGCTCCCGCCATCAGCCCATTCTCGGCTATCGCGAATACGCCGACAGCCGCCCTGTTTAATTGGAAAATCTATCGGCAAGTGGGGAAGAAGATAATCCGGTCGTTCGTTTTACGGGTGAGGAAATGGATTATACGTTCAACCAATTGGGACTTTATCATCAAGTTGGAAGTAAGCGACCAAAGCACTACTTGCAGCACGGAAGATGAGGTTCAGATTGATATCTCGGAGTCTTATCTGATGATACCGAACACATTCTCCCCCGGGTACCACGCCCGGAATTAATGATGAGTTCCGGGTTGCCTATAAGTCGTTGGTGAAATTTAAGGCATGGATATTTAATCGCTGGGGCCTACAGATGTATTACTGGACAGATCCGGCCCAAGGATGGGATGGTAAGAAAGGTGGTAAATACGTTCAGCCGGGTGTGTATTTTTATGTGATAGAAGCCGAAGGTTCCGATGGTATTAAGCCGTACAAGGAAAAAGGCGATATAAACATTCTTAGACCTAAAAACAATTCAAGATGAAAATGAGAATATCCAAGAATAATTTAGCTAGTTTTTTATGTGGAGGCGTCGTTTTGCTTGACCGCATGTATCTCGATGGGTTCGAATGACGTGGAAAAAAGTGATAGAGAGCCGTCCGGTTGTCTCATCCATGACCCTGTCGCCGGATGTTCCGTCCTCGGTTCCTTTTTGTGGAAACTAATCGATATTACCCGCTATGATATGCGGGAAGCTTTCCATGACCGTGAATTGAGTAGCTTTTTACTTATTTCCATTCTACGACGATGCTTCTGATCAAGCGGGCGAACCGTTATTTCCCCGGTGATCGACCCGATCTTGAAGGCGAACGGCATTCCCGATGATTTCAAATATCTAGCGGTGATAGAAAGCCATTTGGACCCCGTGTATCCTCTCCGGCTCGTGCTGTCGGGATGTGGCAATTACTGGAGGGCACGGCAAGGGAGTATGGTTTGACAATCACCCCGACGGTCGATGAGCGTTGCCATGTGGAGAAAAGCGACCGGGGCGGCTTGCCGCTATTTGAAGGCCGCCTATAAGAAATATGCGAGATTGGGCGGCGGTATTTAATGGCGGCATGGGACGTATATCCGGTGAGCTGGTCAAACAAGATGCGGTTCCTCCTTTGATCTCTGGCTGGTGGAGGAGACTACCCGTTATATTTATCGAATCATGGCGATCAAGCAAATTTTCGAGAATCCGTCGAAATACGGTTTTGTGCTTCGTGCCCGTGACCTGTATAAGCCGATCCCTACCGTAGACGTGGCTGTAAGCCAAGATATACAGAATCTGTCGGCCTTACTAAAAAGAGCATGGGATCACTTATGCGGACTTGGAAACGTTTTAATCCTTGGCTCCGTGATCGTAAGTTGGTGACACAGGTGGAAGACCTATAAATTAAGCATTCCTCAAGAAAAGGATATGTATTATAAGACCCCGAATACGGAAGTATACGATTCGGCTTGGGTCGTGTCGGAGAATTGATCCGATTTTTATTGATGACAAAAAATAAAGTGTTTCATTTAGATGGTATAATGCCCATCGTAATGAAACACTTTTTCTATACTACTTCTCGTTTTAGACTGATTCAGTCCATTAGTCAACGATCGTCACATCGGTGACCGTTGAACACGTTCAATCCGAGTTTATTCATTACATATTTTAATAGCAAGCTGTGCCTTTACAGAGTTACCAGCTTGGTCAATAGGAGGCGAATGCGGAAATACCGAATTGTCCGGGGAAGTACACCCATGACACCACCGCCACACCTGTTTTGCGGGTGGAATACCGGAAGTGTACAACCAATCACCGGTGTGTTCATAAAACCTACGGTAGAGATCATGGAAGTGATCTTCCGGAGATAAATAACTCTGCATTGAATACTTGTTTCTTTGTCCAGGATTAAGACCTAAATTTGCGACCGTAGCGGCAGCGACAGATAGTTGCTTAGCCGTGATACCCAAAGAACATTGACGGGTATACAGATCCAAAGACATATCCGGATCGTCATAAATGCGATTGTAATTCTTTAGCAACCAAGCGATGGAGCGGTTATTGAAGTTCGTTGCAGACTCGGATTTGTAGAGTTCGTCGATCAACTGCGGTGCGCTTCCGCACAAATCCGTGATATTGGCTACGATAGCATCCCACTTCTGTTTGGAATCACCGACAGGCTTCACCATACTACAAGCCGTGATAGCGCCGGCATTTACCAATGGGGTAGAAGGATGGTCGTTTTCAATAGGATAGCGATGATGGAGTTAAATGGCAATCCGGTAGCGTCGGCACCAATTTTCTCCAATAATTCTTTCGCTCCGTATTGGCGCAGTACCAAGATAGCGGTGTGTACTTTCGATACGGATTCGATACCGAAACGATATTCGGAATCTCCCACCTCGATGGTTTGTCCGTTTAAAAGGCAAATACTGATTCCGAATAGATTTTTTATTGATATTCGCCAGATAAGGAATGTAATCGGCATTCTTACCATCCGTATTTGTCTTGTAAAGATCGTAAGCCTGTTGAGCTACTTCCTTTATTTGGGCGATCGTTATTTTTTTGTCCATATATGAATTGGATTAAAGAAGGCGTGTATGAAAACACTGATAGTCCTTTCATGCACGCCTTGATGAATTTTTTTTTATTTCTTAGCGTTGCTCATTGCGGTGTGAGTAAATACCTTACCCTTAACCGGAACGTTTTTTGTCTTGAGCGATGCGAGTAGGAGTCGGATATTCAAGTTTCTCCAATGCCTCTACAGCGTTCTTGATATCACCTAATAACATATCGGCCATATCACGGCTGAAACCTTGACGAACTACGACACGCATAACCACGTAGTTATCCAGCTTCTTCGGTAGTGTATACGCTGGAACCATCCAACCGCTTTGTTGCAATTTATCTTGCAAATCGTAAAGTGTCCATTTGGCGTTCTTAGCGTAATCCGGGTTTCATGTACCAAATAAACAATGGATTCACAACCTCGTTGCTGTAATTAACGAATGGGGCCATCTTACCGATTTCTTGGTGGATGTATTTCGTGATTTCCATACTGTTATATTGGATTTGTTTGTAGCCCTCGAATCCGAGACGGATAAACTGATAGTATTGTCCGAGGATTTGTGCGGCAGGACGAGAGAAGTTCAAACCAACCTGAGTGATATTCGCTCCAAGATAGTTTACGCTGAATGCCATTTCTTCCGGCAAATATTTCTTGTCTTTCCAAACAACCCAACCCAATCCCGGGTAAACCAATCCGAATTTATGTCCGGATGTGCTGATAGAAAGAACCCATTTCAAACGGAAGTCCCATTTTGTCTCCGGGCTTAAGAACGGAAGGATAAAACCACCGCTGGCGGCATCTACGTGGATAGGTATATCATAACCGGTCTTGGCATTGTATGCGTCGAGCGCTTTGTCCAAGGCTTCTACGTCATCGTTCAGTCCTTGTCCATGTTACACCTTGGATAGGAACGATACAAATCGTGTTCTCGTCACACATCTTAAGCGCTTCTTCCGGATCAAGTGTCGTCTTGTCTAAAGTCAAGGGAACTTCACGCATTTCGATTTGCCATAGCTGGGCGAATTTCTCCCCATACGACTTGGAAGCCAGTAGAGATCACGAAATTAGGCTTGTCAGTTGGTTTACCTTGTGCTTGTCTCTTTTTTGCGCCAACGTAACCAAGCGGCTACACCACCTAGCATACAAAGCCTCTGAAGAACCGATAGCCAAGGCTCCGGTTTTCCATTTTTCTTGCTCGGGAGAATTCCAAAGACTCGCCATGATATTAATACATTTGGCGTTCAAAACAGCGATTCTCGGATACTCTGTTTCGTCAATATAGTTGATGTTGATAGCCTCGTTCATCAATTTTGTCGCGTACTCGTCCATATACGTAGTAACGAATGTAGCTAGGTTCAAGCGAGGCTGTGTTTGTGCGAAAGTCTCGTCTTTAACCATTTGATAAGCGATCTCCGGGGTTGTAGGGCCATCTGGAATCTTATCTACAGGAGAGGGTGTCAACATCACTTCTGAGCCAAAAATCGCTGTTTTGGCATCGCCATTTCTGAAATTTGAGTCTTTCATTTTCTTTAGTTTTTTTGTTAATAAAATGATTTGAATCAATGGAATACTGCTTCCACTGAGCGTTTATGCCAAAACAGATTATGGATTGGAAAGTTTTTTGGATTTACATTATTTGGGGTTTATTAGCGATACAAGTCCAGTCCTCTTGGAAAGAGCGAAAATGATGAACTTTCACATAAAATGTTTGTTTTGATTAGATAAAAACGTAAAACTAAATCTTTATGAGAATACAGACAGGCCGGGGCACAATTCCCCTTATAACTCTGGTAGGGATATGGTCTATCTCCGCTTTAAATGCATTACCGGGTTTAGCGGTTTCTCCGATATTAGGGAAACTTTCCGTTATTTTTCCTCATTCTACGGAACTGGATATCCAGATGCTTTCCTCTTTGCCATCGTTATTGATAATTCCATTTATTATATTGTCGGGTAAATTAACGGAGAAAGTAAATGAGATACGTCTATTGCAATTAGGCTTTGGTGATCTTTGCCCTAAGTGGTATTCTATACTTACTCTCTAATAAGATGTGGCAGTTGATAGCGGTGAGCGCCTTAATGGGAATCGGATCTGGCTTGATCGTACCCTTATCGACCGGTTTGATATCTCGTTTCTTTATCGGGAAATACCGGACGAAGCAATTTGGTTTAAGTTCTGCTATTACGAATGTAACGTTGGTATTAGCCACGATCTTAACGGGATATCTGGCGGAGGTGAATTGGCATTTACCGTTTGCCGTTTATCTATTGCCCTTGATTTCCATCGTACTTTCCGTATACTTGAAAAGGAGTATGGAAAATGAGCCGGCGATCGTATCGAAATCAGAAGTGAAAGCTCCTGTTGCGGCAGATCCCGTCACGGTTTCCGGGTAAATATGGTGTGGATATAAAGCATCTGGTACAAATCATGTGTTTTTTATGGATTGGCTACGTATTTAGTGATTATAGTCAGCTTTAACTTACCGTTTTTAATGAAGGAATATAAGTTTACAAGCGGTAATTCCGGATTAATGATATCATTGTTTTTCTTGGCTATTATGGCTCCCGGTTTTATCTTGAATCAGATCGTTGATTTATTTAAGCAAAAAAGACAAAATTTGTCAGTCTATTGGCGATCGCTTTAGGGATGGCCTTGATTTTGATATCTCGTACGGAATGGCTAATTGGATTGGGATGTATTTTTATCGGTTTCGGATATGGTGTTATCCAGCCAATCGCTTATGATAAAAACGACTCGTACGGCCATTCCTGAGAAAGTTACATTGGCATTAGCTTTCGTGATGGCGATGAATTATTTGGCGATATTACTTTGTCCGTTTATTATCGATTTCTTCCAGTCTATGCTCCATGTCAAGAGCCAGGAATTCGCGTTTATTTTTAACCTCTGTATTGCGCTGGTCGCTACGATCTGGGCGTATGTAAAAACGAGACTCGTTCCTTTTCAACGATAAAATATGATTTACGAATATAAAACTAAAAAACGATAGACAGTGAAAAATAAGAAAACAGAAGCTAATATTAGCATGGTGGTCTCAAAAACTTTCAGTGGATTGAATATGAACGCCTTGAAATACTTGCTTCCCTTATGGATGAGCCCGTTGACGGGGCGCTTCTTTCCGATGCGTGTTTGCGGCCGTGGCGTTTTGGGTGATCGGCTGGTTTATGAAACCGGAGGTTTCTACGACGAAAGATAAGGTGTGGCTATTCTTATTAGGCGCTATCGGTATCTATGGTTTTATGTTTTCCTTTATTTAGTGGGGCTTAGCAAGACAACGCCGGTCTCGAGTTCTATTTTCACGAGCTTGCAACCGATCTGGGTATTTTTTGATTATGGTATTCTTTTATAAGGAAAAAGGCTACTTGGGATGAAAATACTCGGTATCTTGATTGGTTTATCCGGGGCCTTGGTTTGCATCTTGACCCAGCAAAGCGACGATTTAGCGGCGGACGCTTTTAATGGAAATATGCTATGTCTGGCTAGCTCCGTGTTTTATGCCGTGTATCTGGTATTAAGCCAGCGGATCTTACAAAAAGTAGGGACGATGACGATGCTTCGATATACATTCACGGGCGCCGCTTTCTCCAGTCTATTGATTTTGCCGATAGAAGGCTTTCATGCTCCGTTATTCTCGGAGCCATTTCATTGGTGGCCTTTTTGCCGTATTGATGTTTGTGCTTATTTTTCCCTACGGTAATTAGTTATCTGTTGATTCCTATCGGATTGAAGTATTTGAAAACTACGTTGGTGGCTATTTATGGCTATCTAATCTTGATCGTGGCAACGATTACATCCCTATTGATCGGGCAAGACCGTTTCAGTTGGACACAGACGTTCGCCATTATCTGTATTTGCGCCGGGGTTTATCTGGTTGAGATAGCGGAAGGAAAAAGAGAAAAAGACAGTCAAGGTTTGACTTATTAAATATGAACTATTAAATTGTAGCGTTATGGATAAAAAACAAGAAAAGAAAATCTGGAACTCTCAACTTGCGATTGAGAATCCGAAGAATGATAGGATCGCTGTTATTTACTCTGTAAAAAGTTAGTAGTGTACGAATCCTAGAGAAACCTCGTAATCCGAAAAAGAGGGAAGACCCGTTGACAATCATCATCCCCTATTCTATATATAAATATATGAATAGGGGATGACTGTCTATTTATTCTCCACTTCCATGCCCATGATATAATCGTTCATGAAATAGCCGTTTCCTATATGATGGTCCCGTGTGCCTATTTCCCGTAATCCCATATGTCTGTAGAAGCCTATGGCGGGATTGTAACGGTTTACGTATAATTCTATAGTGAAAGGTCCGGTATGTACCTCTCCTTCAAATAGTTAATACCTTGCTCGATGATAAAACGCCCGGATTCCTGTGCCATGCATTTCCGGTAGGGGAATAGATCTTTTGAAAATTGTACGTGTTTTCGCCTGTTTTCTCTATGGATAAATAGCCTGCCGGCATATCGTCCGCCAATATAATAAAATATTGATGATGTAACTCTTCCATTTGTTTAAGAATGTTATCCGGAGCGTACATCATATCGAACATATAATCCAATTGCTCTTTAGAAAGTATCTTTCCATACGTGTTCTCCCAAATGCGTGAGGCAAGGTCATGAATAAGAGAACGATCATCAATAGTCGCTTTTTCTAATCGTAAACATGTTAATTTTGTATTTTTGACTCACAAAGATACAAATAGACGAACAAAAATACAATATAGACGAATGTAAATAGAATTTTTTACTTGACTAGTGTTATTTTTTAGCTTGATTTCACACTTATTTTCATGTTAATCCGCGAAAAATAATAACTTTGTGGGCGTTTACTATTGAAAAATACAATTCAAATACATAATAGGGAAATGGATACAAAGATTCAGGAACTAACAGACAAGATCTACAAGGAAGGTGTAGAGAAGGGAACGAAGAAGCGGGGCGTATAATCGCCGAGGCCAATGCTCAAAAGGATACGATTCTTAAAGATGCGGAAGCGGGAAGCGAAACGTATCGTAGCGGCTGCCGAGAAACAAGCTGCCGAGTTGAAGAAGAATACGGAAGCCGAATTGAAATTGTTCGCCACCCAGTCTGTCGAGGCGTTAAAGAGCGAGGTGACAAACCTTATCACTGGTGATATCGCTAGTTCGAATGTGAAAGCGGCGTTGATGGATCCCGCCTATATGCAGAAAGTGATCCTTGAGCTTGTGAAAAGCTGGCCCGCTAATGAGTTCTTGACTATCCAAGCTTCTGATTCCGATGGCTTGAAGGCGTATTTTGAGGCCAATGCCAAAGGCTTGCTAGAGAAAGGGTATAAGATCGAGAAGGTAAGCGGAAAGAAAGCGTCTTTTCATTATCCCGGCTTGGATGGGTCTTATAAAGTGACGTTTGGCGAAGACGAGTTCATCGGAGTTCTTTAAAGAGTTCTTGCGTCCGCAATTAGTAGAAATGCTGTTCTGATATGAGTAAGTATTACTACTTAATCTCCGGACTTCCCTAACATAGCGTTGGATGATAGTAAACTAGCCTATTCGGTCTGTGAGTTCCGGACAGAAATAGAGGATATGCTATCTTCTAAGGACAAAAAGCTGATTGATTTATTTTTATTTGAAATATGATAATATAAATCTGCTGGCTCACGCTAAAAAGACCGGACTCCGATCCGGATCAAAGAGGAAGAATAACGTATGATGAGTTCAATACTTTTATATAAAGCGTTGAAGGATGAGGAAAAATTCCCAAAAATGATAATCTCCCGCCTTATTTCGTGCAATTCTTTAAACTGTATCTAGCCGAAGAGGCTAAGGACACCAAAAAGCGAGAAAGAATATATATCATGGGAAGACCGCTTGGCTGCGTTATATTATGAATATGCCATGAAATGTGGGAATAAGTTCGTGGCCGATTGGTTCGAGCTTAACCTGAATATCAACAATGTTCTTACTGCGATCACTTGCCGTAAATATGGATTTGATAAGGCCAATTATATCGTGGGGGCATAATGAGATAGCGGAAAATATCCGTACGTCGAACGCCCGTGATTTCGGCTTGCAGGCGATTCCGTGGAATATTTGCCCGAGTTACAACGCATCGCCGAAGAGACCGATCTGATCGTTCGTGAGAAGAAAATCGATCTTTTGAAATGGAAATGGCTGGACGATAATACCTTCTTCAAGACGTTCGACATAGAGAGTGTATTCGCTTATTTATTGAAATTGGAGATGATAGAGCGCTGGGTAACCTTGGATAAGGCGAGAGGCGAGAAGACTTTCCGTGAATTGGTAGGCGCCATGAAGATGGGTAGTGAGAATGCGTTGGAAGAATTTAAAAAGAAACAATATAAAATAAATTATGGCTACGAAAGGAATTGTAAAAGGAATCGTATCCAACCTAGTAACCGTAGAGGTGGATGGTCCGGTTTCTCAGAATGAGATCTGTTACATTTCTGTCGGAGGCGTGAAGCTGATGTCGGAAGTAATCAAGGTGATAGGTAAGAATGCCTTTTGTACAAGTATTTGAGAGCACACGTGGTATGCGTGTCGGCGACGAGGCTGAATTCAAGGGCATATGTTGGAAGTTACGCTGGGTCGGGTATGTTGTCCCGCAACTATGACGGTTTGCAGAATGACTTGGACAAGATGGAAGGTGTATTCTTGAAACGTGGCGATTATACGTTTGCGTTGGACAATGATAAGAAGTGGGATTTCAAGCCTCTGGCTAAAGCGGGCGATACCGTGAGCGCCGGTGATTGGCTGGGAGAGGTGGACGAGAATTTCCAACCTCATAAGATTATGGTCCCCTTTAAGTTCGAGGGATCTTATACTGTGAAATCGGTGGTTCCAGCCGGACAATATACCATCAATGATACGATGGCTGTCCTTACGGACGAAAATGGCACGGACGTAAACGTGACGATGATCCAGAAATGGCCGGTAAAGAAAGCCATCACTTGTTATAGAAAAGCCCCGTCCATTCAAATTGCTGGAGACGGGGGCGTTCGTACGATCGATACCGTGAACCCGATCGTTGAGGGTGGTACCGATTTATCCCCGGTCCGTTCGGTACGGGCAAGACGGTGCTTCAGCACGCTATCTCTAAACAAGCGGAAGCGGATATCGTGATTATCGCCGCCTGCGGTGAGCGTGCGAATGAAGTAGTGAGGTCTTTACGGAGTTTCCGGAATTGGTAGACCCGCATAGGACGTAAATTGATGGAACGTACGATCATTATCGCCAATACATCCAACATGCCGGTAGCCGCTCGTGAGGCATCCGTATATACGGCGATGACCATCGCCGAGTATTATCGCAGCATGGGCTTGAAGGTTCTGTTGATGGCCGACTCTACTTCCCGCTGGGCACAGGCTTTGCGTGAGATGTCCAACCGTTTGGAGGAGTTGCCCGGACCGGATGCTTTCCCGATGGACTTGTCCGCTATCGTGGCGAACTTCTACGCTCGTGCGGGATTCGTCCATTTGAAAAACAACGCTACAGGTTCCGTCACTTTCATCGGTACGGTATCGCCGGCCGGTGGTAAACTTGAAGGAGCCGGTGACCGAGAATACGAAGAAGGTGGCCCGTTGTTTCTATGCCTTGGAGCAGGAGCGTGCCGACCGTAAACGTTATCCGGCCGTAAACCCGATCGAGAGTTATTCCAAGTATATCGAGTATCCGGAGTTTCAGGAATACATCGCTAAACATATCTCCCCGGAATGGATCGAGAAAGTAAACGAGATCAAGACCCGTATGTTGCGTGGTAAGGAGATCTCCGAGCAAATCAATATCTTGGGTGATGATGGTGTGCCTGTCGAGTATCACGTTACATTCTGGAAGTCCGAGTTGATCGACTTCGTGATCTTGCAACAGGATGCTTTCGATGCCATCGATGCGGTTACTCCGTTGCAACGTCAGGAATTCATGCTGGATAGAGTCGTAAATGTTTGCCGTTCAGAGTTTAAGTTTGATAACTTCCTTGAGGTTATGGACTACTTTAAGAAGATGATCAACATCTTTAAGCAGATGAACTATTCGAATATGAGAGTGACCAATTCAAGAAGTTTAATACGGAACTGGATGAACTTTTGAAGGAGAGAATCGAAAATTAAAAGAGTTATGGCAACAAAAGCATTTCAAAAAATATATACGAAGATTACCCAGATCACAAAAGCTACCTGTTCGCTGAAAGCAACGGGAGTTGGGTATGATGAGTTGGCCTCTGTAGACGGAAAGCTGGCTCAGGTGGTAAAGATTATCGGCGACGAGGTGACGTTGCAGGTATTCTCCGGAACGGAAGGTCTCCGTACGAATGCCGAGGGTGGTATTCATGGGGAAGGCCCCTTCCTTGAAAGTAGGTGACCAGTTAGCCGGACGTTTCTTCAACGCTTATGGCGAGCCTATCGATGGCGGTCCGATCCCCGAGGGACGTGAGGTCGAGATCGGTGGTCCGTCCGTGAACCCGGTACGTCGTAAACAACCCTCTGAATTAATCGCTACGGGTATCGCCGGTATCGACTTGAATAATACCTTGGTAACCGGTCAGAAGATCCCGTTCTTCTCCGACCCCGACCAGCCTTTCAACCAAGTTATGGCGATGGTAGCCTTGCGTGCAAAGTCCGATAAGATTATCTTGGGAGGTATGGGTATGACGAACGACGACTACCTGTTCTTTAAGAATACATTTAGTAACGCCGGTGCCCTAGACCGTATCGTTAGTTTTATCAACACGACCGAGGACCCGTCCGTAGAGCGTATCTTGATCCCGGATATGGCGTTGAGCGCCGCTGAGTATTTCGCCGTGGAGAAGAACGAGAAGGTCTTGGTATTGCTTACCGATATGACCAACTACGCCGATGCCTTGGCGATCGTATCAAACCGTATGGGACCAGATCCCGTCTAAGGACTCTATGCCGGGTTCCTTGTATTCGGATTTGGCGAAGATTTACGAGAAAGCCGTTCAATTCCCGGCGGGAGGTTCCATCACGATTATCGCCGTAACGACCTTATCTGGTGGTGATATCACGCATGCCGTACCTGATAATACGGGTTATATCACGGAAGGTCAGTTGTATTTGCGTCGTGATAGCGATGTGGGTAAGGTCATCGTCGATCCGTTCCGAAGCTTGTCTCGTTTGAAACAGCTGGTAACCGGAAAGAAGACCCGTGAGGATCATCCACAGGTAATGAACGCCGCCGTACGTTTGTATGCCGATGCCGCCAACGCTAAGACCAAGCTGGAGAACGGTTTCGACTTGACCGACTATGACAACCGCACCTTGTCTTTCGCCAAGGATTATTCTTCTAAGCTGTTGGCTATCGACGTAAACTTGGATACGACGGAGATGCTGGACGTAGCTTGGGGATTGTTCGCTAGATATTTCAGCCCGGAGGAGGTAAATATCAAACAAGGATTGGTTGATAAGTACTGGAAGTAAATTAAATAAACATGGCAATAAAGTTTCAATATAATAAAACCTCTCTTCAGCAATTGAAAAGCAACTGAAAGTACATTGTGCGCACGCTCCCCATCGTGGGAACAAAGGCGCCCTGCGGAGGTGAAGCGCGCTGCAAGGCCGATGCTGCCGCTGGACGCGAGTTGGAAAAATCAAGCTTATGAGCCATGTTCGCCCTTTGGAATGAGTTCGACGCGCCTCATTGATAAAGGTTAGCGTGTTCATCTCGGTGCAGAAAGATTGCCGGCGTAAGAGTGCCGTTGCTCGGTAGATTTCGAGATACGCCCGCTTGTTCAATGCGCCCAAATGGTATGCAGACGGGTTGCATTTGCTCAAAGGAGCACGGTTGAACCGTGGCCAAGCTGAACTTGCTGGAACATGCGCGTAAAAAGACCAAAAAAGGTGATACTTTTTGGTACAGCTATCAGGATACTGCGCAAAAATCAAGCGTTTATGGAAGGCGAGAGAACCTCTCTCAAGTCGTCGCGAAGCACAAGAAAAAAAGGAAGGAGCAAGCATGATTACGAAAATGAAGAAGCTCACGTTCCTTGTATATTATAAAATTGCATTCATTTCGCGAACGGTGTCCGAAATGGCTGACGAAAGCAACAGGTGTTGCCGATACAGTTACGGACAATGTCTGTCTGCAGGACGGTATCGTCTGTCAGGCGTTTAAGCCCGGCGGTGGAGGAAACACCCGCCTCGGCAGCCCGCGGACTGGAAGTGCTGAACGAAGTGGACGGTTGCAAGAAGCTGAAAGAATAAGTTGCAACAGCAGTTGCAGACCTATCAGAAGGAAAAGCTGCTGGAGCCATGGGGTAACTTTGAACCCGCAAGTGTCGCACGATGCCGGACTGACAGTAGGCTTTTTACAGTTGCTCGGAAGGGGCAATTACGACGCAACCTGGGAAGATACCTATAATACGCGATGGTTATCAGCCTCAGGCCCTCGCGTCTATTTCGTTACCGTAACCGGTAGTTCGGAAGAACCGGATTTGGATGCGAGCAGGCCAAGCTGCCGCCTTACTCATTGGAGCGCGTACAAGTGCTTTTGTGACGAACAGGCTCTGGCGGATAACGAGGAAATGAAAGTGCTTGCCGAGAGAGAAATCCCTTCGTTGCGTGCGCCTTGAAAGGTGAACACCGGACTCCAAAGTAATGCTGAATACGGAAGCTACGGCAGAGAAACTGATGCTCGCTGCCAAGGCGGCATCCAGAGTCGGAGAAATCTCCGGAATGGCGATGCGCAGCACGTGTACTACGAGGTAATCTCTCCCGTACCGGGCCACAACGTGCCTATACAGTTGAACAACAAAGGTTTCTTTGCCTGGTTCGAGCCTATATGCAAGCTCTATATGCTGCCCAAGTATAACGAGCTGGACCTGACGCCGTTCTTTTGCACCTTTTTATGGTGTTCTTCGGCTTGTGTCTGGGAGACCCGGTTACGGACTGTTCCTGTTTCTCGGAGCAACCCCTGTACCGTCTGTTTGCCGGAAGAACATCAGCGCTGCGATGAGACCTGGCCTCCTCTCATTGGTGCAGGTATTGGCGGCATCCACTTTCTTCTGCGGATTGCGTGACCGGCAATGCGTTCTTCGGAGCGAACATTTACGATATCGACCTTTCTTCCAAAAATGAAAGCGGGCCTTGTTCATGGACATCAATAACGATGTTCCAGTTGTCGTTGATACTCGGTGTGGTGCAGATATTGTTCGGTATGGTGCTGAAAGCGGTGAACCAGGGTATTCACAGTTCGGGTTCAAGTATGCCGTGGCTACGATTGGCTGGATTATATTGCTGGTTTCCTGCGGAGTAGGAGCCTTGCTGCCGGAAGTCATGCCATTGGGCGGTACACGGTGCATCTGTGCATCCTCGGTGTGGCGGCAGCCATGATATTTCTCTACAACAGTCCGGGAAAGAACATATTCCTCAAATATCGGGCTCGGGCTTTGGGATTCCTACAATATGGCTACCGGATTGCTGGGCGATGATTGCTGTCATCGTATGTACGTCTGTTTGCCCCTCGGACTGTCGGTGGTATCCCTTGCAGGGGTGTTCAACAGCTTGGCGGTGGGCATGAGTCCTGACAATGTCATTGCAGGTCCCATCGTAATGGTACTGATATTCGTTATCGGCCATGCCATCCCAATATCTTTATGAACGTGCTCAGTGCAATGGTTCACCCCATGCGTCTGACCTTTGTGGAATTCTTCAAGGGGAATTCGGATACAGGCGGCAGGAATACCCAAGCCGTTTAAAATTGAAAGTTGAAAATTTAAATTGAGAAATAGAGAATAAAGTGATTGATAAAAAGAGGAAGATAGGAGTTGCGCAGAGATGGCGTGATCTTTCTCCGAGAGTCTTCAGGAGAATTCTTCAAAAGAAATCTTTAAGAGAAACAAACAAGAAACAAACAAGAGAAACAAATGAAAGAGAAACAAAATGAAAACTAAACAACAGACAAAATGAATTGATGATTGCCCATTGCAGTGATGATTGGGTTGTCGAGATTATCGGGCGGGTGCCTACAGGTGACAGTACTGCGATATCAGGTGCTTTCGAGCAATTTTCGGTAACTTCAGCAGCGACCGCTACGGTACTTTCAGGGCTTGTACATTTTGCCGGAGCATTTTTCGGCATCCTTACTTTCCGGGCAGGCGCCATTCGGGCTGCTGCCATTCTGGGTGGATGGTTGCCGCTGTTTCTCCACTATTCGTCAAGGTTGCGCCAACGGTATTGCCGCATCGGCCAGGGACGACGTATTCAGCAACACGCTGATTGCCGTCCCCGGGCTTTTTATGCGTTGTAGCTTTGGCGCACTTTCTTGATTAACCATACAATGCAATAACGGTTGAAGCAACAGAAGAGAGGGGTGTAAAAATATAACACTGCTGGTCACGGAATTATACGGAAAAAACAAGTATCTGCGTTTTCAAAAATCACGTGCTAAGGCAACTTGATACCTCTTTTTCATCTTTTCCTTCTTCCCCGTACAAAATTTCTGTTTTTCTTTTCATGGTAATCTTCGGCTCTTCTCTGGCTATTGGTGGGCTTTTAGCGTTTGCCGGTGAAGTAG
>VOFK01001358.1_pt1 | contig 15154 bp, 21 predicted proteins | sample 5384121 | NCBI WGS metagenome assembly VOFK01 (sample SAMN12384730, study PRJNA508395) | human gut metagenome | isolation source: healthy gut J | host: Homo sapiens
TTCATCAGACGGCTGGCAAAACGTGCGTGCATGTTGGTCGGCGTAGCTTCTTCTGCTTTTTGCGTCGAATGTTTTCGTTCGAGTTCCTTGCCCAAGCCTTGCCGCACAATACAAATACTCCTGCGTACACCGATAGGAGCACTCAACGATTCATGGCAACGAAGCATAGCACCTACCAACGGTTCGCTGCTACGCAATGCTGGACACATAGGCAGGAGCGGCAAATGTAACCAACTTCAAAGAATCGCTTACTGCACCGGATATCGCTTTTTTGTACTGGTCGAGAGTCGCGTTAGCGGCTTTCGCCAAGCTTCATAATCTTTTCAGCTTTTCTTATCTTTAACGCAATTTCAGCTCTCAACTGATCCTGTACAGCTTTCAAAGGACGATATCCTTCCGGAGTAACACCTACCAAAGCCCTCAACCATAGTGATCGCTTTTCGCCACATTCGTACAAACCGGAAACATCACCCGGTTTAGCGGAGAATGCCCATCTTAATCTTCTTTAGTACCTCTTACACCACCGATCGTATGTTCTGACTATACAAGTCTTTTCTGTCCAACAGTCTGTATCCGGCTTCTTCAGCATTAGCGGCCATCTTTTCTGCAGTAGGATTAGCAGCGATGAACTGGCTGAAGTCATTGTAAGCACGGTTATATGTTTCTTTGCTGAACTCAACTTCACGTTTCACAACAGCTACTTTATATTTATCCTTCACGGCTTTCTTGTTAGTCACCTGAGGATTACATTAGCCTGACCTAACGGCAGGTTCACTACTTCGTTCACACCTGTATTGTTGATAGCAGAGCTAAACTTCAGGTTGTCACCATCGATCTGCGCTCCTTCATATTGTGCAGAGCTCATCCAGTTGCTTTCACCTGTCTGACCATATTTTTTAGCCAGATCCGCGAAGTTAGCACCTCCTTTGATAGCAGTATAGATACTGTCTGCGCTGTTTTTGTCTTCAATGCATCTTCTGCAAATACCTGGATCTGACGGAACCTCGATAGAGTCGGCAGCGGCAGTCTTGGCAACTACTTTGAATGAATTGATAGTATTGTTCGGCACCATTATAGTAAGGACCATAAACTGAACCTATAGAAGCAGAATCCAGACGGGCAAACTACATCAGCCGGGAAAGCTGTCTTGTTGTAGAACAAGTCACATAAGTGAGCCTCCGGAACCTACAGAACGGATAAAAGAAGTATAATCGTCTGTTGTGTTAGCCAACTGTTCGGTAGCTTGCGTCTACTTCCTTCTGGATAGCAGCTCTGTCTTCGGCACTTGCAGTCACCCTGAACATCGATGTACTTGATATCACGGCTTTTCCCTGATATTGCTTGAACTGTTCTTTCTTCTTGTTATAAAGGTCTTTCAGTTCCGATTCTTTCACTACGATTGTAGAGTCTACTACAGAAGAATAAGGAACGGCAGCCATCAACAGGTCGTATTGATTCACCCCTTGCATCGAAAGCATCCTGTGCTTCTACCGGATTGGAAAGAAAGTGCTTTTAGATACCAATGCGTGATATTTCTCAGCCAGACGGCTCTGAACCAATGTTTTCTGGATGAATGACCAGTATTTGTACATGTTGTTATACTGTTCGGCATACTGAGCAGGCATCTGAGATTCGCTCATCTTGGCATAATCTACCAGGAACTTATTCAGCATATCCTTATCGAAAGCACCGGTCTGCGGGTTGCGGAAAGGAGTCTGTTGCAACAAAGGATGCACGCCTGCTTTCAGGATATCCTGAATTTCAGCAGCAGACTGTCAATCCCAATGCTTTTTTTCTCAACCAGTTTGTTATTTACGTAGGAACGCCATACTTCGTCGCGCACCTGATTGTCGTCGTTCAGTGCAGTCACTCCACGAGAGAGCTTTTTATCACCTCGGTATATTCTTTCTACCAAATTCTGATACTCCTGAGCGGAAAGAGCGTCTCCGTTCACCTCACCTACGTCATGTGCCTGATGCGGCTGCATCACCTTCCCCATGCGTCACCCGCGATGAAAGCAAACAGCGCCAAAGCCGATAACAATCACCAATAGAGGTCCTTTCGACCTAATGTTTTGTAATGTTGCCATTTTGATTAATACGATTTATGTTTATTATTATTTCTTTCTCATTGTCATTTTAGCGCACGAAGATACAAAAAAATGCTAATATGCTTCTATTTATTGGCTAAAAAATTTCTTGATTATCGTCATTATTCCAAGACTTTTAATCGCACGAGTTCTATTTTTGTCGCTGTGACCTTAATTATCTTGAATTGATAACGTCCCACCCGCACCACTTCATGCAGCTTCGGAAAACTCTGATATTGGTTCAGAATCAGTCCTCCTACCGTCAGATAATCGTCCGATTCGGGCAAATCGAGTCCGAACGTCTCATTGACTTTTTCTATCTCCAAGCGGGCGGACAACACATACTGCGTTCATCAATCTGCTTGCAAATATAGGAAGTATTATCGTGTTCGTCTTCTATATCTCCAAAGATTTCTTCAACGAGGTCTTCCAGAGACACGATGCCGGACGTACCGCCAAATTCATCCACCACTACGGCAATCGTTTTCTTTTGCTGCATGAAGAGTTTCATCAGTTTGTTGGCGGACATCGTTTCGGGCACAATCGGCACTTGCTTTCACATTCTCATGCCAGTTTTTCGGAGCACGAAACATTTCCGACGAATGAATATAACCCACCACATTGTCGATATTTCCATCGTACACAATAATCTTGGAAATTCCGGATTCGATGAAGCGGCTTTTCAACTCGTCCAGCGAAGTTGTCAGATCAACAGCCACCACTTCGGTACGCGGAACGATACAGTCGCGGATTTTTTATGTTCGAGAAATCCAAAGCATTCTGAAAGATTTTTCACTTCCGTATCCAGTTCCTCCTCATTCTCGGCATTATCAATACTGCTTTGCACGAAGTAGTCCAAGTCGACTTTTTCCAAACGCTCTGTCGGATGCATCCTTGTTAATCTTCATTCCAAAGACACGAAGGAATAAACAAGACAAACCGGAAGCCAGTTTAGAAATAGGATATAGAATGACGTAACAAATAATCAGTGGAATGGCAAAAACATTCAAGACCAGATTGGGATTGATTTTGAAGATTGTTTTCGGCAGAAACTCTCCGGTCACCAGAATAATAAGGGTAGAAATAACGGTCTGCGCCAACACCATCAGAAAATGATTATCAATGAATCCCGCCAGCAGATTATCGCCAATAATCTGTGCCATCAGAATACCATAGATGACTAGTGCGATATTATTCCCCACCAGCATGGTAGAGATAAATTCATTCGGGTTCTTGAAGAAGATAGAAAGGATGCGGGACGTAATTCCCCCCCTTGCGTTCCATCTCAAAACGCAGTTTGTCTACCGACACAAAAGGCAATCTCCACTCCTGAAAAGAAAGCGGAGAAGACCATGGTGATAATTAGAGAGATATAAATATTCATAGTTTATTTCACAGAATCTTTTTCGCACTGAATCCGGCAGCGCTTTTGTTTCCGGTTGGGGCGGACCACCTGCTTCCTCATCCACATAGAAAATACCTTCGATATTATGGATGGTATATATGGTCATTTGCTGGTTCGAGTCGAATCCATGCCCTGTAATAATTCTGTCCGGTTGTTGAATACGTATAAACTTGTCGGAATATACCTTTTGGGTAGCTTCGTTCCAGTACAGCAGTTCCGTATTAAAAACGCTCTCCTTTCCGGTTCTGTATATCTACGTTCCCTATCAGCTTCCAAAGCCTTTCTTTGTCATAATAGTAGGCAGTATCCGCTTTGATACTGGCTTCTATATGAAAGATAGAGTCGAACTGTTCCAGATATACGCCCTTCTCAAAGGCCCAATAGGATGGTTTTTACGGTCGTACACCGACCATTCTTCCGTATTCACTCTGTAGCGTGTCACTCCGGAATCGGAGATAAGGGTGGTGACTCCCAATGTTGTGTCATCATCGGAAGGGAATCACGTTCCGTGATAGCCTCACCCATAGCTTTCTTCTTTCCGCCACAGGAAGATAATAAAAGAAGCATAACAATCACCCCGGAGGTAATTGTTATGCTCATGCTTTTATGCAATAAACGGTTTCTTCGTTTTCGCAACATACGGTTATCTAATCGTTGTAGTCTCTCCTATCCAACCGCCGATAGTGATGCGGTCGCCTTGCTTGTAACCTAACATAAACAGGTCTTTAGCTTGTGGAGTATGACCAGAATATCTACCGATCAAGCTGTTAGCTTCTTCAGCTACGCTCGGATCCACTTGTTTTGCACGTTGCAGTTTGTCAATCACTGCAAAGTAAGTACATTTGTTCAAAGCAGGTTCGTCGCTCCAGTTGGGGCTCATTGCATACAGATTGGCAATCAGGATATATGGAGCACCATAGTTTTCGTTGAACCCGATAGCTTTCTGGCAATATGCTCTTGCTTGAGACAGCTTTTTGGCAGAAGCCAATACTGCTGCGGGCAGCGTATGCTTTTTTCAGCTTTCTTCACATTGTCTGTTTCCAGGTTCACTGCTTCGTCAAAGAATTTCACAGCACCGTCAATATCACCTTTCTTAAATGCCTGATAAGCACATCCGGTAGCAGCTTCTGCTGTCGGTTCCATCTTGTAAGCATAGTAAGATGCTTGCAAATAAGCTTCGCTTTCAGTACATTTCATCATTTTCATGATGTCGATAACTTTCTTCAAGTAAGCCAAGTCAGTCTGGTTAGCTTCTACTTTCGGTCCATAGATGTTTTGCAGTGATTCGCAATCAGCTGTTCCACTGTTTACAAACAAAGCCACTAAGTTATCCTTGATACCCAGTAAAGGTTTCTTCTTTGCTTCGCTGGCTTCAGCAGCAATAGCAGCGTCTACATATTCAGAAGCAGCCAGATAGTCCTGAATGAACTGTTCTTTATGATTCGGATCCGTTTTCAGTTTATCCAAAGACATTTGCAGGAAATAGAAGATAGTCGCACCTGCCGATTCGCCTTTCACTGCATTTACAGACTGACTCAACCATTGATAAGCCTGGTTCACATCAATCTTCGGAGCAAAAGCGATATAATCTACTGCTTTGATACCCAGAGCTTCGTCAGCAGAAGACACTTTTTGTACCTTTAGCTAGAAACTCATCTGTGTATTTAATACGCAAGTCATGCGTATTCATCAGTTCATCAAAATATTTCTGATATTCCGGATTATTCCTATCCTTGATTTGTCCCATCAAGCCTTTCAGAATCTTATATCCGTCAGTAAAGGTATAGAAACGAAGCGTCGGACAGTTTTTCCAACACAGCTTTCCAAGGAGTATACGCATCTTTTAAAATTACCAGCACGCACAGCTTCATGCCAGATACTACTGTTCGAGTTACAGTTAGTCGCATCCTGTTACCACAGTGGTTGCCCCTGCCGAAAGGGAACAACATAGCCACAAGCGTTTTAATTTTCATTGTATCTAAATTTTAGTTGTTATTATATAGTCGTCTATTCTTTCTTACATTCATCTCATTACTCCACTCTGCGTTTGAAGAACCAACGTTCGTTGAACGTCAATCCGATGCTCACGCGGAAGATGTTTTCATTTACAAAAGCCGATTCCTGTCCACTGATACGGACAAATTGTCCGCTGATGCTAAGAATGGAACGGGAACGAGGCACAGGCAGACCGAAACCGGCAGTTACGCCATATTCACGGGTAGCCTCTTTGCCGCCGATCTTATAATACGGAGTCGTATAATAAGCTCCCAGACGGTATTTGATGTGGGATAAATAGGAACGTCCCATCAAATTAGGAATGTATTCCGCACCCACTGATACTTTATGACGGTTGCAATACGTGTATGTTTCATTAAAATCCTCACGTACAGCATCATCCGATGTATTTACGCCAAACTTGGTTTTTGACCACTGCTGCAGACTATAATCCGCTCCGACTGTCAGGCGTTTGTCATAGTTATATGTAAATCCGACGCCAAAAGTATTAGGAAGTTCCAACGTAGCATCCAAGTTATTGCTATTAGTCGTACTAACCTGTGTCGTTACTGTATAATCATTATTCAGTTTATGTTTCGGAGAAAAAACAGCCCCGATTGTCATTGAATGCTTCTTATTAAAATCCAATGTATATTGTGTACCAAAATCCAGTTTATAGTCTGAAATAGATACCCCCCATCTGCTGTATATAAGAGTAAGACTCCGATGTCGCGGGATAAATGATAGTCCGCGTCCGTGTTATATCTCCCCAAAAATAAGAAGCATTCACACCCAGAGAAAGATTCTTAAGTACTTTCACACCAATACCACCATAAAGTTGATGCAATCCCCCATCTCCTGTAAAACTCCGGGTTTGACTGACTCCATTATCAACTTTGCTATCCGACACTGAATATCCCACATTGGAGAACGGCAACAGTCCGATACTCATCGCTATCTTCGGATGCAAACGGAATTGCATAGCCAGATAGTCAAAACTGGAGTTTTTAGCGTTCAGTTTCACACCGCTACCGCTAATATTCATATTTTGCAGACTGACACCTCCTTCAAAGAGGAATGTCAATGAGTCAATGGCTGTATACGAAGCAGGATTCGTCGGATTGATCTGCGCCCCATCCCGGAGTCCGAAAGCAATTCCACCCATCGCCTTGCTATTCCCGAAACTTTGATCGGACAAGTCGCCATAGCCATATCGTGTGTAAGGAGAGTTTGTATTATTTTGAGCGATTGCCATTCCGGTAACCATCGTGAGCAAAAAGCGCACAAAGTGTGTGTTTAAATCCTACCATTATTATAGTTTAAAATTCTATTTAATCCTTTCAACACTAAAAATCTATCTGCAAAGATGACACTTTTTACGCTGCTATCAAAAGAAAAATCATCTCCGCCCGTTAAAAAAACCAAAAGTTCAGGATATTTATGCTTCATAGCCTCAATATAGCCTGAAATTTCGTATTCCATCCCTTTCATCACTCCGGCACGTATAGCCGTTTCGGTGTCCCGTCCCATCGGGAGTTTGCGCCCATTGGTGTCCACCAGAGGCAAACGCCCGGTAAACTGATGAAGTGCTTTAAAACGCATCTGCATACCGGGAGAAATATTACCACCATGATACTGACCTTTTGAGTCGATAAATTCATAAGTGATGCAAGTTCCGGCATCAATAACCAACACATCCCGATGAGGGAATTGCTCATTAGCACCAACTACGGCAGCCATACGATCGTACCCCCAATGTTTCAGGAGTTTCGTACAGATTGACAACCGGAAGCGGAGTCTGATGATTGAGCCACAACAATGGGAACGGCAAAGCTGCCAAATCGGCTAGTATCCGTTCGCTTAAATCTATGACAGTAGCCACAATCCCCTGCTCAACCGGATACTTGGAACAAAGTGCTTTCAAACAATCCAGCGACTGATTGGATTCGGTTAATACCTCCACCATCTCTCCGCCATTGAAGAGAGCCACCTTTTTTGCCATCGTATTTCCTATGTCGATAATTAAATTCAATGCATTTTCATCTTTAGCGAGCGCAAAGGTAAGGCAAAAAAAAAGAGAAATTGAAGCATCGAGAGAGAATTATCTTTATTTTTCCATTCACAGAACACAGAAAAAGTGTGTTGAGCGAACTATATTTATATAGATTATTAATATTTATTATTTATATATGCTCGTTAGGGTGTCCGCCCTCTTTTTTCCAGGCGTTATAACCGCATAAGTAACAGCCCATTACACAACCATCAGGGGTGTCCACTAGGGTGTCCGGTATTTCGCAAAGATTTGACGCCCGAACAGAGGCTCTATTTCACCTAAACAGAGCCTCTGTTTACCCCAATTAGAGCCTCTGTTCTGATAAAATAGAGGCTCCGTTTTCCCGAATCCAACTATTCTTTCTATATTTGCCACCGAAATAAAACGAACCAGCTAATGAAACGGTTTTTCTCATACATCATCCTCTCCTTCTTCCTGTTGCTTCTGCCCACCGGACAAGCATCTGCCAACAACAACGACTCCATCCGTTTGAGCCTGTTGACTTGTGCCCCCGGAGAAGAAATATATTCCCTGTTCGGACACACTGCCATCCGTTACGAAAATCCTTCACAAGGGATTGACATTGTATTCAACTACGGACTGTTCAGTTTCAACACTCCCAACTTCATCTTCCGCTTCTCGCTCGGAGAAACAGACTACCAACTGGGAGAAACGGATTATGAACGTTTTGCAGCTGAATACGCATTCTACGGACGCAGCGTGTGGCAGCAAACACTGAATCTGACCGATGAAGAAAAGACAGAACTAATCCGGTTATTACAAGAAAATTATCGTCCGGAAAACCGGGTATACCGTTACAATTTCTTTTACGACAATTGTGCTACCCGCCCCGGGACAAGATAGAAGAAAGCATTGCAGGAAAAGTGATTTATCCCGCAGAACCACAGGATGGCTCCCTCACTTTCCGCGACATTGTACATCAATATTGCAAAGGACATCCGTGGGCGCGTTTCGGCATTGACCTCTGCATCGGAAGCGAAGCCGACCAGCCCATCACACAACGTCAGATGATGTTTGCCCCTTTCTACCTGATGGATGCTTTCGACGGTGCACAAATTAAAAGCGATTCTATCCAGCGTCCACTCATAACGGCCAACGAGCTGGTAGTCGATGCCACTCCCGAACCGGATGAAAGCGGCTGGATGCCCACTCCGCTCCAATGCACCTTACTCTTATTTATACTGACAGCCGCCGCCACGATCTATGGCATCCGCCGGAGAACCGGATTATGGGGATCGACCTTGTTCTTTTTGGCATGGCAGGTATCGTGGGATGCGTCCTCGCCTTCCTCGCGCTCTTCTCCCAACACCCGGCAGTCAGCTCCAATTTCCTATTATTGGTATTCCATCCGGGACAACTTCTTTTCTTGCCATACATTATATATTGTGTCCGAAAAGGGAAGAAATGTTGGTATTTAACCCTGAATCTGGCAGTTTTAACACTTTTTATAGTGCTTTTTCCTGTAATTCCGCAAAGATTTGACTTTGCTGTTGTACCTTTGGCACTCGTTTTGCTGATACGTTCAGCGAGCAATCTGATTGTGACATCTAAAAAGAAATAATGAAAGGACTACTAACTTCCCTCATCACCGTACTGACTTTCACCGGGCTACAAGCCCAGTCACTGCCTTCCGCCCCTAAATTAGTGGTAGGGCTGACTATCGACCAACTGCGTACGGACTATCTGGAAGCGTTTTCGTCACTCTACGGCGAGAAAGGCTTCAAACGTCTTTGGAAAGAGGGAAGAGTGTTCCATAACGCCGAATATACCTTCTGCAACGTAGACCGCGCTTCTGCCATCGCAGCCATTTACAGCGGCACGACGCCTTCCATGAACGGAATCATCTCCCAACGATGGATGGACGCCTCTACCCTTCGCCCTGTCAACAGCACAGACGACACGGCATTTTATGGGGGTATTACACCGACCAGACTGTCGCCCCCACCAAACTACTGACTTCAACCATTGCCGACGAGCTGAAAATAGCGACACAAGGCAAAGGACTCGTATATGCCATTGCACCCGATTGCGATGCCGCACTTTTTGCAGCCGGACATGCCGGAAACGGTGCTTTCTGGCTCAATCCCAACACCGGAAAATGGAGTGGAACGACCTATTATGGAGAATTTCCGTGGTGGGCAAGCCAATACAATGACCGTCAGGCGATTGATTTCCGTATTGCAGGTATGACATGGGAACCGGTATTCCCCGTGGCATGTACACTTTTCTGCCAGATTGGCGGGATATGCTCTTCAAATATAAATTTGATGATGACCGCAGTAATAAATACCGCCGCTTCATCGCCAGCCCTTTTGTGAATGATGAAGTGAATGCGCTTGCCGAAGAGGCATTGAACAAAAGCTCCATCGGCATGGATGACATTACTGACTTATTGGCACTCACTTATTATGCAGGAAACTACGCACATAAATCCGTACAAGAATGTGCGCTATGGAAATTCAGGATACGTACGTACGCCTCGACCGCAGCATTGCCAACCTGCTTGACGTGCTCGACAAGAAAGTAGGACTACAAAATGTACTTATTTTCGTCACTTCCACCGGATATATAGACAGCGAATCGCCTGATTCGGGATTGTACAAAGTGCCCGGCGGAGAGTTTTACCTCAACCGTTGTGCGGCTCTATTGAATATGTACCTGATGGCTACGTATGGCGAAGGAAAGTATGTGGAAGCTCACCATAACCAGCAGATTTATCTGAATCATAAAGTTATTGGAAAAAGAAAGAACTGAATCTGGCAGAGATCCAACAAAAAAGTCAGCAGAATTCCTGATGCAGTTCAGCGGAGTGAACGAAGCCTATTCGGCTAACCGGCTATTGCTGGGTTCATGGACTCCGGAAATCTACAGAATACGTAACAGCTATCACCGCAAACGTTCCGGGCGACCTCGTAATCGATGTATTGCCGGGATGGACCATTGTCAGCGAAAACGGCAATGAAAACAAGGTGGTACGCCACTCCTATATCCCCGCACCGCTGATCTTCATGGGACATTCCGTGAAACCGGCCATTATTCAGACCCCTGTAACCATTGACCATATTGCGCCTACACTGGCTCATTTATGTGCATCCGCTCCCAATGCCTCTTCTTCTGCCCCTATTACCGATCTTCGGTAAAAGATTCCTCACAAAAACCATGCGCAAAACATAAATAAATCAGCATTTTAATGTAACTTTGCGGAGATTTGATAAAAAGATTCCCCCTTGGATTAACGCAGATTTACAGGATTAAAAAATCCAATTTAATCCTCTTTAATCTGTGTAAATCGGTGAAAAAAAAATGCCGTGCAGAAATGAAATAAATAATAAACTAAATAATATAACATGGGATTTAATGAAATTTTAAGCTCGATTTTCGGAAACAAATCCATCGCGAGACATGAAAGAAATCAAGCCCTGGGTAGAAAAAGATCAAAGCTGCCTATCCGGAGATTGAAAAACTAGACAACGACGCCCTCCGTGCCAAAACGGAAGAACTCAAAAAAAAATATATCCATGAATCGGCTACTGCTGAACGTGCGAAGGTGGAAGAGTTGAAGGCAAGCATTGAAACTCTCGAACTGGAAGACCGCGAAGAAGTCTTCGCACAAATCGATAAGACAGAAAAAAGAAATTCTGGAGAAATATGAAAAAGCACTGGACGAAGTACTGCCCGTTGCTTTTTCTATCGTGAAAGCCACTGCCAAACGTTTTACAGAAAATGAAGAAATCGTCGTAACGGCTACCGACTTCGACCGTCAACTGGCTGCTACGAAAAAAGATTTCGTACGCATCGAAGGCGACAAGGCCATCTATCAGAATCACTGGGTAGCCGGTGGTAAACATTGTGGAACATGGTTCACTACGATGTACAGCTTTTGGTGGTGTCGTTCTGCATAAAGGTAAGATTGCGGAAATGGCAACCGGTGAAGGTAAAACATTGGTGGCTACACTCCCGGTATTCCTCAACGCATTGACCGGAAACGGCGTGCATGTGGTAACCGTGAACGATTACCTCGCCAAACGTGACTCCGAATGGATGGGCCCGCTTTATATGTTCCACGGCCTCAGCGTAGATTGTATCGACCGCCATCAGCCGAACTCCGATGCTCGTCGACAGGCATATCTGGCTGATATCACTATTCGGTACAAACAATGAATTTGGTTTCGACTACCTGCGTGACAACATGGCAATCAGCCCGAAAGACCTTGTACAACGCCCACACAACTATGCCATCGTCGATGAGGTTGACTCCGTATTAATTGACGACGCACGTACTCCGTTGATTATCTCCGGTCCTGTACCCAAAGGCGATGACCAGTTGTTCGAGCAACTCCGTCCGCTAGTGGAACGTCTGGTAGAGGCACAAAAAGGTACTGGCTACCAAATATCTTTCCGAAGCAAAAAAAACTGATCGCATCCAACGATAAGAAAGAGGTGGAAGAAGCGATTCCTCGCTTTATACCGCAGCCACAAGGCATTGCCGAAAAACAAGGCTTTGATTAAGTTCCTTAGTGAACAGGGTATCAAGGCAGGTATGCTCAAGACGGAAGAGATCTACATGGAACAGAACAACAAGCGTATGGCATGAAGTGACTGATCCGCTGTACTTCGTAATTGACGAAAACTGAATAGCGTAGACCTGACAGATAAGGGTGTAGACCTGATTACCGGTAACTCTGAAGACCCGACATTATTCGTGCTTCCGGACATCGCCGGACAACTTTCGGAATTGGAAAACCTGAATCTGACCAACGAACAACTGCTTGAAAAGAAAGATGAACTTCTGACAAACTATGCCATCAAATCGGAACGTGTACACACCATCAACCAGCTGTTGAAGGCTTACACCATGTTCGAGAAAGATGATGAATATGTAGTGATCGACGGACAGGTGAAGATCGTAGACGAGCAGACAGGCCGTATCATGGAAGGTCGCCGCTACTCTGACGGATTGCACCAGGCTATCGAAGCCAAGGAACGTGAAGTGGAAGCTGCTACGCAGACCTTTGCAACAATTACTTTTTGCAAAAACTACTTCCGTATGTATCACAAACTGTCCGGACCGGTACTGCTGAAACGGAAGCAGGCGAACTTTGGGATATCTACAAAATTGGACGTAGTCGTGATCCCGACCAACCGTCCGATTGCAAGAAAGGATAGAACGACCGCGTTTACAAGACGAAACGCGAAAAAGTATAAAGCTGTTATCGAGGAAATCGAAAAAAATTGGTTCAAGCAGGACGTCCGGTATTGGTGGGTACTACTTCGGTAGAAATCTCCGAAATGTTGAGCAAGATGCTTACCATGCGTAAGATTGAGCACAAGGTATTGAACGCCAAACTGCACCAGAAAGAAGCGGACATCGTTGCTACCGCCGGTTTAAGCGGAACAGTAACCATTGCTACCAATATGGCTGGTCGTGGTACCGACATCAAGTTAAGTCCGGAAGTGAAGGCCGCGGGCGGTTTGGCAATTATCGGTACGGAACGTCACGAATCCCGTCATTAGACCGCCAGTTGCGTGGTCGTGCAGGACGTCAGGGTGACCCGGGTTCTTCTGTATTCTTCGTATCACTGGAAGACGATTTGATGCGTCTGTTCTCTTTTCTGACCGTATTGCCAGTGTAATGGACAAAGCTCTCGGTTTGGGAAGGCGAAATGATCCAACACAAGATGATTTCCAACTCCATCGAACGTGCACAGAAGAAAGTGGAAGAAAACAACTTCGGTATTCGTAAACGTCTGTTGGAATATGACGACGTAATGAACAAGCAACGTACAGTGGTTTTACACCAAACGTCGCCACGCTTTGATGGGTGAACGTATGGTATGGGACATCGTGAACATGATTTGGGGACCGTTTGTGCCAATGCTATCGAAAACAATGATTATGAAGGTTGCCAAATGGAACAAGCTCAGATTAGCAATGGAAACCCGTTCACTGAAGAAGCAAATTCCGTAACGAGAAAAAGAAAAGTTGGGTCGAAAAGACTTTCAACATTGCGATGGATAACCAAACGCAAACTGAACGCGTTCTGGCACAGATCGCTAACCCGGTTATCAAACAGGTATATGAAAATCAGACACATGTGGCCGAAAACATCCTTGATTCCTTATTACAGACGGTAAACGATGTATAATATTTTGTAACCTGAAAGCGGCTTACGAATCGGAATCAAAAGAAGTGGTGAAGTCAAAACAGGAAATCAATCTTGCTCCACGTTATCGACGAAGCATGGAAAGAAAAACTTCCGCGAACTGGACGAACTGAAACATTCCGGTGCCAATGCAAGCTACGAGCAGAAAACTGGCTGACGAGCAACGGGGAATTCAGACTTTCCTTGGACGCCAGCGGTGAACAAAGATCAACCTATATCTATTTTGATGCGTGGACAAATTCCTCAGTAACAGGAAAGCTCCGGATGAACAGGCGGCCGTCATTAGAAGTGCGTCAGGCTGCTCCCGAACAACGTCAGGATTTAAGCAAAGTATCGCGAAAACAAAGAAAATTTGAGTGATCCGAACCAGCAGGCCGCTGCAAGTCAGATACTCGTGAACAGCAGAAACGTGAACCGATTCGTGCAGAAGACAGGTCGTAACGACCCTTGTCCGTGCGGAAGCGGGAAAGCATAAAAAACTGCCACGGAAAGTTAGAACCTTTGATTAATTAATAATTAAAAATTAAAGGTTGAAATTGTAGGGTAATGCTTATGGCATAGTTCTCTATATCATCCAAAGAAAGTCTCAAACGGTTAAAACCACTTTTTGCCTCTTCCAAAGTTGTACTTGTCTCGTACTACTAAATAGAACAAAAAACCAGGCAAAAATCTTATTCACTGGTTTTCATCGTTTTATTCCTGCTGGACTCTGGTAGCTGTCAGAGTTCGAACAGATCCCCATTGATTATCTGCAACTCAGCCGACTTGAGCTTTCTCCGGCAACTCCGAAAGTAGCTGGCCACCAGCGACGCCCCGGATAATAAACTGACAACAGAATGAAAAAATTAAAGAAGGTACACCATTGATAAGTTTCAGCAACAGCCAGCGCCATGGAGCCACGAATCACGGCAGAAGAAATAGCTATCAGCAGAACTACTTTGATGAGGTGGTTAGTCTGCCTTAATGATAAACTGTCGTAACCGACTTCTAACCTGGGAGTGGACTTTATTATTGCACTGGAAAACCTTGCAACTCAAAAGCAACAAAGACTGTCCGTTATCTGGATGAGTTCAACTGCTTTCAAGGAGCGGTAGGCAAAAAGTTTATCCCACGGTGGTTTATCTTCGAACGTAGCAGACCGATGACTACGCTCCATCTAATGATAGCATTTTTTGGGAGGAGTTTGGAGGTACAGCCATAAAGCCGCCACTGCATGATTCCCGACGCGGAATGCTGGAAGAAGCGCAGCATTCGCGAGGGAACGGTTCCGGTGAAAATATTGTCCCTATTTGGAAAAAAAAGGAACACGGTATCTTTATATTGAATGGTTCGGTTCCTATGCGCGTGACGCCGCTATTTATGTACGCGAAAATTCATGGGACGACGCATACGAACTTAGCAATACGTAACCGAAACGAAGCACAACGA